>JGI24159J19872_10000796_pt1 | contig 31302 bp, 18 predicted proteins | sample Ectturendosymbi4_FD_19872 | JGI IMG/M metagenome (IMG submission 19872)
AACATGAAACGTCTTGTGACTCTGAAATACAAACAAAGAAAGACTTCAAAAGCAAGTTCATAAAGCAACTTGGAAGCTCACCGATAACCTCATTAAATAACAAAGGCAAAAAGAAAGAATTAGAATGCACACAGTTATATTATCTAACGATCTGAACTCAAGAAAAACGAAGACGGACACTGGATTTGCAAACACTTGGTTTACAAGGACGTTGTATTGTGTATTTATTTGAACTATCGTATATTTACACTCCGTTTGTGATAGCAAGTCACCACTAGGAAGAGAGCAAACCAAAACCTGATAAAAACAACAATTCAGATAAAAAAATAAATGATATTTTCGATCCAAACGAATAAAAACAAATAATAACAAAACACATTCCAAATTATGATAAAAAACGTAATCGAAATCATTGGCAACTCCGAACAGTCCGAACTCGACGTAATGACGTTTCATGTCGTCATCCGAGTAGCCAATGAACATACGCGAGAAAATCTATATATACCTGTGTCCTTGCTAGAGTCAACACAGTTGAAGTCGTGGGCATACCAGTCTCAACACCTAAATAGTTGGCGAACGAGCTGGGTCTAGTGAACTAGTGATCTACGAACACCCAAAAAGGTTAGACTTACGGAGATACCGAGGTCTTAACCAATTTTCAGGCAGGTCGTGTTACGACAAGCCCAATAGGATGGGTTATTCTCTCCCTCTGTGAAAAAATAGAATTTGCATTAACCCCTGTCACCTGTAATAAGGCCTGTGTATGTTGATGCATATTACAAAACCCTGTTGTGATGAATATCGCGTTGCTTAAAGTTACCAGAATAAAACCATGAGTGAATACAATCTGTTGTGATAAACGTAGCGTGTCGAGGGAAACCGGTGGGTCTAAGTTTCTTCATTGTTGACTTGGGCGTGCCATGGACACTTCCTATTAACCAGTGCTCACGCGGAATTGTCCTGAACGTGTGCTGTTCTTCTTCTTTAGAAGGGAACTGCCACATTACATTGCTTTTCTATACGCTGCTGATGATGTACTGCAGCGATCCCCAAAGTCTGACCCGAGCAGCGTTCCAATCCGGCCCTCGAGCTTTCCTAGAACTGTTTTGCATTTTAGTAATTTCGCGTAAGTAAATAAATAATGTTAGATGTATTTACAGTTACACCAAGGGCAAAGGTATTCAACCACCACATGGAGGAAATCAATGGAAATTGCAAACGTTTCTTCCACTTTTAACAAAATTGCGCGCTTACCAGAGGAAAAATATTGAAGACAGTGTGGGATTTACAGTAAGACAAGAAAGTGCATTTTATATGGATTCTGAAAGGAAACAGCACGAGCTTTCTAATGCTCAGTGGCTTTCAAAACTCGTTTCCTTGGTGGATATAAGAGAAAAAAGTAGCTATCTGAATGTGTCATTGCAAGCAGGGTTGCGGAGTCGGTATGGCAAGGAGTCGGGGGTTTTGGGTGGAGTCGGATTCTTAAAAACACAAAAAGTCGATTTTTTTCATCCGACTCCGGAAGTCCAATTGAATCATTCATTACATCTCACTCCTAATTCTGAATCCTAATTCTGAATCCTAATTCGTGGTTGTTCAAATGATGCAACTTCTTTTGAAACTTTTAATGAAACAGAGAATTCTTGCTCTGTTCCACGATTTCCATTGACTGGTATTTGCTACAAAATTGTTGACAGCCAAATGTCATTCACCTTATGCTAAAAACTAGGTGTCGGGAAGTTTTGGAAGATAGGAGTCGGAGTTGGAGACGAACATTTTACCTCCAACTCCGCAACCCTGCCAAGGAAAGGAAAAAGTCATTCACAAATCTTTTTGGTGAAGTTAAAGCGTTTTAAACCAAGCTAAATTTTTGGCAAAGGCTGTTACACCGATATGTGTTTGACCTTTTTCTGCTTTTTAAAAGTGCACTTGGAGACGGTGAAAGTGGCATGCTGATGCTGAACATGCTGATTAAATCGTATAAGTTGCAACGCGAATTTGATCGCCGATTTCAGGATTTTCGTAATTTGGAAAATGGCATACAAATATTTTCAATACCCTTTGAAATTGATGCTGAATCGGTGCCAATAGATGTCCAAATGGAACAGTGGTTCTTAATCGTGGGGGCACACCTCCCAGGGGTAATCAATACATTTCCAAGGGGCGCGAGCCTCATGCGCTTTGAAAACACGGAAATTTTGATCAATAAGTTTACCAAAACGTATATTTGCTTTTATAGCTTATTTAAAGTCAGGTTGTTTGAAACAAAGGACAATTATTAAGGGAGTCGTAGTAGAGAAAAGGTTTGGAACCACTGCAACAGAATTTATTGAATTGCAGAATGACTTGGATCTGATTGCAAAATTTCTATCACAACGCTGCTGTACCTTTACAAAGAATGTCTCCTGAAATTTGAAAACGTGCTCAAAATTGATTTGGGTGTTTGGAAGTATTTATCTGTAGGAAAAATTCATTTCTAATATTGTAAATCCATGTGTCGCAACACAATTTCAGATGCACTCTCCTTATTGCAGCATCAAGCATGGAACCAAATACTACAACTACTGTACTATATGTAAGAAAAGAATCAGTTTCATAAGTCACATTGCAAATATGTTTCTGAGCAAATAAAATAAATAGCAATACCGGTATACAAACGTGAGTGATGGTGCGTGAGTTGTTTTTTTTCAATACACTGTGTATTTCGGCCCGAGGACGCTGACAAGATCGCGTATTTGGCCCGGCATCCAAAAAGTTTGGAGACCGCTGATGTACTGCTACGCAAAGCAACGCTAGTTCTCTCCCATTTGTTATAACTTTCATGTCATGCTGCTGCTGCTAGAAAACGTAATGTTTCCTGTTGAACATTGCCAGTAATTTAGTAAACCTTGCTAATAATCCTGATGGTTTCTAATAAAAATTCCCTCTTTACAATGGCTTGCAGTGCATTTCACGCTTAGGTCTGCAGTGGTATCACGTCGTATTCATACTCCCTGCTAACAGCATGATTGCACATCTACAAAAGCTATGGATACTATATACTTACTCATTATAGTTCAGTTCTTTTCAGATCTCTACACTACAACAAACATGGTTTGATCATTCTGACTAGAAAGTAAGATGCTGTGGTAGTTAACGTTTTTCTTACTTCTACAGCAGTGGCTCTCAACCATATCGCCGAAGGGAGCCAAATCGAGAGCAGCACGATAAAATTTTAACACAAGTCAATTGACACGTTTTGTTGCACTAACGAAGTCTGTTACAGAAAATATTAGAGGTGTTAATTGAAAGACTGCAGAGAGCTGCACAAAGGGTGCAATTGAGCTGCATGCGGTTCAGTGAAACGTTTTTGAAAACCATTATTCTGCAAGCAACACCACGCCCTGCCAGCGACGACGTCAAAGCCTTAGCGATAATTAAATCAAGGAAACATCAAAGACTTGTAGATCTATTGCTGCAGTCTGGTGTCGCAACTCGTAAAAATCGCTTTTAGTGTGCTATAAAGTGCACTGTTTTAGGTAAAAGTTAACCTATTTGGCAAAACCGATGGTATCTGTGAAGAGACCCGGACCCGAAGCTTCTTCTCAAATGGCCATAACTCCAACCCCGCTCCTAAATTTCAAACTGAACTTAGGCTCTGGCTCCTGATTTTTAATCTGAGTTCCGGCTCCAGGCAAAATGATCAGCTCCGGCTCACGGGATCCGGGCTCTGCAGCCCTGCTTTTAATCTTTCTTAAAGTGTCAAGACGACGAGATCTTGCAGATATGGCAAGCCAGAGTTTTTGTCCTGTCACAATGTCTACTCTTCGTGTTGTACCACAGCACCATAGTTTGTCAAAATACTGAATGGTGCTGGCCTAACACGCCCAACTTTAATACATTAAATTAGAGCGCTGTGTTGATGCAGCTTTGCAATTAATGGTTGTATCGGGCGCAAAATGCAGTACTGTATTAGTCCTAGAAATTGTAAATCAGCAATTTTGATTTTTGCCAAGGATTTTTTTTCCACTTTCAAACAATCCTCCATAGTACATAGCTGCCATACCCTACCTCAACTCTCCGAAAACATTTTTCACTCACGGCGCACTTGACAACTTTCCTAAATTTTGCGCGCACACCTCGACCGCCTATGTATACAATGCACGTCATGATATATTTTGAGTTATTTTCGCTTGTTTTAATCAGTACGATTGCTGTACATTAGGTTGAATATTTGAACGAGGAGCTCGAAGTTCTTCATCAACGCCTTTCAAGCATGGATCATGTATGACCAATAACAAAGATGAGAAACTACGTTCACACAAGTATGTAGTGCAAAACTAAAGAATTTCAATAGCCACTTTCGAAATTCGCTAATATACCTCTTCAATACAAATCCAAAACTCAAGTGGAACATCACTGAATTTTAATCTCAGAGTTCTGTAGCCAATTTGGTAAATCTAGAATGTTTTTCTAACAGGTAAGGATAATTCTTACGTTGACACGTCACGATTAACTGAAAAAGGATTTCGGATCCAACGGTACAGTTCCGCATTTATCGTAACGTAACAAAGTAACGGTCATATTTCTGACGTAACAAAGTTATGTGTTCTTAGAACAACCCCAACACATTAACTTTGTCAATAGTTCTATTTTGATTGCTTGTTGGAATCATTTCCAGTGATCCCCGTTTTCCGTGGTAATTCAGTTTTACGGAGTACTTTTTCTGTTTGAAACCTTTTAACCTGTCAGAACAAGACAGTCAGGCCCGTCGCCAGGATTTAGCATGAGGGGAGCCAAAAACCAGAAGGGGGGCCACATTTTCAAAATATAGCATTGGATGTATGTAGCAACCGGGGGACCAAACGTGAAATGGGGGTCACCGATTTCAAATGGGGGGGCCGTGCACCACTGGCCCCCCCGCTGGCGACGGCCCTGAAGACAGTATATTTTCACTTTTGCCTTGCATTTTAATGCTGAGTTCATTCAAGTGTTCAAACATGTCGGTCATATATGCAAGTTTAGCAATCCGACGATCATCTTCAAGGTGTTTATAGTGATGTTGTTCGTCTTGAGTACAAACTGACTTACTTCATGCCAGAGCTCGAAAAGTCTTGCGAGAACTTTGCCCCGTGAACCCCAAGGCACAAACGTATATAACAACAATGATTGATCGAGGTTGTGATCCCATTTCGTCGCAAAGCAACTAAAAAAATTGTAAAATTCAAGCCTCTTGCTTGAAGAAAGTTGACAATGTGGATACAGTCTCATCGGTTTCCTCCAGGACCGTAGCCACGGGGGTATGTCCCCCACAAAGTTTGTTGTGTCCAGAAAAATTGTTTAAAAACACAATACAACCAAAAATTGCACCCCTAAAAATGCATTTTGCCCCCCAAACCTTAAAACCTGACTGTGGGTCTTCCATTTCTATTTAAACAGAACTGCGTAATTTGAATTGTTGGTCTTTGACGTTTCACAAACGCAGCAAAGTCTCTACCTTCGCCCACCGTTAGTACTTTACGCTAAACCTACCATGTGTTTGTGAAAACTCCAATGCTGACGTCACTAAAAAACATAAATGCACAGTGGAAGTCCAGCGAGGGTTTGTGTTAGCAAACTGTAACGCTCATATTTTCTGATAAAATTATTTCGCGGCACACCGTTTGCGGAGCACTGCTGTACGTCACTGGCAGCGCCAGATTTAGATGGTGGGAGGCCCGGTGCCCAGGCGTGGCGAGGGGCTCTATGTGCAGATGGGATGGCCGATGAAGTCACTAGTATTTTCACGGATCATTGATATTTATGACGTAATCTTGTGACGTCATATTTGTTAACTCAAGTATAACAAAACTCTATGATGCAACATGGTAATTGACAATGATTAGCGATATGTCAAACTGCTGCAAAACCGGTCACCAGAAGCGTCGTATTTCCTTTTTTTCAAATTTTGCTTGAAAAGTTTCTGGGCGGTCCAACGTTTTCATCATCTCTTAACGTCGGTCCTCGCTCAGCAATAAATTTTACGACAGAAATCAAACGTTGCAGAAGCGATTTTCAATATTGTTGGCATTGATTGACCTTAGCTAGCTCTGTATCAATTCTTCATTGTGATTACTTACATCTGCGACAAAACGTAATTGTGGCATCTTTATGTTGCGTTGATTGCTCAAGGCTCCTCAGCGTGCTTCAGTCGCAAACAAAGCAAAATGCAAAAAAGCATTTGCGCTCTCCAAGTTTTTGGTCGCCCGGCGCGAGTGCGCGACCACATTTTTGCACGCCTGGATTTGCTATAATCAATAGAAACTTCTACTATGAGCTATTAACAATACACTGATCATCGTATCACGGTTCATCAGCATAGTAGTACAGTATAATGGCGTCTGCAGTCCGCCCTCTCATGCCAAAGTCATTGAGGTACTGAAAAAAATTGACCACTGTTATGTAACGATTAATGTGAAAGCATTCCTGCCTTTGCCGTCGAGAATTAACACAACCAAAACATGGATTAAATTGACAACTCGCACGCCCTTCCATAAACTAAGCTACGCCACCATCTCGTATCTTGTTGCAGTAGAGACAGCTTACTGTATGCAAAAACAATGTATCATAGACAATGACGTAACTGACGGGGGTAGAGGGGCGAAATGCCCCACTGGGCAATCTAAATGTGAAAACCAGACCGCCACCTTAAGTGATATTTCGGTTTAAGTATTCGTTTGATTTCCAGTAGGTTGTTGTTTTTTGCTTTTTTCGGATTATTTCCCGGTGATTTAGGGTTTGAGCATAGCTATCCACATCTGGATTTACCATCATTTCTCAAGTTTTTTTTTCAAGTGATGGCTAGTGGGCCCTGTCCTGTGACCAGTGGGCCCCTTTTAGCTACGTTTTCCACCCTGACTCAAAGCTGTAGTTACGCCACTGAATATAGCTATGTAAAATAAGAATGCTAAATAGAGACATTTTGGAATGTCCTCAGAGAATATTTCATTTCTCAGGAAACAAGTGGACATGTACTTCAAAAAGATGGTAGCCATGCCTAGCACTGCTACTCATATGCGACTTGTGCAAATCTGAGTAAACAAGACGCAAAATCGACCAGAAACGAGTAGAGATGTAGCTAACGTATTCTACGTGGCTTGGCCTTGTATTCACTAGATTCAGATACCTGACCGACTTTCAGGAAACCAATAAGTGTAATCTTGTTTCGTCACAATATCAAATATTCTTCAAGTGAAATACTGCTGTTTAGCCGACCGATAATTAATACCACCTGCAAACAAACGTTTCGCGCTTAAAATTACTAAGTGGCACGCTCGTGTCGCACATATGGCTAAACACATGAACATGGTGGGGGCTGTCTTCGGTGGGGAACCCTGGGCCCGGGCCCCTCTTAAATCCGACGCTGGCCACTCCCTGTACTGTAAATAAATGAATTTTATTGAAATGTGCATTTGAAACGCCTTGCGTACTGCGATGGTAAAATTCGTTCCATTCATAGAAATCGTTCCATTTTGTGGTGCATTTAATTTCCCGTACTTATTTCGATCAATTTCGATTAACTGTCGGTTCGACAAACTATCACTGGACAAACTGACGTTTGATAAACTGTTTTTCGATAAACTGTGGTTCGATAAACTATTGGTTCGATAAACTGCTTTTCTATGAACTGTCGTTCGATAAACTGCCGTTCGTTAAACTGCAGTTCGATAAATTGTTGCGTCGCGGTTGTACATGTTGTTCCTCATTGTCAAATCCATCGACATCCCCACGGAGAACACGGTCTGACGATTCTGAATCATGAAATAGTCGAGTGCCTGTTCATCGCCTGGGCCGAGATCTAGCGCGACCTAGCAGTGGATTCAAAGAACTCGCTCAAACCATGAAGAAGACAGCAGATCTGTGGCCGATTACCCGTCGTGATTTAACACATTAGTCAGGGTTATTCTGTGCCTCTTGAGTGCAAAATGCAAGTTTTTCTAATCGTCGATGGTGTATAAAATGCTTTCCAACTCTGCGGCTCAGAAATCGCCAGAGAAGGAAATTAATTAGCTGACCCTGGACGAGATCGTTGCTTATATGAAATATCAGTTTAACCGCAGACGTTTCGTCGTTCGGGAGTGGTACACATTCTTGAATGATATGCAGCGGAAGTCTCGTGAGATTGTTCGGAAGTGGGTGGTGCACGATCGTCCAGTTGGAATTCGCATCCATTTACAGCCCCTTGGACGATCCACTTCATACTCGTTTCATTTGTTCTTTTGATGACGAAGCTCTTTCCAGTGCTTTTCTTAGGAATAACCCTGTGGTGAATTGCCCGCCACTCAGAGGCGAATTTTCATTTTTGGGACCGTAGGCTATTTGAAATTGGGGGTCCTTTTGGAAGGTTCGCGATGAAAGATGCCATACAAATTAGTCCTATGCGTGCTAGATACAATCACTGAACAAGTTGTTCCAATTCATAAACATAATACTTTTTGTGAATTCCCTCCACAACAGGAACAAAAACAGTCACAATGGAGCAAACAGAAAAGGCAACGGTGAAGTTATAGGAAAAAACTCCTATTACATATTTATTGAGTGCACTGTGCATTGATTTATCCAATAAATTAGTGATGTGCAACCTATTTACCATCACGGGCCGCATAAAATTTGAAAAATCGCTAGCGGGCCGCAAATATTATGTAATTTTACCTTCAAATTCTACCTTTATCTTCCCAGGGAAGATAGGGAGAGAAAACTATGTCAGAGAGCGGGGATGCGTCTTTTAACTTACTGTCTACGTGTCTACTTGACATGGAGTTTCGTTTTGACGCGATGTTGTGTTCTAACTTGGGAAACGAAAGTTATACTGCGGGCCACATTAAATGTTCACGCGGACCGCATTTGGCCTGCGGGCCGCAGGTTCCCCACCTCTAATTTATTGGTTTATTGCTTCGTACAAATCAGATAATAAACAAAAGCAGTTGCGCAATGGGGAAACCCATTGTCAGTGAATGTTAGATTAAATGAAGACACTCTGGCATGATAATGATCATTATTATCAATGTAAACCAAGTGTGTCACTGTGTCGCATAGGATTGGTGAAGGACCATGGCGATCATTTAGACCATGGCGATCATAGAACAACAGTTGGAGATCAAATAAGCACAGTTAGAAAAACAAACACAAAACATGATGAAGTAAATGTACAGACGAAAGAGCATGCCTGTGTGCACAAAGGAGTGACTCAAATTGAATTGTGGAAATTTGGTGTGGCAAAGAAATTACACTATTTGCACGTGTCATCAATTGGCTCTGAGTGATGCACCTGTACTTTTTACGACACCTAATAGCCTGTTACTCAAGTTGACGTTTGAGGAGAGATTTTGTCTGCAAAATTGCTGATACTTTTGTCGTGATTTACCTTTCTAGCTAAAGCATGTTACAACAAACAAAGTAACAAGGATTGTAGTCTTTTCTGGCCCGTGGTAGATCGAGTGCATGATTTCAGCCATTTAAGCTTAGAAAAATTGTGCTCGCCAGAGCAGTTGGCAATTATCAGTGATAAATATGTGCAGTAGGCGATGAGAACATTTGGGAATATTTCAGCTAATTCATTACGTACCAAGCAGGGAAACGCTTCAAGGTTCATCGACGTTGTATCTCGCTTAGATGAAGATAACTTCACAGCGTATACAATTCTTAAAGTAAACAGCAACGTCTACCAGCCGTTCGCAAATGATGGTTCAAGATCTTCATTGTACAGTTCAATGAGTTTCTTTCCTTCTGCTACAAGCTCTTTTGCATTTCCAACCATGCAACTTGTCTATCACACCAAATGTATCGCAAGTGTTCTTGTATGCATTGCAACGTAATTCTAAATAGGACTCAAGCTGATCGATAAGGATAGTGAAGACATCAATGCGAAAGTTCTCACGGCCATTGCTAAGAGTTTGAGAAAAAAACGTGCGTTGAACCAAAACAAAATGGCAAATATAATTGCTTAAGAAATTGCTGTAAATTGTCTTTACAAAAATTTTGGGGCCCCCAAAGATCGGGCAAATCGCCGTAGCGCTCCTTGGGCAGGAGCGTTCACCTCAGCCGTCTCAGCAAGAAGCTCATTTAAGACAAAGCCTACCGCAAATTGTCATTAGCAAAATTGAAAAACGTTTCATTTCATGGTTGTTATGATGATTACATCATTTTTTAAAAGTATCCACATCAGGTTTGAAAATGTACTCATTCAACTTGCTTCGACCTCGATTGTTAAATAACAACCATCGGAAGTATTTTGCTTTGATTCTGTAAAGCTACGCTAGTAACACAAGGTTTCTACGCTATACTTCAAATAGATTTACAAAAGTGAACCATAACCCAGTTTGTAATACTAAAATTTTTCCATAGAAATGTTTTTGAAGATCGTTTGAAAATTTTTTTTAATCATTTCAAAAAGTTATCATCCTGTGATTTCGGAAGCTTGTAATTTATTTAGGGATGATCTGTTGCATGAAAGAAATCGGTTGATCACAATATGTTAATTTTGCTATTCTATTCCTTTTTCGTAATCACGTTTCGCTAAAATTTAGTCGCAGTTATTGTTATTTTTGCATCTGATTGCGCGTGTTGGGTTTACGTGAAAGCCCAAGTCGGTCAGAGCCTTGAATGGCGCAAGTTCTTTTGCTCTATTAAGATGTGGCACTGAGTGTTGGGAAAGAATTGGAGAAATTTAATAATATTTTACTTTGGGATCGACACTGTGTTACAGGTTCTGCATGAGATCGGTAGACTCCTGAACCGAATCCAACCCTATTATAAAAATAACCGCCAAAGAAAGAGATGTAAACGACATTTTGCAGACGTTTCGGTAACTCCTGCTACCATCATTTGTGCATCATTTGCAATTGCAAATGGCTTCATCGAGTATCCCGATGACAGGGGGAAGTCCCGCGGCGGCTTCCTTGATGTCGTTGCAACTGGTTCCATTTCCCGTGAAGCCAGCGTTGCAATCGCATCTGTGCGAAAACTGCAGAGGTAAAACATGTTATTTCACATATATGTTAGCATGCACAAGAATGGAAAAGTTGTATAAAGAATTGCTAGCAAGGTTCTTGAGCGCCCTTTCAACTGCTTTTGAGCCATCTAACTCGAATTAAAACAAAAAGAGAAAATGCATGAGATTATTTGGCCGTGAATCTACAAAAACAATGTGCTTGAAGCTTCAAACGTTTTCAAAATGTTCATGTACACGTTTGTGCTTGCTAGCCGTTGTCGGGCCTAGGTTGGTTAGCAGCTGACTTTTGCAAGGTTCTTATACGGTCAGCGTTAAAAAAGCAAAATTTTCTGCTCGTGCTTCGTATTAATAATCGCAGTTCATTTTTTCAACTCTTATTCAGTGGCAACATTTCGCTAGTTAGGTTTCTTACTGCTTGCAGGACTGAAGATGTGTTAAATACAAGAAACTAGTTTCCCTGCGAAATAAATTGCAATGTAATCACTTGCATATGCCACTACTGTGGCTTACAACAATTAGTTCATTGAAAGCACACTTTTCAATTCATTTCGTCTATAGTTCCTACGTCCAGCCATTCATAATTTCTACTGTAATCGAATTTATAAAAAAAAGTGAAAAAGTTCAGTCTTGTGGAAAATTCATGACAGCCTATGTTTTTGCAGTTTGCAATCTGACCTCGCCCTGTCAAGGAAAAGCCGCTTGCCAAAACGTCAGCGAAAGTTTGCAGTGTCAATGCAGCAGTGGGTACACTGGTGACGGCCTGACAACCTGCAGTGATATTGATGAGAGTGCCTCAACACTTGGAGAATGCAACGGCAATGCGACATGCAGAAATACAATCCCAGACGCCGATTGCACATGCAAAAAAGACTACACGGGTGAGGGCAAAACCTGCACCGATATTGACGAGTGCAGCAATGTAACAACTGCAACGCTAACTCTGAGTGCACCAACAGGATGCCCGGGTTTTCGTGTGCTTGCATTAGCGGTTTCCAGGGTGGCGGTACAACGTGTACTGACGCCAACGAATGCTTAACCGACCTGCACAATTGTGATGTGAACGCAAACTGCTCTAATCAGTCGCCTGGTTTTTAACGTGGTTGCACATATGGATTTAGTCAGAATGGAACTCCTTGCTTTGATATTAACGAGTGTACAACCACGCTTTGCCAAGCGTAAGGTGCAATTCATGTTTCTCAGCATTTCTGTCAAAGATATGGATTTTCATATTTTCTGTTACTGATACACTTCAAACAACTTTAATTTTAAAACTAATATTTACGTTTATGAAAAATAACAATGTCTCGGCAAAAATAGATTTTGGATGATAAATCGAAACACAGTAATGAGTTTGTGGTGTTGGCATTGCGTAAATACTGTAAAAAGCTTGAAAACATTTTGCAGAAAGCGATGGTAATCAAAAATATTGTTTAGCAATCACTGGCAAAAATGCGTAAGGTTTTATTTAGTGGCCGTGAATTTGCAGACAGGTTAGACTTAATTGTAAATGCTGTGATCTGCCAGGAAAGCAACGTGGCAAACATTTTTTGTTTTGCCTGATGATGCGTGACAGCCTTCGATTCATTGCATCTTATAATTATGGATTTTGACTCTTGACAGTTTTCTGCTAAAAATTGATTGTGGCGTCGTCTCAGAAATGCGAACTGTGCAAACACGCGGGAAGCGTCACGTGCACTTTCAACACGGGAGTCACTGGTTCAAGCTTGATGTGCGAAAATACTGACGAATGCTCAGTTTCTCCACAACAATGCAGTCCATCAAGCGCTTCTTGCAGAAACACTATCCGGTCGCACAGTTGAGTGCAACTTCGGCTTCTCAGGCTTGGATTTGCCCGCAGCGTTTCATTTTTTCTGCTGGCAACTTTCAGCAAAAGTTGCAGAAGGTAGTCGAATGGCCTTGCATTTTGTAATAAGTAGATCGAAATTCCGCAAAGAAAATTGTTTTCATTCGACGCATCGTCTGACTTCTGAAGAAAATTCAGATACATAATAAGTTTCCTTCTCAGTTGCAAAGGATTTCTTTCCCTGCCTCAGCTGCAATTGCAATAGAATTAGAACGCTTGCGTATGGAAAGGAATGTTTTCCCCCAGATAAATTTCAGTATTTTTAATGTTTTACTACCCGGTGCAACAGTCTTGTTGCCTTTTAGACGCTTGCAGGCATAAGTACCTTTTCATGCTATTTGAGCAATACATGATTGACCGTTTACACTTACAAAGCTGAAAAAACGATCTGTATGCAAATTAGCGTTTTTAGATGGCATAAATGTTTTTCCTGAAAGCATTAAGATACGAAGACAAATGTCATTGACTCGTCACCTGTGCAGCATTACCTGCGAAAGCATCCGCGTGACCCAGTGAGCAAGCATGCGGAATTGGGGGCCGCAGACCAATCGTGACACTCCAACAGCCTTACGGAAACTGCGAAAAACGAACTGAGCGGAACAAATAAATATTGTAAAGCATTTAATCAGAGTTTGCGTCTCTCAAATACCAGAACTTTGCTTTCTCAAACCTGAAAAAGACAATATCAGTCCGCGAAATAGTGTTTGAGTTCATGAGCATGACATAAAGTATCACACGGGTAAAATGTCTGTTTAGAAAAATCTTCTCACTGCTTTCATTGATTTCGAGGACAGTCGAAGCTGAGATAAGCAGCAATGTAATCTAAGAATACAAACATCGTGGGTGTAGTGCAGGTAGCTTGTAAATGTTATAGAAAAGAAATTATAAGTCTATTTTCAATTTCAAGCTGCCTGTTCACACCGGTCTTACGTGGGAACTGAGTGTGCGTTGCAAGACTTCTTTATCTCATATAAGCAAAATCATAGNGACTTTCAGGGATATTCAGTAGTTTGGAAAATCTGTGCGAATCCAGAGAATGGTAAAAACTGTTCTCCAAAGAATGGTGTTGGCTTAAATGAACTTGGGGTCACACCTTATGCCTCCTGAATTCATTTCCTAAGTTATTTGACTGGAAGTTCTAATATTGCGACGTCGCTGGCTCTTGCTGCTCTGTGTGTACAATTCATAACAGGAGCGTTCTTCCTCCCTGGAAAGGGGGAGTGGAAACCAAATACCAAAAGAGAAACAGAAACTTCCGAACGATCAGTGAGCGCCAATTTTCCATTTTTGTAAACAAACTACAGACCCCTCACACCGGATAAAATATAAGGGACGCATACGTTTGTTGTACTTAATTATGGAAGCGATATGTGCGAACGGATTCACTATTCAAACACTGTACGTTATTTAAATAATTCCGTCAGGAGTTGCGCGAAAATAATAAACAGTGATAAAATATTCAAGTCAAGCTGATTGCATAGGACTAATGTTATTAAGGGAACTGCTTTGTTCTGAATCGAACACTTTTGTTTTGATTCAACTGCAAAGTACTTGAAATCTTTTTGGTTGACACGTGAAGTTCCCAAAATTTTGAACCTAAATGTTTCAGAAACGGCATTACGTGTACGGACATCAACGAATGCGACCTTCGCATGGACTACTGCAGTCCCAACTCTGGTTGCACAGACACGGATGGAAGCTTCACTTGCAGCTGAAGATCGTTCACTGGGAACTGCGTGACGTGTCGGCGTAAGTTTTAGATAAGATATTTACTTTGAAATGTAAATTACTACTTACTAGAAAGAAACTCCTTCTTCATTGCGTTTGATGATTCTTTTCAGTTTTCTTGGTGGATGTAGGTTCACCCACAACCTGTTCCAGCGGCCACACTGTAAATTCCTGCCTCTCAGGATATTTGGTTTTCATCTATTTCGATCAATAATGATGGATCCTGCCTCTTTATTTAAAGAATGTCAGCTCCTTGAAATGTTTGTTGCTTTGTGAAAATCTTCAATTTTAGAATATTTAACTTTTCTACGTGATGACGAGAGTCTTCCGAAGTGGATGGCGCTATGTCGTTTTTTAGAATTTTTTGTATTTTTGCCTTCGTTCACTACCACCTTGTCTGTTTGCAGTATTACCAACTCATCTGATAACCTTGCATCTGAGATATGCACGAAAATAAATGTATTAAAATGATGCAAGCTAAGGTGTCTGTCAGCTGCAAATTTTACGAAGTTTAAATCTCAGAACTGCCAGAAATTTTCCGGTGCAATAACTATTAGCATATTAAGGCATGTTTTTCAAAAACTCATATTTCAATCAAAACGTTAGTTAGTATAATTTATTGAATAGAAAGCTTTACATAGTATGAATAGATATCTTTCAAATTTTGCCTCAAAAGGTATGTTGTTCTGTTTGAAGAATTCCTCAATAGTTTTCGTTTGAAGTTAACAAGGATTGTATTAAATATTTCGTGTTCTTTTTCTGCTCACTCAGCATAACTTCATGCCGGCCTTGCAAATGAAGTCAAAGCATCGTCTGGGGGAGTTTAATGAATAAAGAAATATCGCGAAAACTGAACAAAAATAAGAATTTTATAATAACTGAGGAGCTAGTTTTAAATATTTTGCACTGAGCTAGTGTCAACAAATGAATCTTTTTAGTGTTATTAATACACTCAGGTTTACTAGGAAAGCTCATTTGGTGGATAAGCTTTGTCAACAAATTATTTCGAAATCTTGCATGGAAATAATTGAGTGCTTTGAAGGTACTGGAGCATTAACTACTCCGCGCTCACCATGGCTCAATGCACAAAAGAGGCTGTCTGGCACTACCGAAACAGGAACTGAAAAGAGACTGATCATTTTTCTCGCTGATTGTTAAAACAATTGTTTCCATCACACTGTGGGAAAAGCTGGGTACGGTTTTCCCACCCGCAAAAACGCTATTATTTGATATGGATACTGCTTTGGGTCAAAACCAGGCAAATATTTCACATCAACAAATACTTAACTTGCAGTTTCAAAGTCACCCAAAACTTACTGTTCTTGCGTTATAACAAGTCTTGGACTGCACTGAAGAACGAAAGATGTCTTGTTTTTTGTTTGCCAGGAGGTCAAGAAACTTTCGGAACAAATATTATTCAATTTAACTCAACAACCTGAACGCTCAACTCGTGAAAGGCAACTCATATCTTGTTTTCATATATGAAATACATGATGTGCCACAACGACTCGAACTGTTCACAACTTTGGCAAAACACAGCATTTAGCCAGATCTCATTAACTTCTATCGCAGTTTTCCAATCACGGGAAGAAACGATATTTGGGAGATTTGGGGAAAACCAAGAAACAAAAAATTTGAAGTCATTGATGCAATGTTTTAGTTGAAAATACTCACCTTCTTTTCATTTCCAATTTTACCGACTTTGTAATCGTTGAGGTTGTGTCAGGATCACTGAAGTAAGAGGAAAATAAAAGCAGTCCGTACATTTTCTTTGTTTATGAAATGTTGAACAGCTTAATCGCTGACTTAGAGAATGGTAGTGTTATGATTGTGTTTTGAGAGATGGAGAAAAAAATGGAGAGGTCCAATGTTACTTACTTCACTGGCTCGTAGAAAGGTGGTGTGATAGAGCTTCTTTTACATATCAGTTAGAACAACCTACGAAGCTATTGTATTGATGCGTATATCGTGGTGACACGTACGTTTCGTGAAGAGCATATACGGTACATTAGTGACATATGCACAACTTAACATATTTTGTTGTGAGGTGAGGCGTATCTTGGCCGTAACATCATCAGCAGAACACAAAAATCCAAAGACATTTCAGGGTACACGCCCGAACTGCTTTGAGCTGGTTGTCAATTTTGATCAAGGCCTGAAATTTTAAGGTGCTCATAATACCAGACTATTAACATCCTTCGTCAAAATAAGTAAATGTCGAAATGTGCTCCACGGAATGATGGATGTTTATATTCTCACAGTTTTTCATTCTGTGCTTTCACTAGCCGTCCGCATGCTTTGTGTTGAACCGATCTTACGTTTCATTTTGTGCTTGCCGACTATGAAAACAACTTCTTCCAAACATCCTACATAATTTTATTCAAAGTTTTTGGTTGTTGTTTTGTTGTTTCTTTCATGTGTTTGCAAACTCCCACTTTCAATTATGATCTAAAGATATCTATATGTTCCAGCAAACTTTGTTTCTTCCTCTGCCGCACACTGATATCTGTAAACTCGCAGCAACATATTGCCCGGTTTATTTGATCTTCTCGGTCTGCGTTCACGATAAACAGTTACATTTCAAGGCAGATCGATGAAGGTCCGCTTGTGCTTATGTGGTTTTCGGAATTAATGAATGGCAAACAGGCCATGGATAAAGTAAGAACAGAAAACAACTTACCAAACGTTAGTTTTACAGGCATAAAAGATGCGACTTTTTGTATTACACTTCCTTTTATGCACTTCAACAGCATGCTGTGCCATTGTCTTCTCCTCTACGCAATCACTCAGCAAAAAGAACACGAAGTGCTAGTGAAGGTTTCAGTGGCGTAGCCAGGCCAAAAATCGGGGGGGACAAAATGTTTGATTAGGCCATTAAATCTATTTTGTTTATAAAAACGCCTCTCAAAGCACAAAATGACAACATTTTCTAAAAATTTGGGGGGAGCATGGGCCCTTTGCCCCCACCCCCTGCCTACGCCTATGGAAGGTTTTGCTGCTGCACTCTAGCATATGCCAGAAAACGGTTAGCAACAACCAAAGAAGGCAATAATTTAACACCGTCTGCGTGCAACTACAAACATTTTGATCAATTGTGGTTCACCTAACGCGTAAATCTTGTGAAAAATATAAGACAAGGAGTGATCCACGACAGACCGAAATTAGTGACAAAAGGTTTATATTCTGTCAAACGTGGATTGCGTGCTCTTGAACCTTAAACGATTGTAACAAATTTCGTTTCGCCAAAATGACGCAAGTTACCTGGTCAATTTCGGTTTCGCTTTGGTTTCACCGATATGTCCACCGACACCTGCAGGACATTAGCTTTTGTTGTCACACATGAGGTTACCATCGCCATCCAAGCCATACACCCCCCACTTATTCAAAAACTGCAAAATGTATGCAGAGTTCGATAAGACTGCATGAAAGGACCAATCGAAAAATTGATCTACTGAGGGAATGGAGTTAATAAGTGCTTTGTAAGTCTTTTAACAACCCAATTGAAAACGGACATAGTCTGCGTTGCCTAGAGTTACATGAGCAGGAAAACAAAGTGTTTTGTTACTGTTTCTGAGACATTTCGCAGGTACTACCTGAGATGTAAACCCAGATTAGATGTGCAAATCAATACTAAACTAGTAACATACAAATATTGCAAATAGGGTACCCCTGCACTTCGATTATTAAGTAAGCCTGCACTTCGGCTAATGAGGTTACTCTTTGTGTTCATATGTCAGGATTTTACTTGAAAGAATTCAGAATGAAACATTCGCAAGTACTGAAGTTCTAGCAAACAACCTTCGCACATGAATACAGGACGCTCCTTAGCCGTATCCAGGGAGAGTAAAGGGGGCCATGCCCCCCACAAATGTTTAGCATATCTAGTTATTCAGTGCTCTGAGAGACGGTATCCCAAACAAAATACTGTTACTCGCCTAAAATCAAGCGTTTTGGCCACCCCAAAGTTTTTACCTTCCCCAAAATTTTGGGCTGGCTACGCAATAGACGTTCACGCACAGCACAAGCACAGCAGAGACTTCGTCACACGAGTTAATTAATCACGGTATCTCTCCGTAAAATCTATACTTACTGCGCGATAAATGCAGTTAATTGCACCGGCGTGCGGTTTTTCTGAAGCGATCAGTTGCAGACCTTTGTGCACGCAAATTTAGAACGCTTGAAATTTGCCATTTCAATCACGATGACTGATATGCNTTGGTTGAAAAAAACAAGGCAATTGCACGTTACCGGAGGATTCAAAAAAGTAGAAACAGAAATTTAATTCANGCTTCACTCGCCCCTTTTCTTTCGTTCATTCTATCACAAATCCTGTTCACCCTGGGTTGAACCATTTACTCGGTTAAGAAGCACAGTACTAGAACACCGAATAGAGCAAAGGGCAGAGGGAATGTGAAAATTTGAGTGAGTGGCACCAGTCGAATCGTGACTGAGATACAGACAAGTCATTTATTAGTCACAATGAGCATCGGTACGTCTTACGTGTTCTCCTAAGCGTACGGGAAGGCATTTTNCTGGGGGAGNGGAAAAAATTTGCCCTGAAAACAACAATTTTCNCTAAAAATAAACAATCTGCCCTGAAATTAACTTTTTAGTTTAATCCGAATGGGGCCTGAAACCTTATGCAAATCTGTTCTATACAGTTGAATTCGTTTATAACGGCTTCCTTCGTAACGTCAATTCGCCCATAACGTTACATTCTGTTTGGTCGCGACGGCATCTTTTATATGCAATTCAATTCGCTTATAATGTCAATTCGGCAATAACGTTATTTATGCAATCCCCTAGACTCTAGAGGTGCCGTTATAAGCAAATTCTGTAGTTACATTGCTTGTTAACTCAAGGGGTTGAAGTTCCTTGCGTATTGTGTTCTCCCAGACAAGAAATTTTACGGTAATTGCTTTTAGTGATGCAAATTTGTACGCGACCTCGATGACGCAACGCAATGTTTCAAAAGCGACGATTCCGGATCGAAGGATCTGACTCCCTAAACCTACCTGTGTTATCGCTGCTGTGCGCTTGAGCAAGGCACTTAAAGACGCGCACTCAAAGGAGCCAACCAATCTGCACGTCCATGCTGCCCGCTTCTAAAACTCCTGTTAATCAAAAAAAATCTATCATCTCAACACCTTGCACCTCTACCCAGTGAAAACGAACAAACACTCGAAAATGAACAAAGAGAGAGACACCGAATTCTTATATCAAGCTGTTGAACTATCGACATCAGATTGTTCGATTTTTACAGAAAACGAGGGCTTGGTCCAGATAAAATTGATTATAACCATTCACGACTTTGGTCCAGATTACACACTACACTAGCCCAAATTATACCTCCAAGTGAATATACACTGTATTGAAAATTTTTTCACCGTTCACGATTTTTGAGCAACTTGCGCTTGCCCTGAAAAACCAGAGTTGCCCTTAAAATTTTCACTGTATTGAATATAGATTTTACATTGAGGATTTTTAACAACTTGCGCTTGCCCTGAAAACAGAGTTTCCTCTGCAATTTTTCACTGTATTGAATATACTTTTTACATTCAGAATTTTGAGCAACTCGCGCTTGCCCTGAAAAACAGAGTGTGCCCTGAATTCACAGTCCTGAATACATATTTTTTATTATTCAGGATGTTTGAGCAACTTGCGCTTGCCCTGAAAAAAGAGTTGCCCTGGAATTTTTCACTGTATTGAACACGTATTTTTTGTCATTCAGGATTTTTGAGCAACTTGCGCTTGCCCTGAAATTTTTCAAGCCCGGGGAGGCGGCCGCCCTCCCCGACCCCCCGCCTCGTACGCCTATGCGTGTTCTGATGCCATGACCAAACACTTTCAGGTTTAAAATTACTAACAAGTAAACGTCCAGTACGAAGAAATGCGCAACCTTCCGACACAAGTTTTACTGAAAGTTAGCTTTCTGGAACCCAACTTTGCAAGAGAGAAAATAACTGTTCAATTTTGTATTTTTTCATTGGTTGCATTAGTCGAACGAATGAAAATGAGTATCTCAAACATTTGGCGAATGTGAGCGGTTTTGCCCATATTTTACACAATAATCCTGCGTATTCTGTGTAAGCTTTGGTTGAGTAACGAGACCTCCCAGGTATTTCAAATTTTCAAAAATAAAATTTTGCCAGTTTTCATCTTCTTCGTTTCAGATTTTTACTAAGTTTTGCTAAATTTTACCTGCTTCAGAGAATTTTGCCCTGCCACATTGCACAGTTGTCCGTCAAATTTGAACTCGATTAAAATAACGAAGCATTGCAAACGTTGGAAGTGCACCACTTGCTGTAATAACTTCTTTTGAGTCAATATTGATAAACCACAGAAAAAAATTACGACTTGTACATGTAAAAAGGCGATTCTGCACTCGCTTTCTCTTCTGTGATAGAACAGAGAGGCAATACCCCGTGTTTTGTGATCTCTACTTCTGCGAAAGGTTATATAGCGAACCTGGACTCCAACTTGGCCCAGCTACAAAAATTTAGGTTATACTGCTCGGGCAACGCATTTCCACAACCACCAACCAGCTATAGCACAGTTACGGTTTTCAAAATGGGTAAAAACGCAAAGTTGTCGTGAACTTGAGTTTTCGTTTGCTGATTGAACTTTCATTGACTGCAAATAATACAAGCATTAGTTTCATAGAAACTCAACTGGCAATAACACGTTATGTCAAAATCTTGCAAGCCGACGTTCTGGTCAGCTTCGCAGTTGACTTTCAAGAGGACCTCGGGAGACGGCAAAGGTCCGGCACAATGCTCGGAAGGGATTGTACTTTTGACTCGGCAGCGGTCGGGGCAGTCTAAACAGTTCGTCGCGTCACAGGTTTGTTTACTTTTTCTTGTAATAATACTTTCAACCGAAATTTTTGTATTCTACCAAATTTTATCACATTAAAATGCAAATTTTTAAATTTAGAAAATGACAAACAACATTCCTGAACCTAAAATTATGAGATCATTCACACCCAACGCGTCTCAAACTTTTTAGAGTTCTGTAAGAAATTTGTACAAAAATAGTGATAAGCATTGCATCATTTTATTGCGATATTCCTAACTGACATCTGCGGCATAAAAAAATATTTGCAAACAAATCTACTGTAACAACCAAGTCTGGGGACCATCGTGAAAATGAAAATTCTCCGGCTCCTGAGTTTTTCTTTTCATGAACATCGCTCCTGTTCCAGCTCCGGTGTTCATGGTTTTTATGAGTGTAATCGGGCACCATACCTCTCTTTTTTCATGATATGGTTCCGGATCGAACAACGGTTTCTGTTTGATTTTGCACAACAACGTTTTCAATTGTCTTGGTGTGCCTCACAGAGTTGTAAGTCGGGCCGGGCTTTTCGGGTCTCGGGCTTACATATGTCAAAATATTTCGGGCCTACATACAAAACATTTGCATAACATTCAGAGTAACGATTTTTTTCATCCGTGACTTAGGTTTGTTGTGCTCACCACGGTGACGTCTGCGAGTGAAGTGGTTGTGACTTTTTTCAATTAATTCTATTTGCAAACACAGCTGCTTTCTTTTGTTCTCTGCTCGAATTAGTCTCACGCTCTTTTGGAGAATGCGACAGCGGTGAGGAAATTAACAATGCGTTGTTTCGAAAAGGATTCTTGACTTGTTTTAAGAAGCGATGGTCTGCAAACCGGCTTATCATGCCCATAGCGCTATCCTAGATGGCTTCTTTTATGCCCCTAGCAGTAGCGGTTCTAAGGGAGGCCTGGGTGGGCCATGGTCTCCCAGATTTTTTGCTGGCCCCCTCCTTGGCCCCCAGTTTGTTGCTTAATTTCACGTTCAAGTTCGTTTAATTGACATATACAGCAGATAACTTTCAGCCAGCAAAATTTCAAACGATTTGAAGACTTTTTGGCGACGGTTCTAACGATATTCCTCAGCCTGTTGGGTTTGATAGGTTTAATTATAGCAAATCAATCTTCATTACAACGGAAAATCACCGTGAAGGAGATACATTTATGTTGTCCCTCCTACGTCTTTCCTTGGCCCAGAGTCCCCCCCCCAGTTTTTTTCATTCTAGAATCGCCACTGGCCCCTAGCGCCATCGTGGACAGTTTCGCGATGGTTTCTTTTTTTTATTGAAAAACATTACATTCTGTAATATTATTGTGGACTCACAAGCTAAATCTGAGCTTGCTCAAGGTAATGTTTTTGTCAAGGTGGTTGCTGTATTGGGTGTGATAAAACCGTGTACCTGCTAGAGTCCTGCGCGGGTTGAAATTTTTTGTCCGCACCCGCCGCGCACCCGCAAATTTCAACCCGCCCCGCATCCGCAGGTCCTTCCAACCCTCACCCGTCCCACACTGTTTCCGTCCTAAACCTGCACCTGTTACGGAAAACCATTAAAAACTCATCCAACCTGTTTCGTCGTTAATGGAAATTTTTTCAGTTGTTTATTTTAAAACCAATGGAAGTCTTGAAAAACACTACAAAGTAAAAAAGTTGTACCTAGTCAAACTTCAGCACTTCTTTCTCAGAGCACTACTAAAAAAGTATGCCGTTCACTGAGGAACTCTGTTCAAATTGTTCTTCTGCTATTCACGATGTGATCGTCTGTACTATGTAAGAACTCGTTCATTACAAGGGCTAGTTGCCATTACGCAGAACGTATTTCGTTGAGACATGGAAACTCCAATATGTGATCTAGCCACCACTGGAGAATGTCTCTACATCAGCTATGTCAAACCCGAGGTCTGCATGCCGCCCAGTAAGATTTTTATTTCTTTGTATGTACAACACAACGACACAGCTTGACTTTATTTTTGTAATCTCAAATTCGCCATTTGCGATGCAATGTTTTTTTAATACTAAGGTTTTGTGTACTTAGTAAAGAAGCAAATATATCGTAATGAATGTCAAGTACTACATGCAGTAGCACAGTCCCATGCAGATGCAACTGCCATAACACCTTTGGCGTAGCTTGGGGGTACTTGGGCCATGGTTCGCAAAATATATCATTTCCATAAGTTGCCTCCCATTTTGTCTATTTTACAAAAACATCGTACTACAAAGTGCATACAATAATATTTTATGCACAAAGCATGCATATCACGTAAAATGTGACCCCCAAAGTTTTCTAGCATACTCGGTCCCTGTCCTAGTGTACTAGCCGGTATTACTGTCCGCCAATTGCCTTTGTTTCAATGCATGAACTTTCTGTGATGAAGCAAAAATGTTATACTTTCAATAAGGTCGAATACTAGTCTTTGAAGTTGGAATCTTTGTTGTAAAATCAGACATTGCAACTTTGGAAAATGATGTGCTCTCCAAAAACGTAACTAGTTTTTGCACAAACCACACGACAAGCTTTGACCAATGGATATATTCAACATTCAGAGATGAGGGATGTTGATTTTTTAACTCCTGATCCATATCCGAAAAATGTTTGCATATCCATACCCAATCCTTATCCGAAAAAATTCAGAAACTTGGTATCCGATATCCATCCGTGTCCCAATGCGACATTTACCCATTTTACACTGCACTGTTATCGGATTGACGCGTGAGCGATTCGTCGCCCTTGGCTTACCTTCGTGAACCCACTTGCGAACTCGATATTGGGGCGTTTTTACACTGCAAGGAATTCGAAGATTTGCTTCGTGCGCTTGACCTATAGTATTGCGAAAACAGGGGAATAGGTGAAAATGAAAAGATGAAAGCTGATTCCACTACAGAAAGGTGCTTTTCGTAGCTGTAGTTGGAATCGACGAGACGTGATTTTATTTAGCGTAGTCCTAAACATAACAGCCAGCAGAGAACATCGTAGAGAACTGCTGGGCGATGAGGTCATGAAAACCGCGTCGCATCGTAATTGCACTCTTCAAGTGACTAGAATTTGAACAGCTTTTTTACAGGGCAGGAAATGGGGGTTTGTTTTTACATTGCAAAGCAACTTTGTTGATTTCGGTCAAGATCATTAACCAGTCTGTTCTCTGCAGTACCATACAGTACAACAGAGTGTCAGATATGAGGATTCACAGCAATTTGCAAGTCGTAATCTATGAACACTAGGTACTGTAATTAACCAAATTACAAGGATAACCTATTTCACAAACTATTATGACACATATTATGCTACTCCATGTGTTCCATTATGAACTGGGCAAATCACAGCCACATAACTGGGATACAAACTTCAAAGTGCAGCCTATACTGAAGTCATCCACTTCAAATATTACATATTTTGCACAGAGGTTGAACCATTCTACTATACCAAGGTGTAATAAAAGCCTATTAATCAGTATTGGGGTAATAGTCCTTCAGTCCAATATATGATGTCTTGTAACCTACTGAATAATCTTTAGTTTGCTCAACCGATTGAATTTTGCTGATTGTTTCCCTAGCTAGGTGTAGTTAGCCGACAGGCAAAACTATTAAATAAATTGATCCGTCATTTTTGCTAAAGAATAGCTTGAATAGTCTAATCTGATCCACGGTAGTGGTTTTAGCATCGAACAAGTACAGAAAAGGTTGTCGAAGACTTAATACAAACCACGTTACATCATTTTCATTCGAATCCCTTATTATCGGATTCCCAATCTACCTCTGCTAGTTGGATTTGCCGAATCGCATATGATTGAAAAAATGCGCGCTCAAGCAGCTCGGTGAGTCACTCACGGTCGTGCTTGAGTGATTTGTGGGATTCCCAACCAACGCGAATCCCATAACAGTGCAGTGTAAAGTTGGTAACTGTCTCAATACAAAACAGAAACACCCAGTTACTTTTGCGATCCAATCCATAACAATAACATCACGTGTTGTGTAATGACAATAGGAATTAAAGCATGAGAAACAGAAAGGTAGTGCCTTTTTATGCCGCCACGGGCAACAGCTCTGCTGTGGCTATTTTGCCATTCGAACCATATCCAGCTTTGGCGACCTATGTAACGTTAAGTGCGGGACTACAGCAGTACGGTGAACCTGGTCGATTGGAAAGTGTCTATTTCCGCTGTGCGCGTGGTTGTCGGCAGTGGCGTGCAGAGGTCTGGTGATGCCCGGGGCGACTGCTTCATTGTATTTCCCCCTACTAAATTCTAGCATTGAGGAGTGTCGCATGGGGGTAGAGCTTACTAGGTTTAAGCTGTTTTTACGTCACAATATGACATCATATTCACGTTTGCAACTAAAGTTTTGGTGTAGTTTCTTGACACAATATTGCTATGCATATGTTTTACATGCACTCAACTTACTTGTTGATGTACAATGTGTCACTGTAATGAACATTTAGCAGCGCTCCACGTTAGGAGACCGGAGCAAAGTACAGCACTCAACGCTAAGACGACATAGCAGTTGATAACTGCAAATTTATCCGGCAATTGGTTGACACAGGGTAGTAGAACACACTCAGTACAACGTCAGTGCTGATCACAACTGCAAAAATTTAAAGCAGCGCATTAACAGCAGGTTTACCAGCACCATATTTCTACCCCGTCGTTTACCGAGGTGTCGAAAACGACACCGAAAGATTTACAGTACACTACAGCCGCATTAAAAAGCAAGCAATGCCGAATTTACTACATTTTTCAAATATCTATCTACACCAGCTGTGTTTTCATGTCATTGGAGTTAAAGTAAAAGGCATTGCAGTGCAATACTTCAAATTTCGAATAGCGAGCACATGTGACTAACTCTGGCAGCTGATCAACTTGTTAAACATATGGCAAATGAGATGCTGTGATACGGAAGCAGCTATTTACATAATTATAATGTAATAGTGAAAATAGTCTTGATACAGTAATGTAAATCACAGAGGAACTATCAACATGAAGCAAATTTGCTGAAATTTGAAAATAAAACTGCAAAATTTTCTTCCTTTTTTCCAAATCTTTAAGTTATTTTTGAGATGCAAGCAGAACATTTGCCACAAGCTGGTTTCTTTCAAGCGATGCACACTGTTGCATCTTGCTCCATGACAACGTTTTCGAAGGAGTTTTAATTTGATGGAAGAAAGAATGGCCACAACATTTTCAAGTGGAAATTTTTTCATACGCCCCTTGTGTATCCGCTGAAGAATTAGTTTCCGTTTACTCAATAGTTTGTCGGTTGACTTTTGAAACAACACTTTTACTTGATCCATATTAATCGGATTCCTTTAGCATAAATGTCATGAAAAACCAACGTGACTTCAGAAGTATCAACTGCTCATCCTCTGTCAACTAAAAGTTTCACCAATATTTTCACTGATAAATGGAAGCTAATGTCTGGATAACAACACGCATTGTTGTGAATCGGACTGGTCCCGGCCCAGTGCACCTTCGGTTCGGGTTATCATCAAAACTCAAATACGTTAGGATATTAGTAGATTTACCAGGTAACATTTCTTCTGAAGACAATGGGATGCCGTGAATTTCATTGTAAAGAAAATGAAATGGGTGATTTGTGCCGTAAAGTTCTCGGACATACTGAAGAGCAATAAACGACTCTAGCTCACACACCATCAAGTCAAAGTCATTCTCTTCTTATCTGTACACTTCTTGGTTTATGCATTTGACAAATGAATGCGGATGAGCGATTTTCATTGTTTCGCATTCTTGCATCGCGAACAAAATCAACGAAGCATTGAAGCGGAAATCGAGTTCAAGAAACGGGGGAAAAGCAAGGAAAAACTGCTTAGTGGAAAACTTGATATGCCAACTTTCACGTTCAATTTGAAAGTGAAGACGAATTCCTTCTGAAAGTGGTTTGTAAGATGTGGCATTGCTCAAAAAACGCGTGTTCTACTAAGATTATTGTCAAATAATTTTATTGGACAGCGAGTCTTATTGAAAGGCTAAAAGCAAGACAGGACGTTCCAGAATACAGATAGCAAAAGTGTAGAAAAAAATTGCTTACAACAAATTAATGGTGAAAGACTGATTAAAAAGTTCGAACAATGCTGCCATCATGGAGTTGTGCACAAACATGTTTTAAGTGTTCATCTCAAATGACTGTACTCGTGTATCGTGTATTGTAAAGAAAAAATGGAATGCCCAATTAGGCGAATCAAATATTTTTACACCCACATCGCTCGCCTCGCCTTAAATCTACCCATGGTTAGTTACTGTATCGATTGCGGTTAATAAATTTATTTTCTGACAACATTTGCGTGTCAGAAAATATTTTTTTTTCTGATTTTTCACTAATGACAATAGCACTAAAAATCCAATGAAACTGAATATTTGAAATGCGTTTGTTTCAGTAGACAACGAACATACTGTATATTGAATTGTATCAGCGAAAATTTCACATGGGCTTTAGGGGCCGTCATGTTTGAATATCACCCAATGGACAGTGATATCATTTCACAATTTCTTCGAAAAAAGTAAACGTTTTAGGAGGACAAAGAAAGGAAAACCTATGAACGTGCGAAACGGAACGCCTGCTGTAAGGTTCGTGCACACTAGCTTATGTAGGCAGTGCGCTTGGTCAGTTTAGCTGTAGTTATATGCCGATGATGGAACAAATAAGAAGTAAAACAATATAGTTTACTTCAAATCGCGGGGAAGCATTTTGTCGCTATAGTGGAACAAAGTGTTGTTATGTTTTTAGAAACATCAAGAAATCAGGAACAAACGTGTTTGTAACTAAATCTGAATCTTCAACCCCTCCAATGAAGTGACACTCTCCGAATACGAAGTGAAAGATGAAGCTATTGACTCTTTCTTTGGCATTTTTCGTTGTCTGCGCGAAGGAAGGTATTGAATTGACAGTAGAGCTTTAATTTAGATTTATATGGAATGTTACTGAGAACATAATTTGGTGTTAACTTCGTGCAAAGAAGTCACAACCTACTACTACGTCAGTTGACTTAGGTATTTGCTACTTTTTTGAAAAATTTAACGCCTTATTATTCAACCTTACTAAACTTGTCGCTTCGACTACGAGTAGTGGCGTACCGGGGGTTTCCAGCGCACGAACACAAGTCAGTTTGGGCGCCACCACGCAGCCCGTTTGTGGCGGCATAGATGCGAAGAATGAGTTAGGAGTGAAGGGGCGTCAAAAGCTGACTCGTGCCAATCATATATTTGTTTCTATATCCGTCTGAAAACTTCATATTAGTGTGACGTCACGGAATTGACGCCAGTGCCTTTGAATCGTGGAAACAATTAACTCTTAGACAACACTGTGATTTGTAATTGTAAAACTATCGTAGAGTTATAAATCTATTCGTTTCGCGTGAGGCTTTCCCACTTTGACATTTCAATCACAATTGAATATAAACTGCTGCATTGCGACAATCCAAATTGCGATGCTACATTCGAATTGTAGCAACTAGTGAAAGAAAATAGAAAAACTAGGCAATAACTTCTCTGATTATCTGCAAAATCTGCAGTAATTGCATGACACTGCATGAAAAAATTTTATGGGCACACAAATCTGATCATGCCGCATAAAATTGGCCAGAGTTGCACCTTGTTTTCTAAAGTACTGGTTTGTCAGTCGTTTCACGATCCGGAATGCAGCGTACACGCTTGTTCCCCCTCTCGCAGGTCTGGTCACAATCACCGCTAATGCGAGCGGTAGAGGGTTCCGGAGCATGCACTCCAAAGATTTCGAGCAGGGTTCCCACGAGGTATTGAGAGTATTGAAAAACTACGGAATTGTGAAATCGGTTTACAAGACCTGGAAAAAGTATTGAATACAGTATCATGCAAAATGTAAATAAACTATTGAAAAGTATGGAAATTCCACATTCAGCCATTTGTTTCTTCAAATTTCGTTCTTTACCGCTGATGACAGTTTTGCAGATGTTTTTTGCATTGTGTTCCATGAATAAACTTTTGGAAAAAATGAAGATAAGTGGTGGTATTAAAGTTTTTCATTTAGTGTTGAAATAGTATGGAAAAAGTTTTTTGAAAATGTGTGGGAACCCTGTTCGAATTTTGGAACGTCATAAAGACTGACTGAGAGGAGACTCACCGATGTAAAATAAAGGGCAAATAGAAGAGTGCTTATCAAAAACTGAAGGCAATGACTTTATAAAAAACTATTGGACAAATACAAAATTGCAAACTCCTAAAGCATTTCTTTGGATATAATACCCTGACAAGTTAACAGAAAATGAAAATGATGGGGATGTATACTTTACCTGTAATACTTTACCTGTAATTGTGTTTTTTGCCTTGGCTGCTAAAGATGCATCGATTATTTCGTCCAAGAACGGATATAATTTCAATGTGCTACTTGTATTAACCAAGGAAATGTCTGAGGACAGTGACACTCCGTGGGAAGATTTACGTTAGCAATTGTGTCACCTAAATTTCGACAATCACGTACATGGAGATGCTAAAGGACAAGCTACCAGAAGAAAATGGTTTAAAATTGTCAAATTAAACAATTACTATTTTGACACATTCAGAGAAACATTCGTGAATGCTGGAGAGGAAATGCGGCAGATGCTATAGACCGCTGCAGCACTGCAATGGTGTCACGAGATTCAAGCAGGTTGAGAACCAGTCGCGCAATCATGCTTTGCGGAAAAGAACTCGTTGTCAATGCATGCATGAGAATGGAAACGCGCTTACTTTGTGTCTATAGACCAAAGACATCACAGTATACACTGGTTTGATGCAACCAATTTCTGTGAACGCAACAAAAGCCAAACGATGTAACAGAGATACTTCATGATTTGACACTTTCCACTCTAACAGCGTTAAGTAATTAAATCAATACACTTGGTTCATGTACACCAGTGGTGCTCAAACGTTTTGTCTCATGTGCCACATTTGTCTTTCAGAAACCCTTCGCGGGTCACAAGAATTAATAATCTTATTTATGAAGGTAAACGTTCCTGTATCTTAACTCTGTTAAATTATTAAGTGTTACGTTTTCTTTCCAATGAAAATTGCTTCGCGGGCCACTCCAGAGGGCCTTGCGGGCCACATGTGGCCCGCGGGCCGCGGTTTGAGCACCACTGATGTACACCAATGCATATGAACACAAAGTATGGTTCCAGAAGCTGAGTAATACATAATCTTTACACTCTGCCAAAAAAAGTGCCAAACACGTTTCATTTTTTATTTCCGGAGGAATTTTTGACCAGATTTCTATTGATTATATTTTATCATTTTAGCACCTGAGTTTGAACGTGCTTTTGGCAAAACAAATTGTCAAGTTTTGATTTGTCTTGTATTATATGGATGAACATCTGTAATAAGTTTAAAATAATTGTTAAACGTAGCAGGTAACTGCTAGGTAGTATATTTGTACATGAATTTGATCACTTCAAGTTTGTATATATCTTTTAGTTAGATAATTTTTTGCATTTTATAAATGGCAGTAATTTTATTAGTCAAAAGTTTATTTAGATTTAGGCATCTCATGGCACGATTTAAAACAACCGATATTCGCTGTATATGACATGAAGCTGCTCTTCCCCAAGCAATAATTCCATACTGTGCTCGTGAGTTTGTTAAGCTGTAATACAACGTACGTAATGCTTGGTTATTTACATAATGTTTAACTTTATACATTGCACCAACATTTTTGGATGTAGTACAACACAACTGTTTGCAATGCTCTTTCCAAGTCAGTTTTTCATCTACAATTACACCGAGGTACTTGAAAGTCAAAGTTTTTTCAATACGATTACTGTTCACATTTACTACAAAGGATTCCCTGCTTACATGTTTGTTTGTGATCAACATATACTTTGTTTTGGAAATATTCAGTGAGAGTTTGTTTGCGGTTAGCCAATCCATTGCTTTTATCATTTCACGATTAA
>JGI24159J19872_10000797_pt1 | contig 31289 bp, 12 predicted proteins | sample Ectturendosymbi4_FD_19872 | JGI IMG/M metagenome (IMG submission 19872)
ACAGTGCTTAAGTTGAAGATATGGGTAGACAAGAATCGCCGCAGTTAATAGAAAGGAAGACACAGGTTGATACTGATGCTCAAGAAACAAGTAGAGCATCCAAGTATCGTTCGGAGCTGTTAATACACTTCAGCGCCAAGGAAGTACGATACCGTTCAAAATGCACCATGTTCTTTTAAGCAGACCTCCAGCATCAGAAACGCATTTCACTTTTTTCTCGTCGAAAGTGCCAAGCAAAATTATTTTCAAAACGTTCAAGTGTCTTGCTATTGTTGCGTAACATGGTACGAGACTCGGACAATTTTTTCGCTTCTTTAGTCTCACTTGAGGTGAAGCCTTTGCTGCGTAATGCTTTTGCATTTGGCAAGGGATGGGGCAGGTAGTTTTCCTGTGCTCATATTTTTGCATTCCTCAATATTATCATTTGGTAGGGGGCATACAATCAAACAGTTCCCTCAGGACCCCGGCATCACAAGACCTCTGCACGTCTCTGAACTAGACCAGGTTTACAGATCATGATGAAAGTTGCAAGCCAACGCTTCTCAACAAGAGCCGGTTTTAGCCGGTTTTAACATTGATCTTTATACATTTTAAATTATTGCAAGCAAATTTGAGGTGTGGAAAGGGTGGCACTTTCTTGGCCGGTCCTGGGCAGCACTTAGCCTCGCTACGCCACTGTGTGTATCCTGGTCGGCTGAATGCCTAACCGGGACATTTTGGTTGACTGACCCGGACTCCGGGACAAAGCCCTCAAAACCGGGACTATCCTGGCTAAAACGGGACGTATGGTATGCCTGTCACCAGCAAATAAAACTTTCGTGCTTTTCAACGTAATCAGTCGAGCACAGCACATATTCCCTCTGACCCCACCGTACCTTCACCTTGTCGCACAAACGAGCAGTGTTTCTAACGTTTTCATCGCGCAAGGTTACCTTAGGTCAAATGCGCAAAATCGGCATCCATTTCATCATCTACCAAAGCAATGCCAAGCAAATTCCAAGTAGTTTCATTCAGTTCTATTGCCACTAAGTGGTTCTTCTAACTCAAACAAATTTCAAAGGTTTTTTCAAAATTGGTGGGCGGCTCGGTGAAATCCAACCGCTAAAAATATTGTTAGCGGCCCGCCCAAAAACCGTACCATTAGCAGCCCGTGCCATCTCTAATACAAACTAGAGATGGCACGGTCCAAGATTTTTTAGGCCCGGACCGCCCATAGCTAGCAACATCCAGCCCATAACTGCAACATCCAGCCCAAACCGGCCCACTCATGGCCCGCTGCACAATTGGAAGACTTGTATATTTTTCCCTCCTGAGGCAAAATATGTTCCATGGCTATTTTGCTCTCCGAGGCAAAATATCCGCCGAAACTATTTTGCCTTTTGTGGAACATAAGTTGTTGAAGTGGTTATGTCATGTGACAAGCATAATATACAAAGTTACAGTTTCCCTGTAAAAGACGGAGCTCCGTAAATAGAGGAGTTTGGCTGCGGAGGTTTGATGACGTAACCGGAGTGGAAAAAGTTGCATTGCAGAAGCAAAAAAAGGAAAAAAAAATGAAGGAAAAATGTTGCATCATTGCAACTTAATGTGCGTTTTCCCCAAACATGGAATGCATGGAAGTTTGCGTTGTTTAAAAATTGTATACGTTCACAACTGTTGAAACCAATTTCTTTGTCCCGGAAGCGTTGTGAAACTCAGATGACTAAAAATGATCAAACTTCAATATAGACTTTTTTTACCGTAGGGTAATATCACTTTTGCAGTAAAATTGTTTTTACTACCGATTAGTTATCATTGCTCAACGGAAAATATCGGTTTTACTGACTCCGGTTACGTTATTAAACCTCCGCAACCAAGCTCCGCTATTTACGGAAATCCCCCTTTTACAGGGAACCAAAGTTACATGCTTAGGTTAGCGTGGATAGCCTAAAACCCCAAACTTAAGACTCTAAACCTAAAACCCCTGAAGCGATGCTTCAGTGAGAGAGGTCATTCACACCAGTGACCAAGCAGCGATAGAGTTCATCCAAGGAGACCACTCTATAACTACTTGGTTTGCTCAGACATGTGTACTCCGGAAGGATTCGCGTCTGTTATTTGTGGGGATTTATTATCAGTGACATGTGATGGGCATCGCTTTGCGATGACCCCAAACTGAAATATGAAACCCTACTGTATAACTCAGTACAGTTTTTATCAGTTCTAGAATGTCATGACCAAGCAGCAAATGTAATGATCCCCTGTTGAAGACTTTCTCTTTCTGGCGACGATTCTGCTCTCCACCTAAAGCTCTCAACCTACTACAAGCCTGAACATAAATACAAAACCCTCAGCTGAAATCCCTAAACCTAAAACTCTAGGTTAAACGTAAATCCATTGACCTCACTTATAAAGTGACTGTGATTTGGTTCATATATAAAATCCACTGTAGCACGCCATCAAATTGTTACGTAACAGGTTCCATCCAAGAACCAATCGGGCAACAAAATCGTTGACCGTCACGCTCTTGCAGAAAGTTATCACCATATATTGAAAGTTTCTTAAAAGTGTACCAGAGGTGGGATCGGATCCGGATTACCGGACGCGACTCCTGCAGGATTCTGCGTTTTTCCTTCGGAACCGGATCCGGAGTCAAAAATTTGGGAAAAACCGGACCCGGAGTCACTTTTCCATTTTCAAACTCATCGGCCCGCACAAATCCGGGCCATTAGCTGCCCGTGCCATGTCTAATCTAGACTACTTTAATTGTTTTGTATGTTTGCTTGAGTGGAGTTTCTCACATCCGTCGAAATTGTGCATCGTGTTTGGATTTGGAACATTAGCAGACATTCAGGTACCCTGTAAAAGGCGGAGCTCCGTGAACAGCGGAGCTTGGTTGCGGAGGTTTGATGACGTAACCTGAGTCGCTAAAACCGACCTTTTGCGTTGAGCAATGAGAACTAAACGGTTGTAAAAATAATTTTTTTGCAAAAGGAGATATTACACTACGGTAAAACAAGTCTTTTCTGAAGTTTGATAATTTTTGCTTATCTGAGTTTCACACAGGTTCGGGGACAAAAAAATAGGTTTCAACAGTTGTGAATCTATAAAATTTTTAAACATCGCAAACATCCATGTATTAGATGCTTGGGGAAAGGACATATTTATTTNCAATAATAAAATATTTTTCCTTTGCTTTTTTTCTGTTCATTCTTTTTGCAACGCAACTTTTTTCCACNCCGGTTACGTCATCAAATCTCCGCAACCAATCTCCGNTATTTACGGAGCTCCGCCTTTTCTAGGCAAAGGACATTTAGACAATGTATCCAATAACGCAAGGTGCAAGCTTCGAAGCCTGCTGTGTTATGTCATCAAAGTTAAAGAAGTTGAAGGAATTAGTGTGACTTCCATTGATTCCTTCCGTTTTCCTTTCCTATAATCGTTGTAGTATAGTGTTTTATATGTGTGTACCCTAATGCTATTGATTCGCTTGTACTGTAGTGTATGTACCTGGTAATTTCATTGTATGTCTGATGTGATAGCCTACTGTATTTTACACTTGACTTTATAACTTAGCTTCACATTGATTGCATTTGATGCTAATAGTGATTTCCTTTAAGTCTTTAAATGTCCACTATTATATAGTGTTGTAGGCCAAAAATAGAGCAAAAGTTTAGAGTTAACATGAGTTTGATTTCAAGGTAGCCTATTTATTTGAAGTTTATTTTACCTGATACCTCATGAGTCAAACACTCACACTGTGCTGGGTTTTTTTTGCCATTGGTAGAACACAACCGATAGAATTTTTGTATGGAGTAGGAATTGGATTTGGAATTGTCAGTTTATCGGATTTGTATTTGGAAATGAAATTATCAGATTCAATAAGATTGGACTTGGATTTTGATTTGAAAAACCTAAGTCCGTTCATCTCTTTAGTGAAGTCCAGAGGTGGCCATGGATCCGGAGTGCCGGAGTCAACTCCGGAAGGATTCTGTGTTTTTCTTGCGGACCTGGATTCGGAGCCAGAGTCAATAAATTAGAAAGACCGAACCCAGACCCAGAGTCACTATTCAATTTCAGCAGTAGGAGTCTGCATGGTCTTTACTGAAGTAAAAACATGGGCAAATTTCATTTGCATCAAAGGTAGCTGGAGTTTGAACAGGAGTCGGATTCTCAAATTTTAAAAATTTCCTGTCCCGGTGTCAAGCGAAATTGATGACTTCACGCCATGTACTCCTCATTGCACAGAGTGAAGTAATATTTCTACATATCAAATACGCTGAGAAAAGTTATGATTAGGACTTAGGGATTCGTGTTTAGGTAAGTTTGACGGGTTAGGGATGCAAGGTGAGAAAAAAATAATTGAGGTCAGCGACTAAGTAAGTCTGCAAATTTCAATGGTTGAAGTTATTCTGTATTATAGCTTGTTGTGGCCATCTGACATCTAACCAAAATGTTTGAATTTACACAACGCACATCAAAAAAGTAATTGCCAAACTTTATTCTCTTACTCTGAGAAGCAAAGTAAGTGAGAAACAATAACAGAGCCGGATTCAAAAATTTTGGTTTGTAGGGTGCGAAGTATAGGTCATGTGTTTTTTGGAAGCTAGGTTCCCTGAACTGAATCACTGAGAGTATGATATTGACTAGTTCATAGTCGTAATACTATATAAATAAGTCATGATTGGGTTGAGGACGAGCTTATCAAGCCAGCTGCTATCCAACCAGTACAAGTGCTACAAAACCGATGAGACCTCAATTATTTTAAATGTGTGTTGCCAAGTATGTCTTTACTTGTTTCTACTTGCTACAGTACTTCTACTATGTTTGGATACAGCACAAAAATATCTAATACTTAATTTCATGAAAACTCTGTACTGTAGCAAAAAAAATTAGTAGCAAGTATTAATGGAAAAGATACTTGTCGTGCTAAGCTATATGTTTTCATCCAGATTTTGCACATGATCTACTCCTTTATGTTGATAAGTGGCAAAATTGCTCTGGCATTGTCTATTTTGCCTTTTGTGAGGCAAAATAGACAATGCCATTTTATGGGCTGGGTACAGGCCAAAATTTAGGTGAGGGTTATGGGTACGGGTTGGTTTCCAAGTTTTGTTGTGATGGGTATGGGTCGGTTGGGTCAAAAATGTGAGCCGGTGACATCTCTAATCTCTATAGTAATACACTACAGCATGTTTTTTTAGCCTACTGCTTTAGCTTCGTCACGCATGGTCTATGGCTATTGGGTAATGTGGTATTTCCTCATGGTTGTGGTTTGTATTCTGGACTCAGGAGTGTTCAAAATTATGGTTGCCATATGGAATGTGCCTCAAAAGTCAAATACCCACATTGTGATTATAATATTGTGACTGTTACATGGCTTTCCGCCTGCTAACATCCATTGAGTACAATATAAAGAATGGATGTCTGTCAGCATCAATGTCATGAATGTGATAAGCAGAGTGGAAAAATACCACCTCACAATTAAAAACGTAAAGATAAAACAGAAAAATAATTTGTCATTGCAATTTCATATAACTTCCCCTAATCATGTTATGCTAAAAGGTTGTGATGATTCAATTTTTTATATTTTCACACTTGTTCAAACCTAAATTTGGTTGCCACTGGAGCTTGTTATCAAGAATGGAATGATCTTTGGTGTGAGATCGATGTTGGCTCAAATTAGGCCTGGGCTAGGAATAAATATTATTTTTACTACCATTGTTATGACATTGCTTACTGTAAAATATTGATTTTTACGACTCCGGTTATGTCATTTTATATCCACAACCAAGAACTGCTATTGACCGATATCCGTCTTTTACAGGGTACCCCTCCATTGCTGCTCTCTTTTCTTACCTATGTGCATTATCCAGTTCTTCATTTGTGTATTCTCAACTCTTCATATGTTGTTTGCCCTTCATCCTCTTATTTGCGGTGTTTTTTTATCATTGATTTTCATTGTTTTGTTTTTCTTGAATTGCTTAGAGTAGCAATTTCATGTCTTGTCCACATTCTTATTTAGTTGGAATATGCTTCATATAACATTCTTTGACTTATATTTTTGTCTTGGTTCTTTTAGTCATTGAACAAACATACATTTTTTCCACTTGACACTCTGTTGTACTGTTAAATGGTGGTATAATTATGGCTAAACGATTCATTCAAGAAAGTTTGTGAAGATGTGGGATGATGTTTTTCATATTTTGTTCATCTTGTCTTTCATGCATTTTACAATTGGGGTGCTGTTAAAATGTTTTGCTCTTATCAGTGTGGTTGTGTACAAGCACCTCGTCCAAGGGTGATGAACCTATTTGCAATCGCGGACCACTTTTTCAGTTGCCGCTGAGTAATCGGGCCGCACAACATTTTAGTCATACTATGAAACTTGTTAGTTCAAGACTGCTGGTCTTGCCTGAATGCGAAAGTTCAAGACTGCTGGTCTCGCCTGAATGCTTCACAGGTCGCATGCAGCCTGCGGGCTGCATGTTCATCACCCTTGACCTATTCTGTAATGTGTTATGGCTAACTATTTTTTGTGCTCCTGCATTGTTTGATTGTACCTATGATGTGGACCATGTGTCTGAAATAAAAATATTGTTGTTCAACCTCTCGGTTGCGTTGATGGTGCGATTCACCACAAACGGGATGTACTTGAAGAATAACACCCATATATATATGTGCAAACAAGCAATAATAGAGTGATCTCGTCAGGTGATCTCTATTGTTTCTTGCTGCCACAATGTGAAGCTTTGCGCTCATGCCGCTCAGGCTTTTTGATCACAACATTATGAACTGGAGCTTTTGGCTATGTAGCAAAGTCTATATAGTTGTACACTACATTCATGTTTCTGTAATATATGTTGTTTAATTGAATGGTCATGGGATTAATTTGCTCATGTTTGCAATGGTTCCCCTTCATTTGCTATTTTTGACTTTGTTGATTGCATCTCATGTTTTGTGTAATGTACCCCATTTTGTGTATTTTTGGCTTATTATACAGTTATTACCAGGGCAACCAAAAGTCAAAATTTTTCTGCCTTGTCTAAAGCTTATGAAACATACACAAACCAAATTTCACACTCATACCATGAGCAAATCGCAAGTTATTAGGTCAAAAAAAAGTCAAAATTTATCATTAGGTCAAAATTTTATTGCAGCACAGTTTTTTTCTCTTTATTGATATGTTATGGAAACTACAACAACAGATAGTGATATGCTTTTGTAAGTTTAGTTGCAATTCTGTAATAATTATGGGCTTGTTGCGATTTCTGACGTAATAATGTTGCTTTTCCCATTGCTGGACGATTGAATATTATATAGGATAGGCGTGGTAGGCAAGAAATGTAGTCTTACAGTACTTGTTTTGGTAAATGCTCAATCCATTATGCATATAGTGTTTCAGCTTAATGATGTTCTCAGGTTTGACTCTACTGCACAGTATAACTACATAGTTATTAATGTACTTTTCAATAAGTTAAACAACAAATTTTTTTTATTTCGAAGCAGAATGCATAAATATGCTTCTGGGTTAACCTCAACACCTAAGGCTGAACTATTTTGCTGTTGCAAACACAGAAAATTTGTAGGTCAAAGTAAAGTCAAAATTTCAAGTTTTTAGGTCAAAAAGTTGGTTGCCCTGATAATTACTATAAAAATGGTTTTCTTGGGAATAAGTCACATGATGTACAACGTACAGCAAAAATTATTCCTAATGAAGTTATTTTAATCCAGAAGTCATATTTTGCTTTTTGTTCAATCCCACGATCATTGTTCTAAGCCTTAGTGGAATAAAACATTTTTGCATATATGACGTTTCTATAACATTTTCGTTAAAGCAGTGACTTTGCGTTCATAAGAAAATTTTTTGATAGTTTGTATTTTGCAGCTGTTGTGATCGGAAAGCCCGAGTGGCAAGTGTACAAAGCTTCACACTTCAGCAGCAAGCAACAGAGATCACACAACGCGATCACTCTATTATTGCTTGTTTGGGCCACATATATATGGGTGTTGTTCTTTGTGCACATCCCGTTTGTAGTGAATCGCACATCAACCGCAACGCCAGTGGAGACGTTGCAACAACATCTCCTTTTTGCAACGAACCACACTGATTACACGTTCTTTTTGCGAAGACTACACTTGCCACGACCTTCAAATCCTGGTCACAGGACCATTTTGTTGTGATTGGAAAGCCTGAACGGCAAGTGCACAAAACTTCAAACTGTGGCAGCAAGCAACAATAGAGATCACATGCTGCAATCACTCTATTATTGCTTGTTCAGGCCACATATATATGGGTGTTGTTCTTCGCACCCATCCTGTTTGTGGTGAATCGCACATTCAACGCAATGCCAGCGGAGAGGTTGCAACACTGCCAACAGCTAAAGCTCTGCTGGGGCTATTGTTTTGCCATTCGAACCATATCCAGCTTGTCACATAACGCTGAGTTTATGATACCAGTAGTGCGGTGAACCTGGTTGAGTCGAAAGTGTCTATTCTTGCTGTGTGAGTGTTTGTCAATTCAGCTCTCAGGATTGTTGCTTTGGCTTTGCTAGTACAGAAGACACTTTCTGTGAGAGTGCTTTATATGTACTTTTTTGGAAAAGTTTTGCNAATCAGACACGCGTGTACATTTTGGGTTAGGGTTTTGGATCAGAAGTTTTAAGCAATGTGGAACATNCTGTATCACAGTGCTGCAGCATCATATGCTGTGTGATTGACAAGATAGTTAAACAATGAGCAAAGTAACACTGCACAATGGGGACAATGAAGCTTATGGAAGGAATGAACATTCAGAAGGCAATAGCTATACATTGAAAGAAAGGCAAGCGGTGGGCAATAATACTGGTCAGTGCACTAAGAACAACTAAAATCAGATCAAACTTGCACACAGGCCAATATGCTGTCAGTGTTCCTGCTGAGCATAGCCAGGGACAGTTTTGGATTAGGGTTTAGGTATTTTGTTTTTTTTGGCTTGGTTACGTTACAGGAACGATACAGTAGTCCAAGCATATCATCCTTGTAACATGACCAATTCAACCAATCGGGTTTGGCTAATGGCAAAATAGCTCCAGCAGTGCTTTTGCCGCTGGCAGAAAAATAGAAACTGCCAAATTTTTTTGCATGTGACAATTTTGTGTTGACTTGGTAGTCAAGTCTTGTCTTTCATGTAGAACTCCAAAAGTAACAGGTGGATTGGATAAATCAAAAATATTTTGGATTTTCTCGTCTGAAAAACGTAATCAATATGGTAATACATGTAGAAAAAGTAGATATATAGAAAAAGACAAAATTCATTATAATATCCATTTATTAATGGTTAATAGATCTTGCATTGGTGTACAATGTGGACATAAGTTAACAAGATATTCCACATTGTTTTGGCATTTTTTATTGCATCATGCGTAACAGTATAACATATCAAGGAAACAATAGTTATTTTGAAACTACTGTTCAACTAAATTTTTAATGACCAAGTATTAAATATTAGTATATGTAATCGCAATTTCCCTGTTGATTTTATATGAAAGTGTTATGGTAACACTTTATTTTGATTTTGATTGCAGTTTATATTGTATTACTGTCATGAGAGTGTATACTTGGCATGTGTTGTATTGTGGTGTAAATTACTCTCTACTCTGAAGTAGTCTATATCTTACCTTTAACACTTTGAGAACCGGTCTACGATATATTCGTACTTCAATTTCGGTCTAAAAAACAGCAGTTTTCGGTTGCCTTACCAACGCCCTAGCTCCTCCGCCGATTGCGCTAGAGAGCTGTTCAAGGGCTTAAACGGATCGGCCAATCTAGTAGATTGCACTCGAAAAAAAAATTTTTGCTTGGGGGGTGCGGATTTTTTGTGACTGACATCATAAGTGAAGTAGATTTGGGGTCATTTTGGCTCAGGTTGCCTGGCCTAGGGCTTAACCGCTATGCCAAAGTGTTTTGCTGAAGTTTTCATTGCAAGCTAGGCTCAAGTCCGAGTCTTTTGAGCCTTTGATCGACTTTCTAGCGTTTCTGGTTCAAAAGTTATGATCTTAAATAAATGAATTAATTAATTAGCTAATTAGTCAAATATTTTCACTAACTTACATCACAACTTTTGAACCCAAAACCCCAGCAGGTCATCCAAGGTATCAAAAGACTCGGATTGTACCCTAGTTTCCAGAAAAAACTTCAGCGAAATACTACCACCTAACGGTTGGCACCCAGTGCCAGGGAAGGTGGCCTAAAAGTCCTCCACTTATGACGTCACTCACAAAAAAACTCACAACCCCCAAGCAAAAAATTTTTTTTTCGAGTGCAGACTAGAAGACTTTCCGTATCTTTTAAGACTTTTACCAGGTCTGTAGAGCATACCGGACCGGAGAAATTCTTGCGCAAAGCCACATGTGTTTAGGCGTTTTTTTTTCCTGAAAATCCCTGAAACCAGCCAGACGCCAAAGAGTTAAACATACTAGTTTTGACTATTTTTAACTATTTTACAATTCTTCTGTTGGTCTTAACTCAATATGACTTTGTAGATAAAATTTTGTTGTTGTTTGCTTATTAAGCAACCATCCCATTTACAAAGACTTTACACTATATTGTTTAAAATAACACGCAAAGTTTACAGTGAAAAGTACATTAAAATTGTTTTTTAAGTTTTGTTGTAGAGCTGTGTGTTCATAAAATGATTCAAATCAACAAAACTTTGTAGTAGTACATACATTTCATATATGAACATATCTTTTGGCATAAAAAATGTCAAAAGTACCTGTCTACACTTTATTGCAAGCTATACGCTCTACAAGGTTGGTATTTAATGCTTCTAATTCAATATGTTTTTTATGCTATTGTTCAAGTTTCTTTGGTATGACACAATGTTCACAATGGTTTAATAACTTTGTAGATTTATGTGAATTTTCATTTTGACCAGATGACCAGTGCAGGTTTTCGATTTATTGGCATTGCTGAAGTAGTAGAGCTGCAAATTTGTAATCCCTGATGTTTTAATTTCTAAGTACTAATCAAATCTTGCATATGCTTGAAACCTGTGACATTGTCTGATTAAATAGTTTGGTGCAGTAGTTCCCAACCTTTCTTTAGTTGCGGCATACTTTACTACTCAATATTCTTCATGCGACAACATAAAGCTTATGACAAGGTTTAATAGAAAGATCCTGTTTGGAATTTGGATAAGTCATATATAATAGGTTTCAACAACATTGGTCTCAGTTTTGAAACTGTCACAGCAAACCTGGATCTATGATGAAGTGTTCTGCAGCACGTCAGTTGGGAAGCACTATTTTCAATAATGTTTTCTTTAGAAAAGTGTGTTTTATTCCATATATTTGCTTCATTGCTAAAATTTTTGAATGTGTGCTTTCAGAGTGTCTTAAATGCTTACTTTTGTAGTTTTATGAACTTTAGTTTGCTTTCAAAGGTTATCATGCTGTAAATGTCAAAGTTGTTTTCATTTTATGCAGTGGCCTACCACTACAAAAAATATATGAAGTTCTTTTGGTTTTGAAATGTATCTTGTTTTTTTTAAAGGTTGTTATACATTTGTATTTCCTCTAGGCATTCCAGTCTGCGACGACTGTCAACCTCAAGCAAGTTTAAATCCAAGGATGACTATGGCAACGTTGCTGAAGAGTTGGTGACACCTTTATCACAGCCATTGAAAAATGCTCCCAATTTAATTTATGCAAAAGCAGGAAGTGAAACATTTCAAACCATAATAACAAAACTCTCAGATGGTCTTACTGTGACTTCACAGCCAAAGTTTGGTACATTCTGTACTGTTGGAAGTGAGTTAACTAGTTTGATGATTCACACATAATGATATTCAAATTAAAAGTTGTTTCAAGGCGTCAGAGACAGTTCTACTTTTGCAGTTGACAAATGATGATTTCAGCTTTTGAAGATGTCTATGGTATCTTAGTTTAATTTATGATCTGTGTATGGTATTCAGGTATGTGTTTGTTTGAAGTAAGACTATTAGTTAGCAGTTTTCAGTACAGCAAATTTTGACCTGTACTATTTGCAAACTTTTGTAAATGCACTCACTATTTTGATAGGAAAAGTTTTTTCTTGTAGTTTGCTAGTGTAGGTAATTTACACACAACACTTAAAAAAGAAACTTTTTGTGGAGCAATTTGCTCTTTGTAGATGACTGTTCCTTACAGCTTGTTGAAGCTCATTTTCCCGCAAACTGTGTCGTGTATTCACCACAATTAATGCTCCACATTGGTGCTTATGACACCTTATTGGTATCACTGACAGTTTTTATATTTTTATGAACAAAGATTTATGCAGGTTTTGGAAACGTGATAAAAATGTGTAGTTAGTACAGTTGCTTGTTTGATATTGTGCACATGTTTATTCAAATTTTTGAAGTTGTACTTATTTTTTATTAATTCAAGATATGTTCAGATCAGTTCTACAGTAATATGTGATGAGACTGCATTATTGGATGTCATACAAATGACAATTTTGTTATAGCAACGAATTGCTATCTGATAAGCAGAGTGGGAAAGCTTTTGAGATGCACGTAGATTGACTTGGCTTAGATGTTATTAAATCCATCAAAAATGTAATTAGTGTCTAATCATTATCAGAAAGTTTTAGCGACCTTATGACTTGTGAAAGGAGATTACATACATGCATGTTCTTTGTTTCAAAATGTTTCTTGCCATACTGACCTGAAGAAACATTATTTTAATGGACCAACACTGTGAAAATGTTACCATATGCCAGGTGCCTTGCATTTCACTGCCATGTGCTTCATGAAGCACATGTATCTGAGGCATATACTGTTTAACATGCAATTGCACCAACATGTGTAGGTATTTAACAGAACCAAGATTTGTTCTTGGTATGTCCTTACATTTCTGCATGAAGATGCATCTGTTAAGTGATATTGTGTTGTCAGCACTATCTTTGGCATGTTCTGCAGCACACCTGTAAAGCTGATGAGCATATCATTCAATTAGTGCATTGCGTAATTATGTTTTTTTTATCGCAGTATTGGTCAATGCTGGCTCAAGACATGAAGTGTCATATCCCAGTGGAGTAAGCCATTTCCTGGAGAAAATGGGCTATTCAGGATGTTCCAAGTACAAAACTCGTGATGATATACTGCAGGCGATTGAGAAACTTGGGGGTATATGTGACTGTCAGTCTTCCAGGTGTGTTATACACTTCACACGGTTGCTGCAGTCTTGTGCAAAGTTGCAAAAATGTGGGTCAGCTGCATTTTGGTTTTAAGCCAGAGGTCTCCAAACTTTTTTGTCCAAGGGACACACAAGCTGTTACACAACAGTTCTAGGGCCGGACGTCTTATGTAATGTGATTGTTTTGGATATGTTACATTCTGCCAAATCAACAAATTTTTTGTAAATATATTTTTTTCATTATTTACTAAATGTCTTCATGGGCCGCATTTGGCCCACGGGCCATAGTTTGGAGACCCCTGGTTTGAACAAATGTTGTGTCTGAAGTTGCTGCATATATGTCTCGCGTTTCAGGGACACGACGATTTACGCTGCCAGCATAGATAGAAATAAGCTAGAGGATTTAATGGAACTTCTGGCAGAAGTCGTTTACCAACCACTGTTACCAGAATCGGAAATTGAACTTGCTCAAGAGAGTATCAAATACGAGCTGGATATGCTTGACAAAAAACCTGATCCTGAGCCCATGATGACCGAACTCATTCATGAGGTTGGCGTTTTGAGCATTATGTAGTAATGTTACGTCTCATCTGCAGTTGCCAAATTAACCTGCTGGTAGCAAACTTTGGGTCTATCTAAAAACTACAGACATATCGCGGCCCACTAACCTGCAGGCTCACCGCAGCCTACTAAAAGACAGGCTTACATGGCTCTCCCCGACAGAAAACAACACCATAAACTGAAATACTACAAAGTACTTCGTAATTGAAAATTTTCGGAAGCCGTCTGCCAACATCTTTATTTGGCCCTTCCTCAGAGTCAGAGAACTGCATTACTGATGCTTGTACGCAGGTCTTCAGTTGTTGTTTTTTTATACGGAAGGACCAATAATAATTTATTACAAATGATCCTGTACGTCCATGTGAAATTTCCTTTAAACCTTGTAAATTTGACAGCCATTTTGAACATACCGTAATTACCGACCGCATTATGTCGCCACCGCTCTACCGGAGAATCATAAAAGTGTTCGTTTTCATGATCTGCCACCCACAAAACCTATATATAGCCATGTACGCTGTGTTGCTGCGCAGATCTGGCAAAATCATGAAAAATCTGAGTTTTTAGCCGCTATTTCGAACAAATTAGCATTTTCATGTGTTAAACGTGGTTTCATGCCAAACAGCTTCACTTTTTTCGTTTTTGTCCTAGGCTGTAATCTGTTACTTTCCGTGGGCGAGCAGTTATAGCTTTCAAATTTTCTAATGGAATGAATTGGCAGTTCATAAAAAGTTCATTGATTCTGTCTTTTCAACGTGATAAAGGTGTATGTTTTGTCGAGCTGGTTTTGTCAAATTTAAAGGCTGCGTTTTTGCTTCACTTAGTGCATCGTTATAGTACCGGTTTTAGTATTCCAAAAGTGGTAAAGTATTGATTTGGAGTTGCGGAACTTTAGTGCCATTACGGAAGTAATGGTTTTTCGCCTGCTGAGAAAGTTCTACGCAGTCACGGACAGCTGGTTACGTTGTTAATGTTTCATTATCATGGGCGTCTACAGAAACTTTACCAGAAATGAAATCCACTTAAGTTGTATTTGTTTAGTGTTTCGATAAGTAGGAAACGTGCAAGACCATTGGAACATGTGGACGGAAGAACGATCACGTATTTTGATCAGTATTGGACATGGTAAAATCAAGGGTGACATAAATTTTTTTAGTTCGTTCCTTATCGAAAGGTATAGATGACGCTCTATCTCTCTTTGGCTACGTTTTTTCGACCAAACTCTCTTTTCCCATTCTGTTCTCTTCAACATCACGTGCACATCCGTCACAGGAGAGATTATGATGAACACAAGGCAGTTGTAGCGGTGTGACCATCATTGCCAGGGTTGCCAAAAACGTGAAGGCGAAACGCGCCGAAAGTATCTCAGAGGCTTTGGTAATCTGCGTTCGAGAGAGGCTTACATTGACTTTTTAGCACCATTTCGTGCGGCTTACAATCAAGGGCCGTTCACAATCAAGGACGGCTATCAATCGAATACATACAGCATCCTGAAACAATCACATTATGTAGTATGTCCGGCCCTTGAACTGTGGTGTAATAGGTAATGTGGCCCTCGGACAAAAAAGTTTGGAGACCAAAGCTTTAGAGCACAGGTTACCAATCTTTTTTGAAGCTGGCACCCGTTATAAAAACTAAGTGGCATTCGCACCCCCTCGTTTAAAAAAAGCGTAGAAACCACAAAAACAGCCCGATTTCGCAGTATCTTCATTTTTTAAATTACTACTCGTAATACGTAGGCCTACTGACATTACTGTTTAACTTTCATACCTTACTGCTCATTGGAAACAAACCCAGTGAATTTTTGTTGCTGATTTTCTGAAATTATCCGCTCATGCCTTGGCACACAGATACTTTGAGTCACGCGCAACTTGTTTTCATATGAAGTAGAGGAACACCCACATTCGCACAAATATGTTGTTGTTAAGGGCACNATAACAGACAGGTCTTCTATACTCAATTTCTGGTAACTATGCCTGGTTGAACACCAGAAANTTTCGAGTTCCGTAGCATCAAACAAAAATTTCGCCATAATTGCGCCGTAAACATTTAAACGTCACAATGCGCTCACAATCGGCAAAAAAGGTTGAGAAACACTCATACGTATTCGTAAAAATTCACTCTTGAAGTTCGTACTCTTTTCCATCGACAGAAAGTTTCGTGCAAAGTCACTTTGCGGAAGTCTGATCCATTAAAAATTTGGCCAATAATGCCACACTGAGCAGTGGCCTGCCATTTTGTACAACTTCTGACAACATGTCAGGTATGTTTTGCAGAAAGCAGTATCATAGTGAACTAACTGTCACTGCACCATAGTGAACTAACTCCCACTCATCTTGCTTAAGTTTGTAACAACATGAGTAATGCCAAACTGAAAACGTGTTTGCTGATAACTTAGTTGTCTAGTGCTAACTTTGATCTGCTGCACAAGCAAAACCAGTAAAATTTATCTTTTTTAAAGAACCCATTTTTCTCAATGGCAGCAGCAAACAAGCTGCAGAATTTTATCGAATAAGGTCATTGAAATAACTACAGTATTACGTCACCTACAAGAAGTCGACCAGTGCTGTACTGTTGTTCAACCCAGTATGAGGTACACCAATCTGTCTACCAGACGATTTACTAGGATAAACAACTGCGAAATGATGTACCAAGGGTTTACGTGAAACTAGCACAACCAGAAGATGGCAATATTTTGGGTTCTTATAAAATTTCGATAACTTGTCGAGGCGTTAATTTATGACGTGGGGGTCTGGGAATCTTTTCTTGCAAAACTTTCTTGTTCAGTGTAGTCACGTGGTGAATTATGGTGGTTCATGCAATATTTTGAAAGTGAGAGAAACAAGGTTGAGAAACCCTGATCGTAGTTTGTTAGATGAGTTGCAAATCGCAAGTCATTAAATACGTTCTTGAGAAATCGTCAAAGTGGTAGCACAGAAAGAACGGTTAAAGAGCACTGGTCTAGACTGTAGACCAGTGGTTCCCAACTTCGTTGTGATTGTGGCACACTTAGCTACTCAGTTTTCTTCACGCTGCACACCAAATCTAACGATTGAAACGTAACTAATAGAAATGCCTTTGTCGTATACAATGGATTCAACAAAGTCCTTAGTTTTGAAAATTTCGCGGAACACGGGTCGGGAAAATCTGGTCCAGACAATGGTCGTACCCTTCAATGGCCAAACGATCCTGCGTTAACATAGCGTACATGAGGGGTGAGCATCCGCAGTCATTCAGGCCGTATGAAAAGCGAACTGTATGACATTGGGAAAACTGTTTAGAACTCCATGGCTGTGTATCGCCGAATGAGCTGTTGTGGTGAGTAATTGAAGTGTTTGAAATAAGCAATGGTGAGACACAACATCAGCATTTCAAAACTAACGTATTGCTTTACTTTAACCATTACAAGTGCCCGATTTGCCATTCCCTCGTAGACGTCTATGCACCATGCCACTGGACATCTTCAACGTTTGTACCGAAGAGGATCGCTTAATGGCAGGCTTTAATTTCTTGTTTGTCCTGGTTTTCAGGCCGCGTTTCGCGGAAATACAGTGGGATTACCGCGGTTTCCACAGCTGGAAAGTTTGGATCAAATCAATGAGAAAGTCTTGCAAACGTTTTTACGTAGTTACTACGTGCCATCAAGAATGGTCGTAGCCGGTGTCGGCGTCGACCACGATGAACTGTGCAGGTTCAGCGAGAAGTATGTGTCAGGTGCGTCTGTTAAAACTCTGATGTGTATCTAATATTGGCGCGATACACCAAAATAGACGTGAAGTGTGTTGGTAAAGGAATTTTTACTTCAGCGGATAAATATATTTTAAATGGAGCGAAATCCCTTACTATTTGTTATTGTCGAAAGTATTACCGCGTTTTCCTGTAGTGTCAAGCTTTTATCGTTTTTAACATTCAAACAGTTTGGCGGCGACACGGTTGTCATCGTGGAAACCGTGCTCGACGGTTAAGTTGCTGGCTTGCTTGTAAGAGGAAAAAAACGCGTTTTATCTCTGCTGCCCGTGATGAATGCAGTAGAATATATTTATCGTTGTCTTAACGCAAATTCGCTCGATCTCGCTGAAAGTGTGAACGTGTTGTTTGTATGCGCTGACTGCAGTGTATGCTTCAATTGAGCGGCAAAACACTGAAGCAGGTGGGAAGTTGAAGTGCCTTGGGGTGGTGTTCATGAGTGACGAACGGCGGAACAAGGAGATTGATATGTAGAGTGGGAAAGCAAACACAGTTCTGCGTGAGCTTTATCGTTCTGTGGTGACAAAACGGAGCTTTTAAACATCGCAAAGCTGTCAGTTTTGAAATCGGTCTGCGTCTGTACCGATCCATACCTGTGGTCACGAATCTTGGGAAATGACTGAAAGAATACCATCCCAAGTGCAAGCAGCAGAGATGGGATTTTTGCGAAGAGTTTACACGGTGTAATAGTTGGTGAAAAAGTCTGCAGCTATAAAATTCGTGAAGCCCTGAATATCGAGCCGCTTCTACTAATCGAGAGACCTCAGCTACTTTAGTTCGACCACGCGTCCAGAACGTCCCATGAAAGATTGGCGCGGCAAGTCATGGGTGGCTGACCCACGGGAAAGCGGTCCAAAGATCGTCCAAGGACCAGGTGGAGTGAATAAATCTTCGACTTTGCTTGGTCTGGAGCCAGCAGAACTATCTGAGATCTAATTTTTTCTCGTCACAGACCGAAAAAATTAAATCCATTCGGTCAGAAATACAGACTAATGAATAGTGTTACGGCGGGTTTCAATACTACTATGTCTCAGCAAAAAATGACCGAAATGTCTCAGCGAAAAAAAAGTCTGAGATTGCTGTTTTGATCGTGATGTATTTCGAGTCCTCCTAGGGCTGCTGCCCCCGTGACTCTCCCCGAAGGAAAATCGGGCACGAAAATAAATCTTTTTTTACGGTGACGCGTTAGATGTGCTGATAAAAGTCGGCCCCCACACAAACATATGCGTTTAGTGTTCTTTCATCTTATTTATTCACTACCCCAGTTCAGTACGACACTTTAAACATACAATCTCCTTTATTGTTTCCATCCCAGCATCCGCGAAGTCGCCTTCTTGGTCGCTGGACGGTCCTGTAATGCGCGACGAATCACTTGCTCAGTACGTCGGCGGTGAAGTGAGAGTGGAAAAAAGTTTCGATTTGTCTTTGAGCGTCGTGCCCTTGCCAGAACTTGCTCACGTTTCCGTTGGGATGCAAGGCGTCAGTTTTACGGTATGTGCGTGAATGGTATTTCTCGGTTCAATGTAATGCATCACCCTGGTAACGTGTGCTGCCGTAACAAGATCCAGTGATGTTTAAATTCGAATTTCATCATACAGAACGCAGTGGTCTTGCCAAGGGAGGTGTTGTTTTGTTTTCGATGCTTGACGACGGTATATCGTTTGGAGAGGTTGCGTTTGTTCAGGTGCTTTAGAAAATTAGCTGTTGGGTCTGATTCAGCCAAATGCGTCTTCGGTTTAGATGGAATGGTGGGAAATGCGCTTCACGATAACAGCAATTGTCTTCTACAGGTTATGAAAGTTTGGGTTGACCATAACAAATCTTATGTGTGAATGCTTGTCTAAGCTCACTAAATTCTTTTTGACCGTGGTCGCTGTACCAAAGTCAGTCGACCGAAATCTTCTTTGCTCACACTTTTCTAAGTATTGCCGACTGCGTTGAAGTAAGTTTCCGATGTTGCATTTGCCACCGTAATATTTTGTTTTCGCAAGATCCTATGGGAAGACCAGTTTGAGTTGGAGGTTGTTTCAACTCAAGCAGGGTGTGCTCGTCGATTCCGTCAGACTTGTGTATCTGCTAGGATCTCAAGATGCTTAATTTTGTTTCAGCATGAAGACTTCGTACCGTTTGCCGTCCTGAATATGCTGATGGGTGGCGGCGGATCATTTTCTGCGGGTGGGCCTGGAAAGGGAATGTTTTCACGACTGTACACTAATGTTCTGAACAGGTAATTGATACGATAGGTTTCGTTATCATTGCAAGGATTTTCTTTTGTAACGCGTGCACTGCGGAGTACCATTAGTGTGAAGTTAGGTTTCAACACGTTGAAATTTTAGCAAAACACTAACAACATAATTGCATGCATCTGACGTGCTGTTGGTTGACGAGGGAGATGAGACTGGTATTTAAGCAAGGCAGTTTCTGTTGGCGCTATTCTCTACTCCAGGGGTGGGTGAACTACAGTCCACCTCAAAGGAATGTACTCAATTAATTTGAAGGTAGAATGCAGTACACTTGGCATCTTCTTTTCACTATAGATGAGACTTTACCGTCTTATTCAGTTAAATTTGGCTAATCGAACTAAAAATAGGCGTTTTTCTGCTTTGGAGACGCCAGGGCTTCAATGAACAAAACTTTTTCAGGCTCTACTGGTGGTAGAAACAGAAACACGTTAAAAACTTGACAACGTTTCGATAGTTGATGCAACTAGCTTCGTCAGGGCTGAAAACGAAATTCCATTCCTTAGTAAAAGTAAAGATGAATGACTGAGCATTTGACCAAAAATGTCGAGACCGAGACCTGCAACTGCTTCAAAGAAACCCAAACTAATTTATAAAAAATCATAACCCAAATTCTTGTTCCTCGATCATAAAGCGCAATACGTGCAATAACGTGGGAGTTATTCTGCGAAATAAGAATCGAAAGCGCAGCTAACGACCTATTTGCCTGGTGAAATACAGTAGAAATCGTCTACAAAGACGCTTTTTCTCTGGTCCCACGACGTGACGTTATAGTGCAATTCAACGGTATTACTAATTCTCATGTCGCTTCGGGAAGCCTTGTATTAACCACCTTTTTTATTAGATACCACTGGATGTACGCGGCAACCGCCTTCCACCACAGCTATGAAGATGGTGGGTTTTTCTGCATACAAGGCAGCGCGCACCCTTCACAACTGCGGGAGTGTGTTCACGTCATAACTCAAGAATTTGTGAAATTGACACAAGGAGTTGACGAGGTTTTCTTTCATGTTTTATTTTCAATGTGTAGCTGTTCATTTGGGGCCAGAACAGACGTAGTTTTAATAATTACCACAACCGGAAAATGCTAAATCTACCTATTGAAAATTTTCAGCGAAAGGACATGTCGTTTGCGCACGTTTCACCAGATCATTCGAACCGCATGTACGCTGTAATACATTAGGTAAATACAAAATTTTCTAATTAATACAAAAAGGAAACAAATGAGCAAACAATACTAAGAGGAGGTGCACAGTTTCAAAGCCAACGAAAGGTCAATATTTGTACAATTTCAACAGCCGCAAAATGTATTGCATCCATATCAGTCCCGAAAACGTGTTTCACGTGTGACAGATGAGGGCAAGTTTCACGGGTCGCCTTTGACTTAACAAGGAGTGCATCGAGTATAAATGCAAATCCATTTCCAAAAAATACAAGTTGTTGCATGATGGCGGGTATGTCTGAAACGGAAGTTTGTGTTAAGATTGAGCTGAGCCGCGCGAAGAAGCAACTGCAGTCAATGCTGATGATGAATCTCGAAGCCAGGCCGATCATTTTCGAAGACGTCGGTCGGCAAGTGTTGAGTACCGGTCACCGAAAATCACCGCAAGAACTGTGCCAAATGATTGGTAGGTTTCACCGGACCGTTCAAAAGCATTTGTAGTACTATTGCAAAAAATCATTTAAAATCGCAAGAAGCGTTGCCACTGCGTTTGCTTTTCTCCAAACAAAACGTAAATCGTTTATCAGATTAAACGAAGCGCGCGATTTTCTGTTTGCAGACAGTGTTTCCAATAACGACATCGTACGGATATCTCGTCACATGCTTTCCGGCAAGCCATCGATGGCTGCGCTGGGTAATCTGCGAGGTTTGCCCGCCTTCGATGACGTGCAGGTTGCGCTGGCTAGCTCCGACGGGAAACTTCCGCGGAGGTATCGTCTGTTTCGTTAACTGAGCAAGTTGAACGCTGGGCCGTGCATCGTCGTTGCTCTGGCACTGACAACAGTTGTTTGCCTCGTGTGATACTGGTACACGGGCACGTGCGCTGCTACTCACCAAGGAAAAAGCACGCGTTTGGGGTTCGTGCGATCGGCCCCGCGGCCTGCAAGCTGTTTTTACTGTGTCTTGCCGCATCTGGCTGCCGATAAAATTACCTTGCTTAGGCAATGACTGTTTTGAGACTATTGTCGACGAAGTAAACTTTTTGCAGGAAATGTTGCGGTTTTTGTGTGTTGCAATGGAAACAACGCTAGTAATCTCCTTTTCCTCTCGAGCAGTTTTACTTCCTTCTCTCGTCAGTTAGTTAGGACAGCGTCACGTAGCATCAACGAATGCTACTGTACTTATATGTTACGTGTGTCACGTGGATGAAGCGGCAGGCTAAGGTTCAGAGCAGGGATGCACAACCTGCGACCTACTTGAAAATATATATAACTTATGGCAGCCCTGCATTAAAAAAACTTTGTGTCTACCGTATGGAGACGGCCCCAAACAGAGACGTGTGGAAGCAGAACAGATGCATTGCAAAAAAATTAAAACGTATCTTTAACCCACTGGTGGCCTTAACTCATGAAAATAGACGCAGTGCGGCCGGCAAAGCGAAAAGTTTGTGCATCCCTGGTGCAGAGCGTTCAAACGCGACGCACACAATAGCTTTGCTGCGTGCAAGCGTTTTCATAAAACAAGTGTATTTTCAAGTTTCGAAAATCATTCGGCAAACTGGAGATACGAGGCTCTGACGGAAGCTGCGTGCCGCTTGGCGAGATCCACGCATCTTCGGTGAAGGATCTGTCGAGCTTCCTGTCGCTTTTCCAATGTCTCGAACATGTTGGCAGGCTGTTGCCGCCTTTCACCAATCACCACACGGCAGCAAGACGGGGTGGCACCTGACTGAACTTTGACCTTCCGCAGCGGACGCGTTGCGTTGGTGGCAGCGCTGACGGTTCTTGGCGAATGAAGGCTGTTGGCGGCCTGCGTAGGATGGCATTGGAATAGACCATGGACGTTACAACTAACTTCAAAAGTGAAGAAAACGCTCGTTCTGCAAATTCGTATGCAATGGCTTGTCAAGAATGTACGGTCTGAATTTGTTCGCTGCAGTTGAGTGCTAGTGCGTTTTGGAACTCTTTACTGGACCGAATCATGCGCACAAGGGCGGTTTCACGGTTTCAAGTCCTTTATTATCGATTCATCTCGAGAAGTTGCCGGTGAGAAAACATCGGGAATCTTTCTTTAGCATGCTAAAGCTTGAGAGTAAAAGATGGTCATGTACGGCATATTTTCCCTGACAACACCTAGTGTACAGCGAAATGTGAAAAACTGAAAAGCCGTTACTTGTTTTGGTACTCGCACGTCGCCGTGCCACCACTTGGCGTGGCGAAGGGCGCGAGAATATTTGTCTGACATCCGGTGGAGTTCCTCGGCAAGCTTCTTACGGTCCGCTACCTCGCGCGTGAAACTGTCGTCTGCGTACCACGACGCGACGTTGGCGACCTGCAATGATTCAACATGTCACAGTTCACGTTCAGAAACGAAATCCTGTCAGTGGCAAGCCCTCGGGAAGGCGACGGAAGTGCGGAGTAGTGCCATGCAAGGCCGGTTGACTTCAGGCATATTTCAGCATCTGCAGGGAAACATAGCCTATATTTCACCAGGGATTGAGGTTGTGGGGTGCAACGAGATGTTATCAAGCCGACCTGTAGGCAAAGGCGTAGCCAAGTGGGCCCATGCCCCTAAAATTTTCAGCATGTCTTGTTATTTTGTGCTCTGAGAGGCGGTGTCCCAAACAAAATACTGTTGCTCGCTTATAGTCAAAATATTTGCCCCCAAAAATTTTGGTTTAAAATACTTGTGGGCTTGAGGCTGTAGAAACATTGCGCATTTGCTACACATCTGATTAATGCAACAGCATTTGGCCTGTTTCAGTTTGTTCGGCATTTTTTGAAACTATACGGCGTATTTGGTCCATCTGGACCTGGCAACCCTGCTTCACAGCATGGTGACTTGATGTGAGGTTTTTCAGGCTTCTCTTGCACAATAAATTTAGAGCATAAACTCTCGGCGTGCGCTACTGCTCTTATATCTGTCATGTTCTTTCACAAAGTGCTACGATGCCCAGGAAACGTAGCATAATAAAAATCGGAAGTAGATCGTGTCTCGAAAAGTTGTGGGGGCATAAATTCTGTGAACTACTGTCGTAAAGCATCCTTGGAGCCGACATCTCTGACTTCAGTCACAAGAAAAACACTCATCTACTGTCATGACTGAACACATTACAAGCCAGGCTTGACTTTCAGCACTACTCAAATGAAACCAGACCGTTCTTCAACCCTGTAACCAGAGCTTCACCAGGGGGATTTGCACAGGGAACCCGTCCAAAGTAGCGTACGAGTATTAAAAAGCACTCGATTAGAAGACACCAAACAAGACCAGGGGTCATGGCTGTAAATGCCTCCCGGGGTACGGTCCTTCTGCTCTTCACAAAATTGGAGTTCTTGGGAACAATGCAGGCGGCGCTGCAATTCAGCCTCAAACGCCGGCGCGACTAGTCATGAATAGAGTCGTAAAGTTTACAGTGTTCACAAGATATACCAATATGTAATACAGCAAAGATATTGATGTTCTTATAAAAATTTACCAAATTCTATACTGATTGTTTAAAATCAGTTCTACAACACACAGCCAGTGGAGCTATGGTGCATACCTCGTTTCTGGGAAGGGTGATTATTTTCAACGAATGCAATTTTTTCAAGGACGGTTCTTCAGCGACCGGTGGAACTTTTCCCAGCGTTGATACGTTCAATTGTTCGACGATGCTGTGGTCGCGATTTAAGGAAACTGCAGTCAGAAGTTGCACACTCGCAAGAAGCAACGTCCTAAAAAAGCAAGATCAAANCGCAGTCAGATCGGGAAAAANTTTGCCAATGGTTTGAATTCATTTTATGGAAGAGGGGCAGCTGTTTGTCAATTTCATTCGAGAATCCTAAATGCCTAACATTTTACTTGCTCTTCATCTTAGTCATTTTCCAACAACTTAATTCTTTCTCAGTCGTTATTTTATGAGTTACAGTGGACAAGTGGTCTGGAACGTTCTACTGGTTACGGAATACTACAGAATGCAATAAAGCAATTTCTAGGCCCTACAGCACATAAAACGCATGTCTCATTTTGAATTAATGTCCAACCTGTTTGTTAACGTTTTTCGGAATACCAGCAAATCCCGAACGTTGTCGATGCCGATCGCTCGCAGGAAACGCCGCACGCATCGCTTTTGCCACAAAACCCACACGCTTGTGTCGCTTGACCGCAATTCGACTTCGGGCGTGTGGTAAATGATGGCTAACTGCAATAGTAATACCGTTTTCATAAGCGAAAGTATGAACATATTTAGCAAAGTAACTTCGTGTAGTTCATTTCTAACAGCGGATTTTCTACATGACCAGTATCAGCTGAATTACGTTTCCACTTGCACAGTGCACGGTGTCTTCTTTTAAATAAGGAAACTTTCGGGAAGCTGGCTTCGTTTGAAGACTCACCTTTTGTGAGTACTTCACGTCAAACGGGAGAACAGTCGTGCACAGGCAGGCACAAAATCCTCAACATTTGCACGTTACGCTACTAGCATAAGGCAAAGTAAAAAATTCACCACGATCACAATTCAAGGCAACCACGTTTCTGCCCAACAATAAAGCGCAAACACTTGCAACGCGCCGTCAGAGCCGTTTGTACTGCATTTATAACGATCCAGCAAAAAAGTAACTGACCAAGTCAATGAGATAGCAAAGCTGTTCTTGCGTGAGGGGTAACATCAGTGCAACTGAGTGAAGACATGTGGTGTTGGGGCACATCTCTGGGGAAAAAAGTGAAAATATGAAATACGATTAATTCTTTGACTCTCAAACCTTGGATAACTCTCGTGAACGTCACGTCTTTCAGCAAAGAGAGCGTTCACACATTACGTAAACACAAGTGGGGGCGGGCGTTTTCAAATGCTTACGGTTGCTTATGGGAAAGGGTGGCTGAAATGATTACATTATCAATATTTCCTTACAGTATTTTGGTCGGGCTGGTTATGTTTGTGACCTTGTAACATCACAGCACAGTGGTTTAACACAGGTCGCGTATACTCGCTGTTTGAAACAAAAACCTCGATGCTGTACTAAAACCACATGTGCTATTTGTTCCTTTTGGGTGTGTGTGTGGGTCAACGAATGCGTACTTAATTTTATGCTTACGGTTGCTTACAGATGGGGTAGGGGGTTAAACAGATGAAAACCATCCATACATAATACGTGAACGCTCCCAAACTCAAGCACTGTTACGAATTTGTCTCTAGGTACTGACATGTTAGTTCTGATGGTAGTAAGATAGAGTCTGGTAGAGCTGTGTGTCAAATGAGAATCATGTTTTGAAGCAATGGAGATTAGTGCAACTTTCAAACTTAGCTTCATTTAACCATCTTAAATACAGCTCATGCATGTAGTTCTACTAAAACTGAACGACTCTCTGATATCAAGCGGTTCAGGCATCTGCGAACACCACAGAACGCATAAAATGGCAACAACTTAAATCAGTCTTGGCATATTGACGAGAAAAATGACGTCTTACGTATCTCATCCTGAACATTTAAATCTACAACAGGGACTCAAACCGTTCACAACTCATCCTCAACCAACTCCAAACTTGAGCAATGCGCCACAAGACCGGACGCCTGATACTTTCTTGTTTTTCTAATTTTTTACATCTTGGAACTGGACTGCTGGTCTCTTAGGATTCTAAGACGAGCTCATTGTTTTTAGGATCTTTTTGTATAAGATCGGGAGAGAAGATTGACCAATAAATAGTAGTTTGCATTTTCAGGAGAACACAAATGTGAAACAAATATTCTGCGTTCGCCTCAAGATTTCGCAACGAAAACATTTTTGACCAACAGAAGTACATTAGATTCTACAATTGTGTCTGCGCAGGCTAACAATATCGCAACAACGACGAAACGGAACTCATTTCATATTCAGACCACATTTTGCTTCGATAAAAAGACACTCTTACCATGAATGCCGATCAGTGCCTGGTGGACAGGCAGCAGCAGACTGTCTTGATTCCAATGCGGAAAAACAAGCATTTTTGCCACGCTGCCGCACGATGCCACAGTGGTGGCGGACAGATCCGACGAGTCGATCGTTTGCAAGTCAAAGCCCATCAAATGAAGAAGATCAACAGCACCTGTGTGTGGACCAACAGGAGACTAACGTTGATCCACAGGTTGAAGACTGTAGTACAAAATCGCACCAATTATCGACCAGTCCCGGTAAATCCCACACAAAAGTTTCGGCTGTCTCACTGCGATGAGTTGCCATGCTCAGAACTGTTTGAGGAGCAGAGAAAAGTCGTGCGACTCGTGGTTGTCAAATAAAAATGGAGAACATGTAACAAAGCTATAGGTTAGTGATAACCAGTGGAGTCAGTGCAACTGCCAAGTAGTCAGCACTACCTATAATCGAAACGGGATTAGTTGAATTAGTTGATTGAACCTGCCTCGTGAGCAAGAGGCAAAACAGTGGCAAATACCTTCCTTGTATGATGTCTCATCGAATGAAAGCTAATTGGATCGTTAAACATAGTTAACTTACTAAAGAAAGAATACCTAGCTACATACCCTACAAGCTATACCTAGCTGACACTAAATGAAAAAAAAATCAAAATTATACTTACCATACCAAAAATGAGGGTGGTTTTAAAGTGGGGATAAAAAGACAACCCATTTAGCTAAGATCTTGCACGTGGCGAAATGACTGTCTAGGCTAGCAGAAATAACCAATAGATTCGGTTCAGCTATATTTGTTGCGATATAGCTATATTTGATGTAGACTTTCGTGATTCATGCAACCTCACCTCGCCCTACTTGGAATAGAGAATATTCGTTTCAGTTTTGAAATAATTAAGAGCTCTTACAGTTTTATTTTGCTAGCTAATTGAAGTAAGTAAGGTGGTTTTATTGGATCTTCCCCAATTAAATATTGACGGAGTTGGATAAGAATGAAAAAGAACAACATATACAGATCCCACAACTGAAATGTTTGTGTAGTGCTTTAATTTGAAAAAAAATCTACATGACTTAAAAACTATCGCTAACAACTTGTCCCTGAGGCTTCCAATTANATATATAATCAAGTATAATGCCAAGGTATTTTAAGTTATTTTTTATGCTGTTGATTGATTACAAACAGAAAAAAAATATTTTTAGGGTTATTCATGAACATGAAATTTATTTTGGAATACAAGTGATATACCCCACAATTTTGCTGAGGTGTAGATTCTCAGTACTTGTCAAAAAAACTGATCGCTATCAGCAAAGCGACACATAGCAACTCTTTCTTAGGGGTAGTGGAGTTAAGTCATACTTTTCTGGATGACTGTAGCCCTCATGATATGCACTGTCAGTTTGCAACACTGTTGTTCATTGCCGTCAACCGATTTGCCCCACATAAATATTGATTGGTATACAATGCGATATCTTTCACTTTTATTGTGGTCTCACCTGGGGTGTCAGCCACCAGCTGCGGCAGCAATATCACAGGGCGTTCGCTGTTATCGTCGCATGTCAATCTATCGATCGCTTCCTCCACCAACCCCAGCAAAAAACTCACTACGTCACGTTCACGAGCAACGGCTCCGCCCAAGCGTGACATGCAGGACTGCAACTCTTTGTAGCGGACTTCGGGAGAAAGCACTGTAAAGAGGTGGCGAAGAGTTTCTGTTATATTTCTTATTCGCTAAGATCGCAGCCCACGTAAGCCAGCAAAGAAAACTTGTAATTTATACCAAATGGTAACCTGATCACCAGTGGTGTAACTGACGAGGAGCAGGGGTTCTAACTGACCCCCTGGCAAAGCTAAATATAAAAACTGGCCCCCACTTGACTTCTATTTCGATATTCAGTATTCTTTTGGTTTCATGTTAGTTGATTTTTTGCGTTTTTCGGAGTTTTTTCCGTTGGTTTCGTATTTTGCTATAGACATCCACATCCCGATTCCCCACTATCATTTCTCAACTTTTTTCTGAGCATTGGCTAATGGGTCCCCTACGGTTGGCCAGTGGGACCCCTTCTACCAAGTTTCCCCTGCTGGATAGCTACGCCACTGGTGATCCCACAGCAAATGTTAGTTTTCAAAATTAGTACAGACAACGTTGAACCAGGCTTGGCACTAAAGTTCCATGGTATGAGCGCGAAGCCTGGCTTGAAACACATGCAGTGCGGGGTGGGTCGCAAAACAGTCGGAACCAGTGCGCGGATGGTTTCTCATTGACCGCCAGCATCGCAAAGGATCGACCTCTCTGCGACTTCAAGAAAAACTTTTTTTCAATAAAAACAGTGATGGTGAATACATTCTGCCAGAAAAAAAACACAGTACTACGACCAACCTTCGTCAACTGGCAAGGGTATGTCGAACACCGGTGCTTCGTCGGAACTTAAGTGCTGGTGCATGTGCGCGGTGCGTATCTCCGAGATATCGATCGTGACGTCACATCCGATGACAGTGAAAGCGGCCCAGTGTCGATATTTGGGATATCTGGAATGCAGTTCCGGCGCAAAAATATCGCAACGTTCCTTGAGATGTTGCGGAAGGTCTAATCATTTTTTAATCATTTAATATCACTAAGTCATTTCAAGAAAGTTCGACCACAACTTCCTAGTTAACCTTCCGAACTTGTCTAAACAATTTTTTTAGTTTATATGTGATTCAAACCAACATACTTATCAGAAATGTAGTTTTAAATCTCTTTTTTTTACCACAGTTTTTGAAACAACGAGAAAATGCATACCTGAAAGCAATGTTATCAACAATGGCAACTGAAATGGCCAAGCAACTTTTAAAACTTTTATATACTCGACATCTATCGACAAAATTATCTTTGCAGCAACAAATCGGCCTCTTTTGATGTCAGTATGCGTTATGCTCACTGAGTAGGCATCTGAGGCTTTTGATTCAAATAGAAGCATGATAAAATAACATCTCGGCCATATTGCCCAAATTCGAGCTTCATCACACTCAAGTGTTCAGAGAACATAACCTCGAAATCCACTGCAGTTCCGCAAAAAATCTCTTGCTAGACTAGCGGTGGTTTCAAAAAAAAGAAAACATTTAAATTAATCGCAAAGTCCAACCTTTGTTTGGTGCTCATTTTCGCTCGGTAGACAGCTCTGGACACTGAAGACGTTTTCTGTAGGTTGGAGTAAAAGTGACAATAGAACTTTTCTTGCACGCTGTCAGGAACCGGCCATCTCGGGTAAACAACGCAACCGACACCTGTAAATAATCAAAATCCGTAGAGACAGACAGTTTGACTGAGATATATTTTTCCAGTAAACTACCGAGAGAGACCTCTTGTCTATCTGAGAGCGGTCATTCACCTCAAGAAACAGTATCCGCATTGCGCCATTAAAAGCTTGAAGGAAGATTTCCTTTAACATTTAACTCTGACCCAGTGATTTTTTCTCGTTAGTTGTCTCATGGTAGTAACCAACAAAGACTTTCTTCTAACAAAGAACATTTAATTGCTAATTTTACTGTGCGAGCTCACATCGTTCAATCACATTTTCGTACATGATGTCAACCACGACCCCACGTAGGTTGAAGAAACAAACAAACAAAAGACACGTTCCGTAAAAATCAACCTTCACGACCCGATCGTAGTCGTCACCGCATGCACACAGGGGGAGGGAGGAAAATCGTGTCACTCCCGTATACTGAGGACAGTGAAACAACAGGGCAGTGTGCTACGGGAACTGGTCTACCCATTTGTTTTTGTTCTTTTCAATAATTTAGCGTGCCTTCGGATTCAAGTACAGCTAGCTGCAATGTGGTGATTGCGGGGCAAATCGGGTTTCTTCGCAACGTAGCACTATTATTCATTACCTTAAATACGGCCAAGTTACACCTAGACTTACGCTCTTTAAAATGACTTCAACAAATTGTTTTGATTATGAATTCCGCTAAAAAACTGAAAAAATAAAAATGTTGTCCCCACAACTAATACAGTTAAAAAAAGAAGGCAGCAGACAAACACCATGAAAGAAAATGATTTACAAAAGATAAAAGGTTAGAAATAGACGGTTGAACTGGCTATTCCCTGCGAATGCTGATACTTACCGTAATGTATAAGAATGTCCAACGTTCTTTCGTTCCCCGTTTGAATCTCGCTAGAGGCCCTGGCTATACTTTACCATAGAAAGGTAAATGTAAAGAGCATAATTCAGTTTATTACCTGCTGTGAGCAGGATATGAGGCAACACATCTTTAGCGCAAGACCTCCACCCGTGCCCAGCAGCCAGGACAAGAAGTTTCACGTTGACACTTCCAATTTCGAGCATATCTTCCAACGACACCACGTAACTCGACATTGGATATGGTTGATCTTCTACAGGAAACTTGTTGGGTGAGAATGCCAGAAGCCCTGCGAAGCACAAGTTTGAAAAGATTTAATTTTTAAAAGAGCAATCTCAGCATGAAATGAAATACAGGGTGACTCAAAAAGATGCGTACCCATATTTTGTTCGATAAAAAACCCATTTTTTAACGAATGTCTTTTCTGTTGCAGGACGTGATA
>JGI24159J19872_10000798_pt1 | contig 31266 bp, 19 predicted proteins | sample Ectturendosymbi4_FD_19872 | JGI IMG/M metagenome (IMG submission 19872)
ATCCAAAGTATCAAAAGACTCGTATTGTAGCCCAGTTTCCAGTAAAAACTTCAGCGAAATACTACCACCTAATGGTTGGCGCCCAGGGCCAGGCAAAGTGGGCCAAGGTAGCCTAGAAGTCCTCTACTTATGACGTCACTCACAAAAAACCCGCACCCCCCAAGCAAAAATTTTTTTTCGAGTGCAGACTAGAAGACTTGCCGCGTCTTTTGAGACTTTTTCNGGGNCTGTAGAGCATACCGGACCAGAGAAATTCCCACGCAAAGCCACGTGCGTTTAGGCGTTTTTTTTCCGAAAATCCNNGAAACCACCCGGGTGACAAAGTGTTAAGGACATGTTTGTTTTAAATTGAATTTCGGATGCTTTCATGTAAATAAGAAAAAAGGACANATCTTTATTGTCTCTTTGAAATGTCTGAGTTTTGCAGCATTTTTAGATGTATATATTTACTATATACCAAGACACACTACTTCACAAGAATCTGGATTTAGCACTTTGAGCACCATAAGTGTAAACTTTTATGGCACGTACCAGTATAATTGTATCCATTTTGATATGAGTTTGATGCACAATATTTGATTGTTAGTCATGTGAGCAGGGTCTCAAAGAAATTTTGCAAGATTGCACAATGGTCCTTTGCTGGCGAAGGCTGCCATAGAGTTAGAGTGGATACCAAGTTATATATTTTTTGTTACCAGCTGAATACCAAGTTATTTTTGAATTTTTTGTCTTTTTGCTAATTTCCTTGAACACGTAATTGAAGCAGAAACAAGTGTTTTATTTGCACAATTTATTCTTTTTACAGTCTGCATGCATACATATGTATAAAAGTTCAAGATAAAGAAATTCTAGCTGGTATCCAGTAGAAGCCAGATCCATATTTGTGCAGGGTTCTTGGTGATGCAGAATCGAATGTAATGGGTTGTCGGTCTATATATGATTCCGCAGAGATCCCTACTAGTTCAGGGGTCAACCTAGTTGTTGCAGGAGCACAGGACAGTCCCACAACTGTGCAACTTGAATTTAAGTTGCCAAGCCAGTGCAAGGTGAAATAAAAGGCTCTCACCACTTTGTTAATAACTCTCCTGTAACACTTGGAAGTTTTAATTGCCCCCCTATTTATATTCCGATATACAACAAAATCTTAATTTCACTTCAATGTGAAGTCAGAACAATGTAATGTTACATGGTTCGGTGTAGACCAGCTATGTCCAACCCAAATGGCTTACTGAGCCAAAAATTATATCACTATCTTAACCAGGGCCGCACACTGAGTGACATATTAATGATGGCTGCACATTCAATGGCTTTCTTTGATCTCAGCAAATTAAATTTAGCTTAAGCTAATTGTGACAAAACGGCTGACAAAAAAACAGATATTTTGAAAAAATACATGATTTTCAAGTAACATGTATTGGTGTGTAGATACATGTGTAGGATCTTGGTGGTTCGGAACAACAACAAACATTATGAAGGTCTACTTAAGTTGTTTTCAGTTTGGTTTTATAAGATGAGATGTACACCTCAGGATAGTTAATATTACCAGGGATACAAAATATTCCTGTATGTCAGTGCTTCTTAACGTTTCCATGCCTGAGGACCTATTCTTTTCGTCATGGGAACTGATATCTTTGTGTATTGTGGCATGAGGGTAAAAGAAAACCACTTTGGTTTCCCCTTTAGGGCCAACCCCAGATTTTTCACTGGGGGCCTCATTAACAGCCACTGCTGTAGGTGAATGTCTTTTTGTGTTCAGTGTTTATGTTCCTAGGTTTCTACAACATAAATTTATTTGAAATTTCCCTGTTTGGACATCCAGATTTCCTAGTAAGCTCACCTATGCTCNTGTTTAGGCAGACGTGTTTATTCACCCACTTTTTCAGGCGGACCAACTTTTGTTGTTAGTTTACTTCATGAGCATTTGTATGTTTAGTATTGGTCATTAGTTCGTTGTTTNATATGTCAACTGCATTTTGTGCAAAAGTTTTTTGTTTTGTTTTTTGGACATCATATCATNGCTTACTGTTTTNGAAATAAGCCAATGATAATTTCAGCCTGAGTTCTGTCATGAATATCATTTTTGAATAAACAAGCAAACAAGTAGGAAAGGTTTGTGGAACTTTCAGTAACCTCGGTGAACTTATTCTGGATTTTTATATATTCAATTGTGTTGTGAGTTGGTTTTTCATATAAAATACAGTAATTTTGTTGCACAAGCTGTTTTTAGTATTTTCATTGAACCAAGTAATTATTAAATGTTCAATTTCACAGCAACCAAGCATTTTTCTGAATTAGTAGGGACCACTTACCATCATCTTTACACCTTGTAGCACTTAGTTACGCATTTATTTTGTGTTGAACAACAGGCAAAATGAGTGAAAGCAAAGCAGGCAGAGTTAAATTGAAAGGCATTGAAGAATCGGCGCTAATTCAGTTGGTGGAATATATTTATACTGCGCAGATTGAAATCACTGAAGAAAATGTGCAGGCTCTTCTTCCAGCTGCAAGTTTACTTGAGGTAAACAGTGTCGAAGTGCGTTTGATCGACCTTCCGTATTTATTCGATTGTAAGCCACGGCTTTAAAGTTTTTTTCATCATTTCGTGCTGCTCACAATCAAGGGCAGCTTGCAATCGAGAGCGGCTTACATTTTTTTCTTTAGCTTATCAACATGTCTATATAACGCCCAGTCTTTCCTTGGCTACGTTTTATTGACCAAACCTTCTTTTCGCATTATCTTTCCTCTCTTCGGCATCATGTGCACATCCGTCATAGGAGGGATTATGATGAACAGAAGGCAGTTGCAGTGGTGAATCAACAACTCCAGAGTTGCTAATCAATCACGAAGCATGCAATCCACGAAAGTGTCTCAGTGGCTTAGGTAGCCTGTGGTGAAGTTCGGCTTACAATCAAGGGCGGCTTACATTAATTTTTGAACATCATTTCTTGCGGCTTACAATCAAGGGCAGCTTACAATGAGTAAATGCGATGTGTTAGTTTGGAATTGTCTTGATGATGTATGTACTGAGAAATCTATTGTCTTAATGAAAAGCAACATTCTTTCTCAAAATCTACTTGGTAAGCATTGGTTCACTCAAAGTCAACTGTTCTTTTCTTTTATCAATGATTGCAAAATGCATTAATGTAATGTGAAAAATTTGATAGCAATTATCACAGTTAATGGTAAAAGTTTTGCTGAACTACTAGAATTTTTGTTTGTTCGTTCAAACTGTAGAATAATTCTGTGAACATGCTCTAATAAGCATGTTGAATCTCTTGCATTACTGTGGCTGCAGTTTTGGTCATGGAATCGTTTTCCCACTCTTTACTGAAGTCAAACTGTTATCCATGTAATTTTAAGCGAATTTGGCATTCAGATTTAAATTGCAAGGTTACTAGAACGAGTTTGCGTGAGGGAAGTTGTCAGTTGCTGTAAATTTCTGTTACAAAAGCATTATATTTCTCTCCTACCATAATAAAGTTTTATACAAAGTACGCACCAATGTGGCAATCTAATCACGGCTGCTAACCATCGATGACAAATGAACTAACAGCTAAAGCAGCCACGCTACCAAGTTAACCGCTATCGTGTGCACAATACTTTTGATCGCCAGCAAAGAGTGCTTGTTTCGGCTGGCACCTGTCTTCTCATCGGTGATGGAGTTGATTGTGCGTTAAAGCGCTATTACCCGCTAGCATCTGCCAGTCTTGTTCTCAATGCCTTTGGTGTTAGATTGATCTTGGCTTGAAAGTGATCGTATGGTCTCGATCTTGTTAAATTTATGTTCTGACCCTCAGTTTCGGTCCTAAAATTGACCCGACTGAAGTCATTTCATTTTTTTAATAGTGACCCGGAAGCCTATCTGAGATCTATGTCGAAACGCCACCATTCTTACAGACAAGAAGAAACCAACTTAGAAATTCCAAAGATCATGTATGATAAAAAAAATAAGCCTTTTAATAGGTACATTCTGAGAAAGAACTGAACAGCAGCTAGTGATTTTTACTTTAATGTGCAAAACGAACTGGATTATATTCTGAGCTGCAAGTTTTCGTTCTTCCCACATTTTCGAATAAAACCTGTCTCCAATTAGATGGAGAAATATTTTTCAGGTTGTTCGAATGATTGCCGTATCTTTGAAAATAAACTGTCCATGGGTTTTAAATAGCTAATCATATTGTGCTAAGATTTTGCTACGTTCTAAGTGATCATTTAAATCTAAATCACAAATGACCTCGCAGCGGATCTTTCTTAAATGTTTGGTACTTTGATAAAGAAATGACCTCGTTTTCTGTACACGGTGCGTGTTGTCTCTTGCTGATGCGAAGAGTTTTTTTCCAGCTTACGTTTGTCCGTGAATCGTGTTGCTGCTTTCTTCAATCTCAGTTACATCCTTCGAATTGTCTGGGCATCCGCCAATTTGCTGATATGCATGCTTGTTCTGATCTTTTGTCGCAGGCGAGATCGTTTACTGGTGAGCATCTTTTACCGAAGCTGTAGAAACAGTGTAGATACAACATTATTGTGTAGATGTTTTCATGCTTGCTTCAGCAAGATGCCATTTTCATGTTGCTTGTCATAAAATCTTTTATAATCCGACTAATTTCCATGCGAAACCATTTAACTCGATAGAAGTTTGTTGTCACTCTCGACTCGTGGTGAATTGTATTGACTTTTAGTTTGCTTCATTTTTGATGTTATATATATGTCTTTTTGTTGACATTCAAAGCTGACATGCTTAGCCTGTAGTTCACTGAAATCTTCTAAAGTTGATTTCGGTATTGTTTTTTTAGCCACTTACCTCGATTGAACTTATGACTCTTGAGTTTAAGTTGATTAATTTGTGTTTGGAATTTTGCAGAACAACATTTTGCTGACGTTGTACGAGGGGAAGAATTCCACAACTTGTCATGCCAACAAGTTTGCGAGTTAATCAACAGCGATCAGCTGTCGGTGTCCTCAGAAGAAATGGTACGCATAAACGTCAGGGTGACGTGTGAAAAAAGAAATAAGCGAAGAAATACTGTTGTGCATGTTGTAAAAAAGTAACAGTTCAGTGCAATTTCTATAACGTTATCTCCAAAAATAGCAATATCTTGTTATAAAACCAATCAATATGGTCATTAGCTTGGACAGGGAAGCATTCTAATTGCACCAGCGGTTTTATTTTGAAAGTTGATGTTTGTAATTGCTGAGCAGCATGGTTACCCACGGAGGACGAATACACATCCCTGAAATGCTCAAATCGACTGCTGGTCTCTATTTTTTATTTTTACTAGCTGGAGACTGCTTTAACCATCGTTGTAATTTTGGTGTTTCTCGTTTGTTATTGAAAAAAATCGGATTTTTGGCTAAATTGGCCAACTGAGGAGTAGGTAGGTTTAGTCTTATATGCATTGTTCCTACGGTATGCTGCAAGACACAAGCTGTTGCTGCTGTTTATCGCACTGGGATCTATCGTTGGTAAGTCCATTGCTCAGCATATGCACCTACTGGGATTCGTTCATACGTACCGGAAGTTGCCTTATATTCGCACTGTTAACGTGTGCACTGGGGTGTGCAGAATTTTTAATACGAAAAGGGGGGATTCTAACAACTAGAGATTGACCGATATTTGGGTTTTACCGATATATCGGAAGCCGATTTTATCGGCCTCAGTAGGTGTTGACAAAACGCTGTTATATTCCACTCGCATCCAGGCAACTTGCTCAAGAACAAAACGAAGCAAGTCAACAGTTATCTTACAGCAACGCTAGAAGGTGCGGTTTCATAAACAAACAGACAAGATTAACCATTGAGCATGTGTCGGCCGTCGCAGCCGAAACAAAAGGATCATCGGGAAGTTTCTCAATGCTTGAGTACGAATAAACTCCCAAACGCCCGTTGTACTTCCAGAAGTTTTCGCAGCACGAAACGTTTGACTGCAACCAAGGTGCAGAAGTCCAATCGATGCCTAGTTTAGCGCAGATTAATTTTAAAAAAAAAGCTTGCATGAAAAATTAATTGCATTATGTTAAGCAACATTTGTGGCGTTATCAATATGATTAGTGATTACAAATGCAATCGCTACTCGCTAGTGACGCCAACATGACCTACAACAAAAATATCTCATCCAGTCTCTGGCAAACAACAGGCAACAAAGCAAGATTGAACAACAATACAAAGTTATTCAACAATGTAGCTTTCATGTTTCAACTTCCGTAATGAGTACAAGCAAGAATGAAAGTAGTGGTAAGCAACTACGCTTCAATTCACATCTGACGACAAGCAAACGCTTGTACTATTATGTCCCTGAATTCATTCATTCATTCAAAGAAGTAATATGTTGTAGCGATATTTGTGATACACGTTAATGTTGAGGGTACAAACAATTTTTCTTTCAATTCTGCATTTTTTTGTATATATTATTGTTACCATACTGTACGTTAGATTTTGTTAGGTCAACCAAAATTATGCGTATCCGCTATCACACGTTGTAATTAATTCAGGCACGTAATAGTACAAGCGCTTGCTTGTCAACAGATGTGAATTGAAGCGTAGCTGCTTACCTACTATTTTCATTGTTTGTTTTCTTTATGGAAGTTGACACGTGAAAACTACATTGTTGAATAACTTTGTATTATTTCTCAATTTTGCTTTTTTGTCTGCTGTTTCTTCTGAGACTGGATGAGATATTTTTGTTATAGTTCGTGAAAAAGATAATTGTAAAAAAGTGATGTTTAAAATGTGCAGCAATTAGCATTGATATGTCGGAAAATGTAACATACTATTTTACCTACAAGAACTACTGTTGCATTAACAATAGTTTTTGCAATGATGACTCCATGCTCAAAAACAGCACAAAATGAATGACGATATTCCCCTTTCAGATGTCCCAAAACATTAAAAAATTATGCCTTACCTGTGTGACAGAGCAAAAAGTTCTATCCCTTAAGAACATGAAACTTCTGCACATTTTGGGACTAGTTGAGCTTTGTAGCGCAAGCGGTTCTCGATTTATAGTCAATATAGTGATTTTGCAAGCCAGATGTCCTTTAACTCGTGGTTTCACGGCAATCTTTGAATATAAGAATCTGAGAAGTTTTCAAAGGTGTTTCATAATTTGTCAGGTTTTTAGTACTCCCTTTCTTCAAATTAAAAAATTTGACTGAGATGTAACCCACCCTAGTGGGCAGTTCCAGGATTTCTTTGCTGCAATGGCTAATCTTTGGGGCTTGGCTAAGTGGCTTGTTAATCTCTCATACCCACATTTATGGTCCACTGGTTTATTGCATGGGCGTTTGCTGGCTGTGGGATAGAAAAGTGAACAAAACGCAGTAACGTTTGACCAAAGCGAGACATTGTTGTAAGACCTCTTGTTGGAAGCAAAGAAGAACGTGACAGGTCGCGTTTGTTCATCGTACCTTGTTTGTCCACCAAACTTTTTGTGTCCCAATTTTCTTTTCAACTTTTTTCTAAAGGCGTTGATCTTCGTTTAAACGCTGTATTGTTTTCAAGGTTTTCGAAGCTGTTGTGGGATGGGTGAAGAGTGATTTGACTCACAGATCGCAATTTATGCCCAGGCTGTTGGAGCATGTTCGTTTGCCTTTGATGCCTAGTGATTATCTTGTTGAGGTATGTCGTGCGTGCAAAATGATGTTTTTATTCAAAAATATTTGCACGCTTCTTTGGGGAAAGGTTTGTATTATCGAAGGATCAGCATCACGGAATTAACATTCTTCGGATGTCGTTCACGTATCTGTTTTGATTATGAAAGCTACGTTTGGATTACCCCAAAAGTATTGTTTAGCTGATTTAATCCCGGCAATACTAAATGAAGTAGTGTATTCAAGGAGTCATTCTGCCATGCGGAATCTTCATAATTCTGCAATGATTCTGACTGCACTTACCACGGCCTACTTAAAGATATCTTAAATGGGCCGTGCACTTACCATGTCCCAGTATCGAAGTACCACGAGGTAAAACGAGAACAGTCGAATATGCTCGCAAAGCGTGTTTCTATATAGGACTTGACGCGAAATCGATTTCCTATAGTAAAATGCTTTGCGAGCAGATTCAACTGTTCTCGTTCCACCTCTGTGGTACTTCGAAACTCGACCATGTTACAAAACTTTGAAACTATTGCTATAGATTCAAAGCCAGTGAGTGTTTTGTGAGTCTTGCGAAACGAGCTGCTCGTCCTGCGTTGTCGCTAGATTAGTTTATTTTGTGATCAAGAAGCGTCACCTCTCAGCATCTCATTCGGATCAACTTTAATTGCTCAATACAGAGAGTCGAGCAAGAGACGCTGGTTAAGAATAACGACCTATGCAAAGACTACCTCATCGAAGCAATGAAATACCATTTACTCAGTCCGGAGCACCGAGCGACGATGAAAATTCCTCGAACACGACCCCGAACGCCGAAGGGTGTTCCCAAGGTTTGCGATGCGATGTTCGTGCATAGCGTTTGGGCGTGTATCAATTATGCGGAAACTGCCTTCAAGCAGTCGTACGTTGTTTATTAGTTCTAACCATCGCTTCTGACGATGTCGTCTTCTAATCCACAAAACTAGCTTAGTGCACGCTCTTGGCGGTAAGTCACCGCTCCGTCGTTTATCCTCGCGAAACAGCGACTTGCTGGGACCAATATTAGACTAGATTTTTATACTAGGTTTTCATACCAATATTAGATTTTCATACCAATATTAGACTAGATTTTTATACTAGCTGGGACCAATATTAGACTAGACTTTAACTAGATAGACTAGATTTTTATACTGGTACACAGGTAACGGCTTGGTCAAGTAATGACGCTGCCGTTGTGTCTGAATATAGTATTATTCATATAGGAAACAGGTATTTAAAATAAACTTTTGTTTTTTGTAGTGCTAGTTTGGCAAACAAAGTGCTCCTTTGGGCTTTGTAGAAAGAGTTGATATGTCACGTAATCACGTTTAAGTGTCAATTTACAAAAGTCTTATTATGTTAATACAGTATGTGATTTATCGAAGGACAGTGAAAATGTCAAATTTACTGACCATAGCCGAGGGGTTGTCGGTTATTCATTGCATCACTATAGGGTCAGAATTGTACAAGGCAAACGGTTTTAGTCTGTACAAAAAAGGCTGCGAAAAAATATTTTATCCAGAGACCAAAAACCTTCCAACTACTTACTTGATATCTCTTTCGAAACTGAAGACTTCACAGGGTCTTTTCATTTGCCATTATAAACCAGAAGTTATTTGATGCTGATTACGGCGCTAATCATAGCGTGCGAAATTCCGGAAAGTTTTTGCTGAAACCTCTTAAAAACACATTCTTTCAGGATAATGTTTATTAAATTTTTTGCAGTATGCAGGATTGAATTATCGCCTTTGTGGGTTATTTCAAGATGTTCCACAACTTGCCCTTACTGGACAAGTTTTAGCAAAACTTTCCGGTAAAATTGCACTCACAAATTGCGCTGGGGATCTTGCGTCAAAGACCCCCAAATCAACATCATTTCTTTATTTCAGTTTATGTACGTCGTCGGCGGCCAGGCGCCGAAGGCGATCCGATCGGTAGAATCCTACGATTTTAAGGATGATCGATGGCGTCAGGTGTCGGAGATGACGTCACGAAGATGCCGAGCTGGGGTTGCCGTGTTTCAGGTAATTCTAGCCTTAATTATTCATGCATTAGCGCAAGCTTTTTTTCACTAATTTTTGCCAAGCTGCAATATATCGGCCGCATCAAGTCGTCGTTACGTTTTGAGCTAAAAGTTCTTCGCAACATAATATGGGTAAGGAAGGAAGAGTCAACATCGTAGCTGCAATTATTATTTTTGTCATTCTATGCTGCCCTATGACATGAACATAGCAACGTGAAGAGTTTTCCGAGAAACTCGCGTATTTACTGAAAGGCCATCATCAGAAAGTCCATGCGTCAGTTTGGGTGAATATATTTTCATGCTGAGCTTATTGCACGGAAAGCGTGCTTGCAGGTGACGTTCTTACGTAAATCGGCGTCCAACCTAAGGCCCAGTTGTGATAGTTTCAAATGGAACATATGTCGCTTTGGCGATTATGATTGAGACTTTTCGCGGCCTTTTTGTCTCTTACTTGGGTAGAAGCTTGATGGACGCGCTTGTTTTGCTTTTTACACTGTCAGTCAGTTTTTAGGTCATAAAGACTTGCCGTAATTGCTGTTTTCATGCTTTTTTCAGGTCAGAATGTTTCACGCATTACGCACTTCACTACGGTGTTTTTTTGTGCTTGTGGTTCAACACTTGCGCGTAATGGTAAAAGCTGATATCCGGCGAATGGAGTATGTGAGCTTCTGGGCCGAGTTCGGAACATTTGCACTCTTGCAATTAGTGGTGCATGAACCTTGTACGATAGAGGCGGTGTCATTATTATTTTTTTAATCATGAGCTAATTAAGGTCATATGTGTTTTTTTCAGCCGAGTTCTTTTCTTGTAAAACTGTCGGTTCCCTGAAATAATATTTCGTCGAAAGCAGTTTTTCAACAACGTGTCTTTTTTGTCATTTGACTTGGTTGTGTCGTGTTACGTCAGACTCGAGCGGGGAACCTTGCACTTCTGGCTTCGAAATTAAAATTTGTTTTTGGTTCGGAGACCGTTTTTGATAAGCTTGCCGCTCGATGTGACGCTTTGCAACGGTGCTTTATTATAATTCTAATAACTCGACCGTCATCGAAATGCCACGAACGTTTCCTGTCGCTTACTGTGGCAGAGATTCGTTTTTTTTGCCACGCGCACATTGCTAGCGGAAAATTCTTCTTCAACGTTGATTTGCATGTGATCAACTGTTGGCGCGTTTAAGTTTTAGTACGCGAATTGCTTTCAAAATTTTGTGTACGTTTCGAGCGAGCGGGACACTGCTTCGACACTGACGCAGTACTGGTAGTGTTGCTATGCGACGAGACCAGCCGCGTGGTCTCCACTTAGTCTTGCCATGCTCAGACGTCGCCCGCCATTGCACATAGTTTGTGCGCCATCTGCGTGGATGAACACCACATTGTCCACTGCAAGTAAAACACTGGTTAAATGTACATGACTGTCAAGGGGCGCATATGACGTGCTGCGTGAACGCGCATTGCATTAAATCCACAAGGTTGTGACTGTTGCGTTTAAATTGACAGGTTTCCAGCATGCATTGCGATGGCAACTGCATTGCAATGCTCGTGCGTGTCGCGATTTGTCCTAGTCATAGGTGCGCAGTATGCCTGTCAATTCGCATTTCTTATCAAGACACTGCAAATTTGATTGACCGATGATTATTGATTTTGCATTACGACAACAACACTGCGATACTTGTTCATGCCTGCAGCGTGGAGACATGCCAGTATTGATCGCACTTCGTAAAATGCCTTCCAATGTACGATTGAGGCGAGTCGAGCGTTTGAGCTACAGCACTGTTTGCAGTTGAATAAGATTAACGGCACGTGGTTAGTTTTGTAGCGTATTCATGCAGTGCAACATATGGACAGGAGATTGTCACCTCAGTTAAAGTAGCAAAGACAGTTAGTGACCACTACCTCTCTTCAAACTAGGTTGAAGATCTCGTGCAAAAGCACACGACTGTCTTGTTGTTTCGCACAATTCGCCCAACTAAGTTAAAGCTTCGGTGGTCGGACGAAATTGTATATTTCTGAACAATATTTCAAATCAGGATTATCTCAGATCTGCTGGCATCGTTATGAACGATATTGACCACGCAGGTACAGCATGTGGTGCCTTGCGGCTTAAACGTGGGTGAATTTGTGTATTTTATTCTTCCGTTTTACGTAGGTGTCAAAGGTTTTAAACCAAAGTAGAGTAGTGGTTGCAATCTGCTTTTTTTCACTGTTGGACATTGGCTATTGTGGTTTGCTGCTACTTTTCGATTTTTCATGCGTTGCAAATGCAGATGCGTAATTCCGAACTTTCACGACTTCTAGCGAAATGAGCTCGGAACTCGAGGAGGTAGCACAGTCATCACTAGAGTGGCAAGACCATGTCGCACAAACTGTGTGAAATAAACATATTTGACAAACGGTTTCTCTTACCCCAAAGCTCAAAACATTCCTGCCTTTTTGTGTCAGAATTACAAACTTTTAGAAATAATTGAAGTATGATTAAAGAATGTAGTACTTTGCATGTTTTTTTCGCAGTTATTTTCTCTTGCTAAATTTATTCTGCATTCGCTTGACAATGATTCGTCGTTTGTATGGCGCTCGGGTCCTTTGCAAGACATCATTCGATCACGAATTTCCGACGTTTGTTTTGTTGCTAGTGACTTCCGGTTTCAGGCGCTACTACGATCTGCGATGTGTTTGAAAGCTGTGCGTTGCTCGGTCAGAGGTTGCTGTGCTGCTTGCGCCGCTCCTGAACTATTTCGTGGCTTCTGTTACGCTTGCGCTGGATGGTGATGTGAGTAAGCGTGGCGGGTCTACTTTAAAAGCTGTTTGACTTTTCAAGTACTTCGTGTTTGCGGCGTAACTGAGGCCGCGGACCTGAAAAAAACTTCTTTGTTGAAACCACGGGCTGGAGACAAACTGCTGGTTCAAAACAAAATCTGTTAAACCTTTAATGGACGAAACGATCTGGGTTTTTGTAAGTGCTTGTGCATTCTTACGCTTTGCTGATAGGTCTCGCGATATGTTATGCGGTCGACTGGATCGCGAAGGCCAGTGCGCGCAGCACGCAACTGTGCATGCCGCGTGCGCATGAGTTCGACCAGATCTGCTCGTCTTCGCGTGAGACGTTGCGCTCTGCTGTCCTCAGGTGGTTGTTCTTGCTTGACAACCACGGGCTGCGGGCGTTAGCTGGCATGGCTGGAAATTTGACCGAATTTAGTCGGTGTGTAGTTGCCTAGATGGTTTGCTAAATGTTAATATGTAATATTAGTCTTCCAAAAGGTTTCTTTTCTTTGTCCAAGCAATCAGATCGTCGTGAACACACAAAATTGTCGGTCACATGCAATGCTTCACCACAGTGATTGTTCAGTTCAGCCAAAACGTAACTGCTATTTCCTGTACACCCGGTTATTTCTATCAAGGTACTGCAAAACACCGGGGTGGAAAACGTTCTGTTTTTGTTGAGCTACGTCACTGTGTCCAGTTAAGCGTAGAAGTTTTCGAAACTGTTAGCACTTCTTCCCAGCTTTTGGTGCCAGCGACGTAATGTACTCGGCTTGTACGTGGCACTGCGAGATCTTCGTACGACAAATTATTAAATCAGGCGAAGCCTGTGTAAATGGCATTGGAAAGGTTAGAAGAGCTGTCAGTGCACTTGACTTGCGTCACAAACCTTCGGAAAAACAGTGGCCCAATCATGAAATTGTTTGCGCCCTTAGTAAGGATCATCTGTACCGTTGTGTCAAATCTTCAATTGTATGTTTAAATGATTTCATTTCTGAACAGAAGTGTATTAATCCGGGTCACAAGCTGTTTTTCAGCAAATGACTGCCGTATTTTGCTGGAGGGCGCAGTTAATGCATTTTGATCGTGTTTTTGTTTTTGATGTCTTTTCCATTGCCTGCAACCACCAGCGATGCAATCTTTTTTTGCAGTCAACTGACGAATAAGTTAGCGAATTTTGTCATAGGTTTGCTTTTCACTGTGACGAGTTTGTGCATTAGATCTTCACCATCTCGCGAGCTGGTGTTTCTGCAATTTACTGTTTACTAGTTTTTGAAGAAACTCTTTTAATTTTCCTTCCTATTAACGTTCGATGTTGTAGGGATTGGGGACCGACTTTCTGCAATCCATTTAAAGTTATTTTTTCTCCGAATACCCTGTATTTCTTAATCTAATCCAGCTTTAAATAAGTATTGCGTGTTTAGCGATAGTAGGCTAACGAGCCGCGCAAAAATTTCAGGGGTGCATATGGGCGGTCGGTGGATTTAACGGTTCGCTGCGCGTACGAACTGTCGACAAGTACGATCCACTGACTGACTGCTGGAGCCCCGGACCGACAATGGAAGCTAGAAGATCGACCCTGGGGGCTGCTGTGCTGCACGATATGCTCTACGCAGTGGGTGGGTTTGATGGCTCCACAGGTAATGCACTGCTATGAGTTTTGAACTTGGGGCGTTTTTTTCCGTTAGTCTCTGACTGAATAAAGTAATTGACCTGTTTTAGCCTGCTGTCGTCAATCTAGATAAATTCATAAGAAAAATGAAGTTAGATCGTTTTGCTGCGAACGGAACTCAGGAATCATCTTTGCTAATGAAAGTAAGCGTGAACTGACAAGTGCAGGATTGCTAAAGCGCTTTCATCAACTTATTAATTTCCCGAATTTAAAAACGTTGCAGTGTGATCTTTGCCAAATTCGACGTCGATCGTCGATAACTGCCCTTTTTTGTTTAAGTTGCAGCATTTTTAGGGAGTCAACCGGTGCGCCTATGGCACTACAAGTTGAATCTGGGTTAGCTGAGAGACCCAGTCGTCCTAGTGTCCTGGCGACGCGACTTTGCAGATTTTCCTCTTGGCGTCGCCTTTCTCGTTCCGCGTACAACCGTACAACTATCAGGTTGCTGTTGCCAAAACAAACAACAGTATGACTACCTCTGTCTCCTTGTGTGTAGGTCTGAACACGGCTGAGGTTTACGATCCGAAAGTGGGCGAGTGGCGATCCATAGCACCGATGCACACAAGAAGAAGCAGTGTTGGCGTTGCTGTTCTCGGAGGTCAGTGAGCATAAGTACTGTAGAAACGGATCCACTTTTCAGCTTCTGCTGGTTATAAAATGTGTAATAAAACATCACTGCAAAACATGTGCATGCTGTGTGTGGCCAAAGAGAAAGGCCGCAAGCACTGAAAATGGCTTGGACTGGAAAGACGTGACGATGGCTTAGATTAGACTCAAGCTGCTCACACCGTGTTGCTGATCTAGCAATCCATGCGACATTGGCTCGCATTAGAAAGCTGGGCTTCTGTATCCGGCAAATAGACTATTCGGCGGACTTCACATAGACGTCAGTTGTGTCGCACAGCGATTTACCAATGTTNAATTAAGCTGTCGCAGATGTAATGCGACACGTAAAAAAGATGTGCTAAATTAGGCCAGTGCTTCACAACTTGTGTGCACTCACCACCCACAAATCTTATGCATTAAATCAAACGATGCACTTATCAAAAAGTTATTCACAGATTGTCATTTAACTTTAGCTCGTCTGTCCGAAAGCCGCTGACTTTAGCGCGTAAAGTTACTGTTACCTTATAGCTGAAATCAACCTAGTTATTGTTACGTCACTGCACACACTGCTTTTAACCTCTCTTCACAGTCATTTTCACGTACATCGACTGGATTTGAGCAGTTGTTTTTAAAACCTTAGCATCTTGGTGAAGAAGGCGGATGTAAGCTTGCAATCTCAAAAACGATGCGCCAGTTGGGAACCTCAACATTAGGCGGCCGAAGTACATCTTTTTATTTCGAAACAACCAGGATGCTGCTCGAGTGCAAGGACGGAATGCCCCTGCACATGGCAAATCAACGCTATTTGAAAGGCGTTGTGTGACCGTGAGATTAAACCCGCATGCACGTCGCACTTCATATCGCGCAGTGATGTCACATCCTGATTTTTGCACTCAACCAGTACTGCCTCATGCGTTAGACTTGTTCATGTCTGATCGTTTCACTTCGGGACATTGTAGTCACCCGACGATTCGGCGACAGATCGTTTGCTTCTGGTCCGCACAACCCAGCAGGTCGCGATGCAGGCTTTTCACTGCGCTGTTAACTTGCTGCGTTCACGAATAGCCCGTGGGTGCATAAAATGTAGTCCGCACTGCAAATGTCCATAGAAGAAGTTCGCACAAATGTGTGTAAACAAGACCGTTTTATTCTGACAGGAGTTTTCTTAGTATTTCAGATATTTGCGATGAATTCGCTTATTTCCTCATTGCAATGTAGAGATGTCACGGGCCAAATCAATCTCGGTACAAAAAACTGGTACCCACCGTAAAGATTTTGATCCAAACCCTTCAAACCCAACTGAAATAAAAAGTGCACAACCGACGTTGAGTTGCATCACGCATTTTACTGAGCCATCTTAACGGTTTGCAGAGGAGAGATGTAACAATTTATACAAATAAAAACAGATGCTACCAAGAAACGTTTGATGAAGCTTGGCTTTCTTTAAGCTAATAAGTCAAAACAACAAACCAAGATATTTCAAATGTTAGGAGTGCTTTTCGAAGTGTAAAATTTTACTCGAAGTACGTTTTGGGGTAAGTTGTTGTTTACCCGCTATTATGGAGTTACCTAAAATTAAACAATAATTTTGCAGTAAGCTTCCGATCGACCATATTCATTAATTAGGGAGCTCGAGCAATTTATGTCTACTCTTTAAGATACAGTCACAGCTACTGCAAAAAGTTACAATCATTAATATACATGAGTATTGATCATAAATTTGGAAAAAAGACTTCACTCTCAAATATATAAAGGGCTCATTTTTTGAAAAGGTTCCATCTCACCAAGGGAAATTTTATGAAATGATTATTTGCATCAGACATACTACCGCATANTGGTTAGAGCCTCAAGCAAAGTGCATNAGCACTGCTCAAAGAATTTANGTCCAAACTTACTACAGGGCTAGAAAAACCACGCTTCATTCGAAAAACCTATTATAAGGCAAAAGCCACTTCGTTTATTCCCAGTGCCTTTTCACGGCCCTACTGTACAGTAGTCGTAGCCTCGTCCAGCAGAAGATACTGCTCATTGAAACTAACGTCATGCTATAAAGAGTTCTTTCTAGAGTTCCGTTCGTTACAGCTCAACGTTGTATCATTATTTAAAGAAAATTTAACGGCCCTTGTGATAAAACAAAAGTATGTGAGCCGTTAGCGGGCCCACAAATCTACCGTGAACGGCTCCCAGGCGACCCATACCATGTTTTTGTACAAGGTAAAAAAACATTGCTGCATAAACACGTGGTGAGATTTTAAAATCTTCGGTAAATTAGTTGAAATATGGAAACTTGCACTGTAGGTTTTGTTTAGACTAAAAATTCGTTTCATTGTGTTCGTGCGTGGCGTCCAGAATAGTCACCTGACTGTTTGAAGTAACACAGTGCAGTAGGATAAAATTGTTGTTGCTCGGCAATCTTCTTTTGAATTTCTATGGCCACGAATTTCCTCGCAATCACAGATTACAAACACGTTCGTCATTTACAAGTTCTACTGATTTTGCTCTCCGATAGTCTGACGTTTCACCTGAAACAGCATCGAAACAATATTTTTTTGACGAGATTTAATCGTGCAACGAAGTTTCCGTCATAAAAATCAGTGAAAAGACTGGCTGTGGACTCGATGAATAATTTAATTTTGTTTTTTTAGCCCATGCAAGAGTGATGTGGATGCTAATCCCATATGTAATGGTATTCTTTCGTTTGAACTAAAAGGGCAAACTTGTTCAACAGAGTCGTTGGCAGAAAACAAAAAATACCAACGAGCCGCAAAATCAGTTTGTAGTGCCGAATAGTTTACTCACCATTGCCATACATATAATAAAGTTCCTTAAATATCCGAAGTTATTTACGCTAACACCTCAATACATGTCCACTCCTGATAACTACAGCAACCCCTATCGTCATAGCTGTTTTTCAGCTTTACCTCTCCAACACGTTGAACCCGTAGCAATGTTTACGATATAGAACGTATGACTGCAAAAAACTCGGTTAAGTTTATGGTCAAACGCATTAACGGGTAAGACTGGTACTTGTTCACATCACTGCATTGCTATCATTTTATTTAGTGGGGGAGGAACATTTTTGGTTGTCCGTACAAACTGCGCTGAATGCAATCGATCTCTATCTCCTTGCTGCTCTGTCCCGTTTTCAGCTTGTCGCAGTTATTGATGTTATGCACTGACGTTGGTCGGTTTCGCTGCGTTAATTGTCGCTGCTTCAATTGAAAGAATTGACGGAGCGTTCTTGTAAAGAGCTTGGTTTAAACCCACGCTTCCATGGCAGCAACATTGTCCAATTATGGCCATTCGTGAATTACTTAGGTTCTACAAAGTAAAACATACTAAATTTGCCATTTACACCATACTAAATTCTGTGAAATGAAAAATAATTACTAAATTTTGCAAACCAAAATACATTCAAAATTCGTTTATGCATTATGTGTTCTGTCATGTAAATATTTCATTGTGTTTATCAGGAACTCAAATATATTTTGAAAGAAACCGTTTATCAAGTGTATGAACGATATTATTAGAGACATACAACAGTTCACTTGTTCGTTGCGTTAACTGTACCATCGGTCGGCATTGACTGAAATGCTCAAAGTGATACCGACGTTCCCGGTGCCGTATAGTCTCATCCAGGGCCACAGACCCTGATATTTTCGGGAGAGGGGTAAAATGATTGTAACCTGATGTTATACCTACTGCAACTGAACATGTTTTTCAAAATTTTGGGGCAATTGCCCCGTTTCCCCCTTGGTTGAGGGTCTGGTCTCATCGCTGCTCATAACTGAAGCGTGAAAACATGGTAACTGTTTTGCATGGCTTGCTCAATTGTGGCGTTTCCCTGGCGTATTGTTCGCAGACAAACTCAGCGGCCACTCTTCAACAGGTTTGCTTTCGTGGTTCTGTGAAAACACGATCTGAGGCAAATGGTTACCAATAAAAAGACAAATAATCTTTTGTAAACCAGGACCTTTCCTTCGCAAGATCCTTAAAATAATCAGTTTTCCTTTGTAGTGCGTAAACTGGAGGCACGAGCAAATGCGTTGTAATTCGGAACTAGTTGGGATCAACAAAGGCTATAGAAAATTCATCTTGCCCAAGTAGCTTGTTTTACAATTTTAATGTTACTGCTTAACGAGTTCGTACCGCTGTTTGTTTCATGCGCACGCACTTGGTCGATCCTCGGGCTTGTCTGTGGGAACGGAATTGCCATGAAATTTGTTCCATGGGATGGGACAGTGGACTTCAATTTTGTCCCATGTCTCATCGTTAGTAATTCTACGTCGTATGGCAGGAATTTTCTGAAGTTGACTGCCATTATTATGTGCTCACAGCACAGTGGGTATTGTACGTAGAGACTCAGTGCAATGGCGTAAGGGTGCGAGACCCCAAAAATAAGATTATCGGATATTTTTTCCGGTGGCAGCTGAAACAGGTCACCCAATTTTTGTCGGTCCCCCTAACTGGACATTTTGGACTACTTTAGCCACGGCTGTGTAAAGGCTTGGCATTAGACATGCACATGAAGTAATGTACTTCTTATTGCTCGTTTCGTGAGAATCCCATGTGATGGGGTAGTAACAAGTTGACATGTGATGGCATAGAAAAGAGTGTATCCCATGGGCATTAGGGAAGCCTGTGGATCCTTAGTTGGCAGTTGGCACCATTTACATCAACACTCTAACAATTTGAAACCTGCACGATTTGCAGTCCCACCGTATGCGCAAATGAAAACGCCTAAATTTTGCATACTACGCCAACCAGTTTGAAGAACAATTTACTGAACACAGTTTTGCCTGTCGTTCTAAAATCTTTTGTGTGCAGGTCTGCTGTACGCTGTTGGTGGATACGACGGCGTTTCCCGCAATTGCTTGCTATCTGTCGAATGCCACGCATCCGCATCTGACACTTGGTCATTCGTTGCCGACATGAGTACGCGAAGGAGCGGAGCAGGTGAGTGTGGGTGCATGCTGCTCTTAAATAAAGCTTTGAACAATGCGCATTCAAAGCACTTTAGTTGAAGCCGGCGTGATGTTTCGTTTAGCTTTTATAAAAACAGTGAATTTTTACCTGGGCCTTTTCCTTCAGTTGCCCATCCATTTCCTATTTCGGCAGAAAGTTCCTGTCGCAAGTCGAGAAGAAGGCTTAAAACGTTGCTTGAGGTTGGGTGTAAATAGTCTCTGCGTCCATAACTGTGGCATGTTTTGACCTCTATCATTTCCGTATTCATCATTTACCACGTTGCGTACGTTGTTCGAAACAACGGGGAAAGATTAAAAACAGTCGTGAAAGTGCAAAAAAAGAAATTTTGAACAAAATATGACCAAAAATGGTCTCGTAAACGTTGTCTTAATTGTATGTTTCTGCATCAGTTACAGACAGACATCCAGCCGTTTGGCATTTAAGCTTCTTTGAAAGTAAGTTTCGTCTGTTATCCAGACACCATTTCTTCCCGCGTTTTAATCGAGAACTTGTTGCATAAGCGGTAAACATGTGGCAAGTGGGCGTTAGAGGGTCGTGCCCGACTCTGCCGCTTTTCTGTACAAACAGTCATTGTACATTGTCACACAATGTACCTTCGGCGGCGGTTACCCTATTGCCCATTTGGATATATTTGATACACGCAGTAAGTCATTCGTCATCATATCTTTTTCCAAAAAGCTTCAATATTATTCAAGCACTCGTTGCATGACAGCGTTTCGTAAAAAGAGTTTAGCATCAGCAGCCAACAATTACGCCACTAATACAAACGTGGCCTTTTTTCCTCAGTAAATACATCATCTGGTTCGTCTTCAGGTGTTGGCGTAGTTGATGGTCTCCTCTACGCCGTCGGCGGCCACGACGGGCCGCTGGTGAAAAAGAGCGCCGAGGTGTACAACCCCGCCACGAACAGCTGGTCACCCATCAACGATATGAACATGTGTCGACGAAACGCAGGTCAGTGGACCGCTGAGTGGCAGTAGAGGGGAAATGTCGTTTCAAAGTGTGTACGCAACAGTTCGAAAACTTAGGAACGTTCAGAGCGATGTTTGTAAATACTGGAGTTTCTTGACAGCAGCCTGCGATGATGGCGATTCAGAAGCGCTTGAACGATGTTGGGGCGTTAATATTTTCAAGTGTTTTAATTTCAAGACTGTATGGTCAATTCAAATTTTTGTTGCCCATTTCAGACGTCTTAGCTTCTCAAACTTGAGCCCGGGTGCAAGGAAAATAATATTTTTTGGGCCAAAAAGTTGCTGGTTTTTGTGATATTTACTCAATCTTCTACACCTTAACTGAAATTTGTCGCGAACATTTCTGATAACAAGGACCCAGCGGCGTTCCGCGGATTGTTTCGATAAATTTGCGGATTAACTCCTGTTGCCAACAAAACGTTTGAGAAAAATACCAGGATTGTGGAATTGCGCTTTGAACTGCCCGCGTAAGTTTCTGTGGCCATTTTGTTGGCGCAAATATCAATCCCAATCTCGCGAAAAAAGTTTCAAGCAAACCGTCAAAGCAAGGCCAAACGTGTTTTTCAAGTTGTTGACCAACTGACGCTGCTGGTCGGTGTTTGTTCATGGGCGTTGACGCCGCTACTTGCGCCGTATTTATTTTCCGCCGCGCTGGCAGTGTTCGCAAACACGCCGACGGCAATGTTTATTCCACCAGGTGTCGCTTCCGTGAACGGTCTCCTGTACGTGGTGGGGGGCGACGACGGTTCGTGCAATCTCGTCTCGGTCGAATACTACAACCCCCGCACCGACTCCTGGACCCTCCTCCCCACCACCATGAGCACGGGACGATCGTACGCCGGCGTGGCTGTGATCGACAAGCTGCTGTGACGCAGCGCGGATCGCGTCATCGTGATGCCAGTGACGTCGGCATGTGCTTCATACTGGAGCCCCTTCTCCGTTAACAGTATTTCTCGCTTTGTCGTTAGAACGCGTGCAATAGAAAAGCAAAATTATTTGGCGCGCCCATTCAAGCTGACATCTTGAAGCCGTTACTGTGAAAATCGTCGTTGTCTGAACTATTCAAAGAATTTCCCATCGACAAGCAATCGCACTTGAAGCGACTCGCAAATAAGTCGGTCGCGCTGGCGAGTCGCACTTTCGTTTCGAGTTGCTTGTGGCAGCAGCGTGGGAGCAACTCGCAAGGCTGCTGCATGAGTTTGGACAACCGCTGCCTCCGCCTCGTGGGCACCTACGTCACGTGACCTCCTCCTATGGTTCGGCAGCTTCGCATTGGTCGAGCGAGCGAGTGGTTGGTCCTCACAACCCAGCGCTCCGGAAAATTTGTCAACAAGTCTCTGTTCCTTTTCGTAGCGTCCGCTTCCGGGGCGTTGTGCTATGCACGAATGCACTCTTACGTTTCAAACGTGCGCTGACCGCTTTGGGCTCCGTTTCTTTCGTGCTTGTTGTTGCCGTGCGGCTGTCTCTAGCCAAGGAGCTCGTGTGCTGCGAAGGTTTTGCGACTCTACCCTTTCCCGGAAATGTCAGCGACTACAATTTGCGGGGTTTGCTGACAACCCTTTATCGTCCAACCAGCACTACTTAACGCTGTACGCGTTCAACTACGTCTTCTGCGCTGAGCTCTCAACGCTCCCGACGAGACAACCTGTTTAACAGGTTTTTTTCGGTGTCCCAGCGCCTTAGCTTTAATTTGTATGAAATTGTTCAACGTTTGCGCCAATAAACTCTCTCTGTCTCTCAACCGGATGTGCCGGTTGTCCTACCGTCGTCATGGAAACGAACGGGATGTCGTACGCTGGAGCAAACCAGCGCGTAAACCGCTCTCTCCCTTGCAGCTGTGGCGTTCGCATCGCCCGTTTCGCAGTTAATGACCTGCGTAGGCGAAGTTCTTGTGTGCTGAAAGGTCGTCGACGCGTGCTGTTTCCGCTCTTTTGTTCGGCTCGGAACATCTTCAATACGTTTCCTTATGCAGCAATCGTAAAGTGCACGCGCTGTAACTTCTCCGGTGCGGCGGAGTAACTACCGCACCGGGATGATTGCGCATGTGTAGCCAGTGCCGGTAATTTAATGGCCGCTTTTCTCATTTCTGAGTTTTTGTACTATCTTCCGACCCGATAAGGTCCGCCCGAAAAATAAACAGCAACTTTTGGGGCTGTACGTCGCAACAGTAACGCCCAAGTTTATCGAAAACAAACGCTCTTTTGTCCACAGCAGCTCAATGCGTCGTTATCCGCTTCTTGAAGATAGCACCTGCGTACCATCAATTAGTTAGACCGCCATGTTAAACATTCCTTTTTAATTAAACTTTACGCGTTTCTCATTCCAGAAACGAGCTTTGTTGCTTGGCAACGCGCTATTTTGGTCGTGCAAGCGTCAGCTTGCCTCGCCAACGTACGGCGCCATTGTGCGGTCCATTCGGACTTTTCGAGTGAGTTCGCTCTTGGTTCGATGTGCTTTTTTCCTACCTGAAAATCCACTTTGTTCGCCACTGTTTTGGACGGCTGCATTATTTTGACGCAAATCGGCAGCGAATTTCTGATACGGGACATCGTCGCCAAACGCTCTCGTACCCTCCGGTTGTTTTCGTTGCTATTTTGTCTTTCGTTCAGTCGATCAGGTCGCAGTTTACTTTTACAAAATACACACTCTTCGTGTTAAGAGACTCGAGTTTACGCATTATGAAAATCTACTTGACGCAGCCTTAGTAACGTTTCTGCCTGGTGTTTTGGAGTTTTGCCCGGAAAAAAGTGCTAAATTACTGTCAATGAGTAAAAAGCAACAGAAATTGACATAAGTCTCTTACAATACGATTGGTTTCGGCTCAAGCCATAGGGCCACTTCAATGTACAAAAAATCAGGTTGAAAATTTGTTCAGTCGCCAACAGAAAAAGGGTTTGTAATTACCATTGTATAACCATTGTAGTGGATTCCTAAAACAAATTATTTTGAAAAGGTCAAGCAACTTCACTGTAAATTACCGCCAGTCATTACGGCATAATATGAAGTCATTAAGACATAATTATGAAGTTTATGTAAAATCTTGCTGCTTGTTCATCAGAAAATTTTCATACTTGATACAACGTCAAACCTGTTCGTTCCTTGCGTTGAAGAGACAGAATGAAACTTCAAATGTTACTTCACAATGTTTGTTTCTTATCCCCAATATTTCCTGACCCTTTTACTGCGAGAGAGAAACGCTAAGTTAGGGGTCTCAAACACGCGCTTCGCGAGGGCGTTTTGTGCGGCCTGCAATGCATTTTCGGAGTTTTTAAATAATTAACGTTTATGTTATTTAGTTTATTCACTGACGTTTAAAAGTGCTCGGCCAGGGATTGAACAAGTTTTTTTTTAAACGTACGTAGAGACAGCGAGAAATGATTTTTGCCTATAACTCGTACGTTTCGCAGGAAATAAAAGCTGTTTCTGACAAGGTTCAGATACCGCCATTGTTGCGTCAGCGTCATGATGCGGCCATCGGGTTACTTTTATAAGTCCTCGTTTGGCCCTCGGAGCAATTTGAATTTGAGACCCCTGGCTTAAGTGATCAAACTGTGTAAATACCAAGCTACAGCTAAGAAAGACCACGGAACACATACGTAGACTCAAAATAACTCAAACCGTTGGTGCGATTTACCGCTTCTTTGTGAAAGTTGACCAGTTGTGTTGTAATAGTTGCACCATATTTCCTTGTTATTTTTCCTTAGCCCATTTCGTTATGGCAAGATCTTGTGCCTCACTTTTGTTTTGCTTGGTTAGCCTTTGACTATTCATCCCATTAGAATATTCTGAAGTACAGCCATTAGTACCACACTTCCTACATGGAACCATTCAATACTAGTCAGAATTATGATCTCTGGTTGTATTTCCGCGCAGAAATGTTTGCAGCATGCTAATAGAATTGGTTTATTTGGACAATATTCATTAATGTTATTTTTAATGTTATGATTTTATTGATATTCGTCACAGATAGTAGGCGCAACATCTGTTGTTTAAATAGCAAATCATCCTCGCCACTACTGTCCTCTCCAGCAGTTCTTTTTTCCACTTGAAACTGGTCATTACCAGAAAGAATAAACTGCCATCCTCGCACAGTTGCATCTTTTGCGGAGTGTTTCTTGATATACCAATTTCATCATCATTTGTCGTCTCTGGTAGCTTTGCTTGCTGTTGATCAGTCACATCTGTATGCATGGAACTGGCAGTGACATGGTTTAAACTGGGTGTCTTTGTCAATGCCAACTTCCAGCACAGTACTCTGCATTTTGCATATCGTGTACATTGTCAGCCTCTTTTTTTTTTGATAAACCACCATTTCTTCCATTCCCCTTGATGCTGATTTTGACAATTTCACTGTTATTTTGTTTTCTGAATTCTGTTTCTGGTGAGTAAAAATGATAATTTCCTCCTGTTTTTTTATGAACCACTTCCAAAAACTTTATCCGTGCATCACCAATGTGCTTTTTACCACATGAGCATTTTTGTAGTCCCACCAAACTGATTTACCGCAGTATTGCATGTGTCACTCACCAAGTAGTCCTTTTTCTATCCATTTCATCTATCGAAAACCAAATCTATTGCACACATGTATAAACATTTTTAATGCAGCAAAGATGTACCAGTGTATCAAGGAAAAATACTGTAAAGATTTCGTTATACAGTTATTTGTAGCCAGGATGTTACGAAATTACCCAGTTCCTCAGCCGATTAGGAAGTTTGCTTACAGTAGCTTTTGTGGAAAGGAAGGAGCGCATCCCAGTTTATATATGAAGTACAGCAAGCTTTACCAAATACAGACCAGGGAACAAAAGTTGCTCACACTGGCTTGTACACGGGATGTAGTGCTAACAAACAAGTTGTGGGAACGCACCCAAAAAATAGCGATTTTGAAACAGCTTCGAACTCATTTTGAAGCAAAATGTGAAAAGTGTGTGGATACGCCGTTTCCACGCGTTCCCGCCCCAGAACACCCCTGCTTGTACACACGAAAAGTGTTTTTGTTCACAAACGCTAAGCTAATGGAAAGCGTACACAAATCCGGTGCATTGAGTAGTTGCTTGGGACCCTGCTACAAAGTGAACACAACATAGAAGCGCCTGATTTGATCAACTCCACACTTGCAATAGTTTTGATAAACGTAGCAATCACACTTTACCAGCACAAAATTACAAATCACTACTGAAGTATGAAAAATTATGGTGTAGCCTAGCGCACTGAGCATAAACTGTAAGAAATTTTGCAGAGTGTAACTCCAGTATTCATTGCTGAAAAAGCGCTAAATGTTGTATGTCTAAAATTATTTCATTTCAACCGTATGCATTCATAGGCCTAAAGCAAATCATATGCACGGATGCTCTTCGGATGTTGCAGCTTTCTACAGTGTGTGGATGGTTGGTGATCAGTGCATTTTATAAAATTGATAAACTTAACTGGTATATAGGCGTACATAGTCAGGGCAAAATGTAAAAGTTGATAAAAGCCAGAGAAGTCGCAAATTTCTTTTATGTTCGGGAGATGCAGTAACCATGAAAACATATTTCAAAAAGGTTGCATTATCTCCAAGATTTTGTATCCAATTTTTTCAATACCTGTCCAATTGTGTTTGATAACTTTATTTAAAATCCCTGGTTTATCACCACTGGCTAGAAAAGTAATGGCTTTCTTGTCCTTGACGAAAACATGGAAGATGTTTGACATGCCCACATTATTGATAAGGGATAGTACACCAAAAACTTGCTTAATTAAAGCTTTAGCCAACTTTTGCACAATATTTTTTCAGACTGGACAATGCAAGTTGGGAATGCAATTTTCAAAAACAGTAAGCCATAATGGCAACTTCTATTTATTAAATTTTTTTTCAAAATTGTGATGAATATATTAATCTGTCAGATTTATTAGCTTTTTCAAAATCTTCAAAAATTTTGCCCAATTTTTACCAACTTTTGCCTGATTTAGACAAACCGTAATGTGTGGAGGCGCCACCGCATCCCCATCTCCTCCCATTGTGATTCTTGACGTTTCATTTATCTCCACTCACATTACAAACAAATCACGTGAATTTTAATGTGGTCTGATTGCGATGCTACAAATGTGCAACGATGTCGAGATTACCGTCGAACTGTACTGAATATTTGCACGCCGAGTGCTTGAGGGCGAACCGCCCGCTGACGTGCAATCTAGAGAACCTCGCATCTGTGGTGGTTAGTACCGATTCAAATACACTTTTTGACTCACCTGCGGCCAATCTTATTGTTTTGCTGTATAGAAATCACCAAGTTGACTTCCATGCGAGCTTGGTGCGCAAATAAATCGCGGTTCACCAAAGTATCTGCGCATGGTGTCCCGAAAATGCTTTGTTGATGCTTTTGCCCAAAAATGCCGCAACAGACCCGTTCCGCGAAATCCCTGGTGAACGTCTCACGAGGTTAAAACTATTTTCAATCTGTGCCCTTTATTCGCAGTCATTAACTTGTAAGCGTGCCTGGAGCCATGGTGTGTATTTTCCGGGCGTTGCTCGCCCGATTTATAGCCGGTCACAGAACTGGAGATTTGATGCGCAAATTTCGTATGGGTACGCGGAAGAAAGCAAAGTTCACTTTATGTGGGCGGCTCATTCACATCAACCTTGGATAAATTTGCTGGCGCTTTGTAGTGCTATCGGGATGTCGTGTTTAACAACTGGGTTCGTTTGTTAACTTTGTAGGTTGTCGTCGCTTCGTCAAACAGTTCGGCAGTGTCTCGGAGAAATCGATGTTTCTGAACTTTCTTGACGACACGCATGCTCTGACCGTTGCGTGACTCGGCACAGTGCTAAATCCATTATATGAAGCAGCTACTGCCCGAAAAATTGTAGGAGCGGATGACCTGTAATTTCAAATTTGAAAATGAAACTTGCCTCGAACACGGTGATTTCACAAGCAATACAAAATGATTTTAGTTTTGTTGCACAGCTATTTCAGAAAACACTTGCATTGGCCAATGCTGTTCTGGTTAGTTGATCCATGCACTAAAGACTTTGAAATCTCTCCAACTTCTTATCAATTCCAGACCTTCATCCGAAATAAGCAAAAGACGATCTTCAGCTAAATGCAAAATTTCTGATTGGTGAAATATTGGCTGACCTAACTATGATACGCAACGTCGTCGTCTAAGCTAAAATGAGTCAGATCTTCTTATTTCTCCCATTTGAGGCACCGACCGTACTTAAACATTGAAGCTAAGGATAACGCAACAATGGGGGTCGGCAAAATTTAGTTTTCTCATAATTTGCTTTTAGTTGCAGCACAATTTGTGGTGAGAGTGCACTTGCTACCGTAGAAAGATAAATGGTGGCGCTAGTGGCCTCAATGCAACTTGTGATATAAGCGATGCTTCCAAAAGTCTGTGTTTGTAATTTGCGTAATAAGTACAACGCGAGGTTTTTGGAGTACAATAAATGGCTCAGTAGGAGGGTGTTGTCCACAGATGGAAACGTTTCCCACAAATGTTAAAGCATTTTAGAATTTTTGTGCGATGAATTTGCCGAGAACATATCGTCGGTATTTGCTTGATTTGAATTTATCAATCATAAAAATGCATGGATAAAATTGCAGAACCGCTTTGGCGCTTTAGTTTATAACCATAGCCTATTTCAATTTTTAGATGTGTTGCGACTGATATTTGAAGCAAGCTCAGAGGCTTTTAGAAGCTACACTTTCCTCATTTGTGGTTTGGTACATTGACACAGTCAGTGGCGTACGCAGAAAATTTTCATGGGAGGGTTTCGTTCAGTGGCATATGGTGGTCATTTGTTTGTGGTGTGCGGTCTTTGTGACGTCACAATTTGACTTCATATTCATGTTTCCAAACCAACGTTTTGGTGAAGTTTGTTGACATAATATGCATATTCTTCTACACGCACTCCCCTTATTTTATGTGTCATTGCGCTGGATATAAACTATCAGCGCTACAAGTTAGGATATCGGAGGAAAATAAACTCAATGCTGCGACACAGGAGTTCATAACTGCAAAGTTAGGCTGCGTGTTGAAACAGGGGAGTAAAACACACTAATCACTGAGTCAGAGCAATTTACAACTGCAAAATCAGGCTGCGCTAATGTCTCGTCGAATACGAGCAGTCGAACATATGTGTGCGGCTGGGCTGGCTGGCGCACACCCCGGTTTGCAAGATCGAACCTTGCTAATCTACACAACAGTGTTGCCAACCTGTCTTCACCAAAAAAAGCAAGACCTCGTCCCAAAAAAGCCAGATAGCAGTTTTGAGGCATATACACATAAAACATGCAAAACCACACACAAAACAGACATTAAAACTCGTCACAAAACGATATAACACAAGTCCAATCTTTAAAAGCATATTCTTTCCCGTAATTACACTGTCGTGCATTTGTTTTTTATCAATAGCATCGATCCTTTTTAGGGCAACAGTAAAATCTTTGCAATACTCTGTGCACCCTGCACCCTGCGTGGTAATTGACCCTCGTCGCAAGAGGTTTGTAATGAATATGCAGCTCAGACAATGTTTTGCCAGAGCCAAGCATATCCGACTGAAAATAAGCCAGAAAAGGCCAGATTTTTCTGGCTTTTTTATTTCCAAAAAAGCCAAAGGTATTAAAAAACGCCCGAATTTCAAAATCTGGCTTCAAAAAAGCCAAATTGGCAACCCTACTACACAGGAATTGAGAATGCGCATAAGTACGCAAGAAAATATTAAATTTTTTGTTATGTATAGAAGTCCTGAAAACTTAGTTTTCCTTTCCCCCTGCTGAGACATTATGAAATGCCTGAATGTTTTTATGCTAAAAACTGCTGTTTTTGAGCTCGTGCAACAGTTCTATCATGCTACATAATTTGGTAATGTAGCCAATACGGTCAGCGCTTGCGCTGATCAGCCACAGCAGGCAAAATAAAAACAATTATTTCGGATAAAGTGAAGCATCGCGGAACACAATCTTAAACATGCGTAGTGGACGAAAGGTCTGCAAAAGGTGGTGAGATGGTTTCTGGACGCAGAGGATAACCCTGATTCTCACCAAAACCTAATTAATACTTTTTGGCCGTTTACAATGTTCCTTGAAACTTGCATGCAAATTTATTCCGTGGTATTTGCATTAAGTCGACAAATTAACAAGTAAAAAGTATGCAAAACATTTAATTTCCTTTACGCAGGTAATAAAGATTTTGCAAAATATCGAGTTCAAGGTGGGGGGTTAACTCCACAAACCCCTTTGCGTACGCACTTGGCCAAAGTCGCTATCACTGAAACCCAAAATCTTTTTTCCATGAAAGGCCATCAGATTCAGTGGCGGATTAAGTGGGATAATGTCAGGGGCCCCACCATTTAGGGGGCCCCCAATCCCTAAGTCGGTAAAAAAGTGTAATATGTGAACAATACACAATACGCTGTGAAAGATACCATCGCCAATTGGAACTAATAAGTAGGCGCCCTGTGCTCACTCATTCAAATTACTTCGTTGATACAAAAGTAGTTGATTCTTTGACGTGTGGTTTGGCCGACACTCACTAACAAGTTAGTACTCCAAGGTCTAAAAAATTAAGGTCTTCCATCCGCTTGTCTTATTTTGGTTTCCGATGCGCATGCGGTATCCACGTCATTTGCACATCGGTCCTGCAGACAGCCGCGAAGGAATTTGTGAATTTGTTAAGTGGTGTCAAGTCTCTCAACAATGGTGGGAAGTAATTAGAATTTAGCTTAGGATAATAAATCATGGTGTTATAAGGCATGACTGCCAGATTTGGCATATACGCCACATATATATCACATGTGGCCAAACTTGCTCTATGTATGAGCTGCATATCGTAAAACCCAAGTTACAAAGCGCCGCGACATAAAAAATCTGAAAACGCGAAATTATTTGCAATCTATACGCTTCTATGACATAATTATTTTTGGAACGACTTGCAAAAGTAATACTGTATGGCACGCTAGCAACCACAGTACCATTTTACGATGTTTCTACAATTTGCAACAGAAATAACAAATAAAGAACAAACATATAGGCTTCTTGTAGTGCTGGCTTCTTGTAGTGCTCCTGTTTGTTGGCTGAGTCATATGAAGCAATAAACCATTGTCCATATAATTTTTCGGAAAGCCCAAAGACAGCATTCTGCTCGCGAGCCGCAGTTTGGCCACCCCTGGTATATATCCTCGTGTACTTTCATGTATTTGTGTGTTCTTTGTTATTGCGATGCGTGTTTGAAGTCTAGCGCGTTGCGTGTGGGAGTGAAGACCTTACTCAACACACAATGTCAACTGGTAGTTTAATACCAATTCTGGTACTGTTTACTTCCAAGATGCAAGTTTGGACATTTTGGTACATACTACTTTTATGTGAATAGCCATTATTTGGTACAATTCTTGATAACTGACTTAAAACAGAATAAACGCAATAACAAAAAGAAAAAGCGGCAGATATAGAGTTACTTTTAAACGTAAACTGATAACAAGAATCGAACCGCATCAAGCACGTCTTAGTTCTGTTTGCATTTCGTTCAAGTAACTCTAAACTTGCTCACGCTATACGCAATGGCTCATTCGATTTACGACTTTAATAAGTCGTAAGATGTGCTTTTAGTTAAGAATTTTGTTGAGTGCCATTTTATATTCTAAGTGCAGTAGAAAAATAAAAAC
>JGI24159J19872_10000799_pt1 | contig 31261 bp, 23 predicted proteins | sample Ectturendosymbi4_FD_19872 | JGI IMG/M metagenome (IMG submission 19872)
TGTTTAACACCACAGTGGTTGAGTGTTTGATGTTTAACACCACAGTGGTTGATTGTTTGATGTTTAACACCACAGTGGTTGAGTGTTTGATGTTTAATACCACAGTGTTTGATGTTTAACACCACAGTGGTTGAGTGTTTGATGTTTAACACCACAGTGGTTGANTGTTTGATGTTTAACACCACAGTGGTTGAGTGTTTGATGTTTAACACCACAGTGGTTGATTGTTTGATGTTTAACACCACAGTGGTTGAGTGTTCGTCGAGGGACGACTTCTTTCAGTAAACACTGAATGATCTCACTTTTATTCGATCGTCATTTTCAGTCACTCCTTATTCTGTTGGAGTTGATACCCAGGTTCAGCAAAATATGACATTTTGAAAAAATCTCGATTGAAGTTATTTCGTCCAAACGTTCAGGTCTCTTGTGAAGAAACGTATTATTTGCGAGTGGGAAATGTAACATGGAACCAACGTCACTGCCTGCTACGTTTATTTTGAAGAGGAACGCAGTAAAAAATTGAACAGAATTAATTGAGCTCCCTGGTACTTGTGGAGCATATCCGACCACAGTAATGTTCTGCTGCTTCCACCAATTGCGATCGGGGCAGTGATGCGTACGATCCTTTGCTGTCCATGAAACCCGCCCCCCCTGTACTTATCTGGGTCTGTCACTCTTCCCACAGAAAGCAAGAAATAGCCGGTGATAGAAAAGGCTGTTCACATTATTGGGCCGTGAAAACGGGTGGATTGTTGTTTTACCACTGCTGTACGCGAGGGAAGCCGAGAGAGAGACAGAACCCCTCACAGCGTTGAGAACCAGGGTTGCCAGACAATTTTTGTTACGTGGCCAAATCCAGTCCCAAAAAAAGCCAAACTCTAAAATACGGGGCCAAACGAAAGGACAACCATTTTTCCAAATTTTTATGCAGTTACAAAGTCATATGAACTCGTGTTTAGTAATGTTTTAAACGGCTGTGCTCCTCAATCAAAACGAGCTCAACAGCAAAACAAGCACATGATGAAAGATAGTAAGAGCACAACTTAATTTCCATGTGTAGCTATAAACTGAAATAAATCGTTCATCGGCACTGATATCAAATTTCACTTGGAATGGTATTTCTTCAACGGCGGAAGGCAAGAGTGACCAAAAACTTTGCAATATCTCAGAGTAAAAGCAAGATATCAAAACAAATCTAACCTGGAAAAAGGCCAAACGAAAATTTTGGGGCTAGCAAGTATTAATTGGGATCAAATTTCTGAAATTTGGACCAAAAATGCGAAATTGACAACCTTGTTGAGAACTTGCCAAAAACTGGGCAGTAGCCTATTGATAAATTTTGATGGTAAATGAAAAAATGTTCAGAACAGTCGGGTTGTTACAAATGTAGAATGAATCAAAAACGGAAGTGATCAGTGGAGGTCACAATTAGTCCACTTAAATCCTTTAATGAAAAACTTGGGCAAACTCCTGCAATCATGCGGTTAGGGGTATTAGGCTGATTAACGTGCATTCTGCGTTGACCAAGAACGGTTTCTTTCGGTTCCTTCACTCCCAACAGGGTAGATTTAGTCATTGCGTGTACGAGCGGAAAGAACCTTGCTATTAATATCTTTCCAACCGCTTTCTCTTCATAAATTACATGGTCACGCTAGGGTCTGGTCAAACATGTATAGGATACACAAAGCTCAGAAAATCTATCGCACCAAAAGGGAATTCCGGCCTTCAGCATGACCTTGATTCGATAGTTGCGGCTGTTTTGCGTGAAACCAAGATACATGTTGTTAGCAACGCTGATGTGGAACCTACAAACAACATGGTGCGGATATTTGCATTTTCGCGGATCATTCCGGCCGCACGAGTGAAATTGCAGCAAAGCATTTAATCCAGTGGGGAACCTCCGATACATTGGCCAAATGCAGCTCTCATGAACATTTAAATATGGTTCTCATCGGAATTTTCGTTACCCAAATTAGATTCGTTACCCAAGTTTTGTTACCCAAGTACAACATCGCCTCAAAACGAAACTCCATGATAAAGCACATACTTGAACAGTAAGTCAGGACAAGTCTCTCGTTCCTCATGGTTTTATCTCCTTATTTTCCTCATAAAAATAAAGGTACAATTTTAAGATAAACTTAATCCATTTTTGCGGTCCGCCCGGGATATTCCCCAATTCATGCAACCCGGGATAGCAAGTATGTTCTCCACTCCTTATTTAATCAATCAACTGTGACTGAATGGTGCGACCGTGAACAGTAATTTGAGGTGATTGGGTATTTTCATGAAGATTGACCCATTTTGTCAGTTTATCTCAATCAACTGGCAATTATTTGCCGAGGCAGGCGTACTGGCTCGAGTGGTTTAATGGTCAAACATAGGACTACGTTGGTAAANTAAGAGGAAGGGACTACACAAGAAAAGCGTCTCGTACGAAGCGCTGTTGAATTGCACCAGGACAGCTCCAAGGTCGATATTAACAGCGGCGGTGCGTGAGTCAAACCGGGTAACTGTTTCGGTTAAAAATTTAGTGCCTTTGCCCTTCTGTGCATAATAACTGTTTATTAGACTAATGCCCGGAAATCGTCAACGAAACTGGTACAGTTGCCAGTTTCGTCCATTTGAAAGCAGCTTAGTTCTACCTCTGTGTAAGTTTTTTGTGAGCACTCACCTTGCGTTAGCCACAACTTTGGCGATATCCTTAGCTCACGCAAATGCAGCCCGGAGCAAGTTCCTGTACGGCATCGCGGGAAGTCAATGGTAAATCCTCTGTTCAAACTGAAAAGGCGGGTTCGTTTTGATGAGTCACGGGGACTGACTCGCACTGCAGTCAACTTACTTTTCGAACAACTAAAGTCGCTGGTCTTCTGTGCATCACATCAATCCTGTGGTCTCGATGTTGGACGGCGGTGTAAGAAAGCTTGTACGAGAAACAAGGAATTCGTCTCCAACGCTGATCAAACAGTGACGTAGTTCACACCGTACCTCCAACATTCTGTGTTAGTTCAAACTTCGAGACCAAAAGTTGTTCAATGCCCAGACCGAGATTTGAAAAGCAACTGATAGAAACTAAACATACGAGCATTCAAAGTTTTGGGATCAAGACCGGGACTTACAATACCGATCTCGAGAGGCAGACCAGTCTTGAAGCTACATCATTACTTGTAAATATGGCATACAGTGAATGATCAAAAGAAATATTCTCACTACATCGGATTGCACAGTTGCGCCAGATTTCTATTGTAAATTTTGGAATTACGCTAAAAGTGCAATTTTCATTGCTGCCAACCTGAACATCAAATGCAGTCCTTGGCGACTTTCGTGGTCCTGTTGGGCACATATGAAAGGTGAGGTGGGCTCTGATTTAGGTTTTGTGTTGCTATGCCACAAAGTTGTTAATCTGGTAAGACGGGGAAATTATCCAGAGATTTTGTTAAAACTGCTTTAATTCTGCTGAAAGGCATGTAGGTCTATGTTCAAGTGTGAGGTTGAAAGGCATGTAGGTCTATGTTCAAGTGTGAGGTTGAAAGGCATGNAGGTCTATGTTCAAGTGTGAGGTTGANTAAATGTTGTTTCTGATTAAAACTGTGGGCGTCGCAAGAGGGGGCAGGGGAGCTAAGACCCGCCCTGGATTGTGAAATTTGACATTTTCCTATTAATTTTGTAGTAGAAAAAAATTATTTTCTGACTTTTGAGTTGGTAAAATGAAATTCAACTACTGCTGGACCCTCCTGGAAAAATATTCTTGGCAACTACCTGGAAAAAATTCACTACTTTCCCCCCTGGAAAATTTCTTTCCGACACCCAAGCTTGTAACATAATCATGACCAAAATTTCAATGCGATTCCTATTACTATTTTCTTTCCAATAACAAGTCTGCTTGCAAGATTGCCAGATGTGGAAAGAGTATAACGGTTTCAGCACAGCGGTTTCGTAGACTTATACTTAAAACCGATTTTCAGTAGCTGCTGTTGCTCATCATGGATTTCATCAAAATCGTTATCAAAAAATGACGTCAAAACGTGATATTGGAATGGAGCACTGCAGTTTTGTGGAGTCTACGCAATATTAAAAATTAACGTACAAAACAGTTAAAATAGATTTGCTAGTATCCGGCCTACTACGTTTTATTTTTTCGTGTTTGTTTCAAACTCATGGTCCATATCACAATGGCAATCGAATGACGCAAGAACACAAAACTGTTTGGTCATAAGACATTACAGAGTAGGTGTTTGTTGATAAACACAGTCAATACTGAAAGTGAAGCAAAACACCGAAACAGCGCCCCATCTATAAGTACATTCATCGCCATACAGGATTCCGGCATTGGGAGAGAAACAAGGTAGCCAGATGAAAATTTCAATAAAAAGTCAAACAATGCTAAAAATAAAACCAGAAAAAGGCCAAAACGATTGTTTAAAGGCTAGAAAAAATCCAAACTTTGTGGTATTTCTATTCCTTTGTCACAAATAAACATTTACTGTAATTGCAGGAATATCACGAGAAATGTTCTTCGAAATTGAGATTAGTCTTGTTTGGTCTTGTTTGTACTGCAGCTCATTACTGATGCTTCTCTGACTTTTCGTGGTTTGTGAGATAAAACTATTACCATTACCGCACTTTGGGTACAATGGTGCCACAGTTTGCATACTGATCCATAGGCAGCTTTCTGCACCCACACGAAAGTCGTCATCTCCGATTCACTCCTGCACTTACGACCAGATCCAGAACAATAAGAGCCCTTTCACTTCATAGACATCATTGTCAAATTTCTATCGCGGAAATGCAGACCTGTCTGCAAGTGTTGGGCCTGCTTAGTGCTTACAACGCACCAAACAGTGCACACATTTTCAGTGATTACGCAAAAAAATTATTTCGAATCTTGCATCCCTCAAATCTTACCAACATCAGAACACCGACGTCGGTCAAATACAGTATATCACAAATATATCACAAAAAATTTGCAAATGTGTTGCTGAAAAAATGGAATAGGAATAGTTTTCTTCAGAAGAAACTTTTCTGTGTAAAAAAGCCAAAAGGCTAAACATATTTTGTAATGCCAACCAACTTGAGATGAGCCTAAGAAGGATAAAAGGCCAAAAATTTTTTACAATTTTTTTAGGCCAACCAATTTGAAATCAGGCCGGATTTCTAAAATTTGGCCTAAAAAGGCCAACCTGGCAACCCTGGAGCGGAATGAAAGTTTCCGAAGCAAATGGTTCTGGAAACCCATTCACAACAGACAATACTCATAACGAGTCTATTATGAAGGTGGTCTGTTACGAACAGATCTGTTTTGAACGGATACCTATATAACATATGCTGTAGTTTCCACGTTTCAACAGCGTTTGGCCGATGTCTCATTTATGGCGCCCGTTTGGTATTTATCTCGGAGACGCTCATTGTTGCAAATGCACATTTCTCCGGATTCTTCTGCGTGAGAAACCCCTAAGACTAAAAATTGACCTTGCTTGCCATTTGTTCAAGGTGCTACCTGACAGTCTAAGCAGGGTTGTGGAGTCTGAGGTAAAATGTCCGACTCCAAACTATCCGAAATTTCCGACTCTGCCACCGACCTTTTCTGAATTTCCGACACCGACTCCAACCCCTTAACTTAATGTGAATGCATTTTGGCTGTCAACAATTATGTAGGAACTAGCAATCAATGGAAATCGTGGTACACAGCAAGAATTCTCTGTTTCAATAAAAGTTTGAAAAGAAATTGTACCATTTCAACAGGCACGAGTTAGGATTCCTAACTTAGGATTGCGATGTAAAAAATGATTCAATTGGACTTCCGGAGTCGGATAACAAATCCGACTCCACCCAAAAACTTCCGACTCCGATCCCGCAACCCTGAGCTTAAGACGTTTCATTTTAAAAGCGTCAATGATTCATAGACTCAGTAGTAAAACAACTGAAAGAGGAATGTCCTTTTCTATGCCGCAGACAAACACATTTTATCCAAGAAAGTTTATGTCCAACTGCACCTCTGAAACAATAAAACTCAACTATTTTGCGAGATGATTTCAATGTCATGTTAGACCGGCTGACCGGCACTTATGTTAGACCGGCTCCTTTCTTACGGAACTGCTTACGCAGCCTAATTGTTCTATATGTATAGTATTTGTTCACTAAACTTTCATTTAGTAAAGTTAAATAACGAAGAATAAAGCTAAAACATTGCAACAATATTGAAGGTACTTCTACGCAAAAACATTGATGAATGTTTTTTTCAAGCTCTGATTCATTTTGTAAAGTTTTTGGGAGAGAAGTTGTTCTTGGTCTTTACCCGCAAAAAGTTATTTCCCTTTTCTCAAAAGATGTTTTGAAACAAACCACGTACATACAGTGTTCAAACCTTTGACATTATGACTTTGTAGCAGCGCGGTGGCTGCTACATGCGACGCGCTAAGCATATCATCCCTAGTAGCACGAAAGCTACTGGGAACTGCCTTTAGCCTAGTGCGTAAGTGCGCAGGCAAGCCGCTGCTTCAACTTTCAGTAGAGGAAGTGCCCGCAGACGTACAATCATTCCACTACTTCATCCTTATATTTCAAACATAAGTTACTTTCAGTGTTCGCTTAATTTTGCGTAAAGGCACATTTTCTGACATCATTCTTCCCAAAACTAATTCTTGCAGCCAAAGCATCCCATGACGTCTTATAACCAAAACCCGAAAATATGTTTGTTTCAAAACGTGGCTGCAATCAGGGCTGGGCTTAAATGTGGAAAATCATCTCAAATCTATAATTTCAACTTCGCTGCTTCTTTACTAAAATGAATTTTGGTGGAATAAAGATTTTCGAGAGTAAACACTGACGACCAAATTTTATTTGCTTTTTACTTCGCTGTTGTTGATATTTTTCAGGAAATATCTGAAACACTATTGCCGCTAACTACGGTTCGCAAATATCAGATCTGGACCTACAGGCGTTCTTAAAAATATTTAAGCAGATTTTAAATTTCGTACCAATCATAAACTTTTGGGGCTTGTCAATTCAAAACAATTTCAGGAAAAAGTCTATTCTACAGGTATTGATTGGGGAGGAGGGATAGCTGAGATATTTAGTGTCCGACTCTCAAATGATGACGATGATTCGTGTCTCTAAACGTAATTCATCCAGAACTCCACGGTTGTTTCAGCGATGCTGTTATTGTTTGAGAGGTCTAACAGCGTGCATCCTCTTGGAAGCAGTGGGCATCGAAGGAGGTGTCCAGCTGTGTCCTCTGCGGAACCACACCTACACAGAGTCGGGCCACTGTAGAGGCCAAACTGAGCAAGTGTACTTTTGCTTCTCACAACTCCGGTGCGGAGTCGGTTGAGACATTTCCAATATGCTCAGGAAGCCAGGTGACCGGAGGCAATTTCTACAGCTGACTCGATATTTAGGGCCGGTTTCGGGGGACTGACTCTTAGCCGATCTTTCCACAGCTCCAGCCGAGTTTCTTCAGATGGCCTGGAAAGTAGGGGTGTGCTGTGAAGAAAGCTTTTTCTTGATTTTAATCTTTGATTCGCTTGCTGGGATCCGTACAGCATATGGCTTGGCTCGTGTATTGCTTTGTACCTTTCCCGTCTGCTTATCACCTCTCTTCGGATATCGGGTGTGGGGTATTTCCAGCGAGAAGATACAAACAGTTTGTGTTGGTGGGTTTTAGGCATCCTGTAATAACGCGGCAACTGTCGTTTAGTGCAGGGTCGAGGTATTTAGCATGACTGGACCGAGACCATGGGCGTCCGCAGGGGGGACAAAACGGGCATTTTCCCCCCTGGAAATTGGGACTAAGAACCAAAAATTTCTAGAAAACTTGAAGTTAGCACCTAAGTTCCGATTAATTTATTTAATTGTTGTAATGCCAGTTTATTTACCGGTGTGACACTGACACTATCCAAGAGCCATAGGAATACTGTTCTCGTGTTATGCCATGATGAGATTGCAGTTCGCTCATGTCCGCTCCATCGCCTACAAAGGCAGGTTGCGAAACTTGCTAGCGGTTTTTCTACTGTTGGTTTTTATTGCATAACAATAGCACGGCAATAAATCTTCAAACGTTCACTTCAATTTACGGTAGTAGGCATTTTTCCGCATGTGACCAGGCCTCCCAGTGCAGTTTTTTTCCACCCACGTCTGCTTTTTTAGTCGATCTGGGTGTTTACGTTTAGTTATGAAAAATTGCGCTAAATCTGCGTTTCTAAAGTGTTAAATTCATCAGCAACTTCAATGTGTTCAATAATATAAAGATAACTGATATTACAGTGTTTGCCTGCACACATCAGATGAGAAAGTACGCATATCTGTTGAAGCAGAACGTGTTCAATCGGTTTCATATCCTCATATAAGATCTTTGTCTGTAATGTTATTGTCTCTAATGCCAATTGCAGAAACGGGTGAAACAAGGGTTAGGACTTATTGTTTAAATTTCGATGTTTCCCATGCATGCAAATTAAAAAACAAATTTCAATTCAGGGAAGAAGGCATTTGAATTATATTTCTGTGGGATTTTAGATCCCGCTGCAGTTCAAGATTGGACAAAATTTTCTAGTTTAATAAAAAATGTGCTCCTACAATTAGTGAGAGATATCATCAACGGAGTATGTTACCAGCATTATGAAAAACGTCTTGAGCAACAAAAAGGTCGTTCCTATGTAAATTTTAGAAGAGGAACTGTCAGTATTGGAGGAAACTTTTCCAAAGTGGGGTGGCACAAGTTCACGGCAATGTTGGAAGTCACAAAGATTAAATCTGGGTTATAACCTTTTTTCCAGCGTCCACTATTGAATGACTTAGGGAGCTTGGCATCATGGATCAGATTCAGATTGTGAGTTTCGGCCCATTGTTCCACTGCTTCTCCATCACTATTGGTTTGATCGTAGCCCCAGTTGGTACTGTGGCTATTGAAGTCTCCAAAACTTCTTCATTGCTGGTAGGTACACACGCCGTACTGAATGGTTCATTGGGCGGTTTGTAAATAGAAGTGATGGTGAGTCCATTCAAAGTGGTGCGTAGGATTTCGATGTTGTTAAAGCTAGAATTGAATGTTGATTCTACAGTTGTATCGGCTTTGACAAATATAGCACTCCCATGTTTTTCATGAGGACACTCAATTACCAGGGTCATTCCTGGGATACGCGGTCAGTTCTGGTTAGGACCGCGGTGGGTTTCCTGGATACACAGGATGTCACAGTCTTGTTCCTTGCAGATGTTGGCAAGAAGATCTTCTTTTGTGGATGATAATCCCTCAATGTTTGCAGATAATGCCAGCAATGCCGGCCTTGGAAAAGGACTCTCAAATGAAAGATTGGGTGATTGACCAGTGACCAATGAATGACTTGTGGCGTTTCTTGAAACTTCACTTGGACAGTCCCGGCAAGAAGCACAAATCAGGCTTTCGATACCAATTTATATCACCCAAAGAATATTAAACTAAAAGAATTTCAAGAGCTTTGTAACAATGTGAAAATACTAAAAAAGGCTTTTCTGATTAAAAGTTCAGTCTGATTAAACGTTTGATACAAGGTTTCCACAATACTTTTCTTCTAATATAAAAATTTGTTATATCTGTTGAAATTTCGTTTTTTTGATCTGGTAATAGTATCCTACTGATCAGCAGTGAAGTTTATTTATAAGCATGATAAATGTCTTTCTTTTTAATTCATAGGTACAATCTCAAGACAACAAAATGATCTGCAACATTTGTATGAAATTCGGAGAGATAGTTAAAATTTTCAGGATGATTTCCACATCAAATTAACTTGAATTTTATTAGTCCCTCGAGCTGGGTTCAACAGTTAATTTGGTAATCAGAAAAAGCTGCTTTCAACAGTTTATTTTAGTAATGCTGTGTTCCCTCTATGAAAATTCTACACTGAGCAAATGTTTATTTTGTTGCGCACTAAGCGCATGCAATGCAACTGCACAACCATGCAGACACGCAAACAGTGAAGCATTCCCAACGTTAAAAGGGCTCTGCGATATATATATATACACCGTATTAAATTTAGAATGTTGCAAGTGCGCGCGCGCAATTGCGAAGTTGCGCACCTTAGAGGAAACACTGGTGACAGTGTTAACATAGCATGGTGAACCTACATCTGGTACGGTCACTTTGATATGAGTTAACAGAATTTAAGTACCATGACTACTGGAAACGGTGTACGAAGTTTCAACCTCCCATACTCCAGTCCTTTCACGATACTGAAGGTTCTAATCCCTTGTTGACCAACCTCACACCCGTTTGCTTTTAATCTTTCTTTTTTATGAACCTTTGTTTAGAAGTGATCAAGAACTGAGAAAAGTTTGTAAGTGATGCGAAATGATCGTTACATAAAAGCGACTACATTACATGAGATAATGAAAAAGTCCTAACTCGATTCTACAGAAAATTTTGACAGCGATTCAGCCCCAACGTCGATTTGTTTCCCGGAGTAACATAATACCAATGTATTGTTATGAAGAAGGGTTCGTCGGACTTTAAGAATCGAGAGTTCTAAACCAGAGTTTCTGCGCTGGTTCGTTGGGACATTAGGGCAAATTGCAATCCAGTGATACGTGAATTACAGCTTTGGCTTAACCGGAATGACTTTTTCATATAGAAATGCATTTACCCCAACATTAAAGCGAAGTGAAACACAATAAACGCAGTTAGATTGCCGGGAAACGTAGGCGCCAACGATGATTGCTTTCAGGCGCACCAGACACAGCCAAAGAATGTGATTTGTTGACTTTCCCTCGCAGGTGTCACTTGCAGTTCACTTTCAAGGCAGGTTACAGAGTTATGATGCAAAGCTGTCACGTCATGTCTGGTGGCATTGCAAATGATCTACGCGCACAATGTCGTTATAATGGAAGTAGCACACCCAGCAGTCCATATGCTGCAATGATCAACAACGTCGGCATTGACGCTGGAGTCCAACGATCTCGACATACTGCAAGTCAACCAGGTTCTTCCAAGGGTCTGCAACGTATATGCGTCGGAATCAGATTCTCAGCCGCTGCAAGTGCAATTGCGGCTGCTTGTGTGTTTTCCGAATTTATCGTTGAAACTGGTTTCAACTTGTTATGACTCGTCTGCAGCAGTGTTGGAGGGCACAGTCGGCGAAGTTGATCTAATACATCGTGTATTCATTTTCAGAGTGCAGGTTATTATCTAAAGAGGAGAAAGAACTATTTTCGGATTTTTCCGAATGCAGAGCATTGCGAAGTACTGCATTGGCACCAAATTTTGTCAACGTTGCAGCACAGACAATGTTAAGTATTAATGTTAAGTATTAATGTTGGCATACCTTCTCTTACGAATCTTTTGACAACGCATATTCTGACGGGTAAGAAACGTTTGCAGACTGGACGATCATTCCATACTTCCCATTATACTGAAAACACTGCACGGCCACTCATTGACTTTCACGGGTCATCGAACTAAATATGTGGCATCTGCGGAGGGTCTTAAATATGTGCAAATGTCCTACAAAATATCATTTGAAAATGCAAGTTTTCAGCTCATTAATGACAATCTGAATAGAGTGGAACGCAGAACGGTACGCTGTAGTTTAAGAACTTTTGAATAGTTTGCCAATTTCCCTTACCCTACCTTTTGAACGAGCAGCTTCGCAGAAATAGGTAATGGAGAAGTCCTCGGCGGGTTAATGTTTTCAAATAAAATGTCGTATCTTTTTCACAGGTTTTTAGTCTCACACATGACTTTTGAAGTGTGTGAAGAAGCGTTGACGTGTTTGAAGTTTGCAGAAACGTGAAATTGAAAAGCCGGATAGATATTGTACACAAACCCAAAAACGTTTACAGGTCACACTGAGCAGTAACCGAGTACAACCGTGCAGACCTTGCAGACCAAACCATGCAGACCACCCTCAGCTGCTTGCATTCTTCCACGGTACATGTGTCACTTCTCTTTACCTATTTCTGCGCTCTTCGCTACACTCCGAGAAGCAGTTCCTATCTTTTCTCTTTCGGCCCTTTTAGTTTCGCTGTTCAGCTACCGGCGTCAACTAGATACATGCCATTCGTCACTCTCTATTCTTTGCTTAGTCTGAAAAGTCTACCAACCAATTCTGACATTCCACTGAGACCACAGCTTGCTAGTTGAACGCTGCTTTTAAGCTTAATGTTCACCCTTACATCTTGATTTTTATATGGTGAATTCCTTTAAATCTGAGTTTTTTTTTTTATTTTTACACTGAACCTGATCCCTTGGACGTTTATCGATGATTGAGGTTATCGCTACTGACATGTACCGTAATATTTCAGTTCAATTTTTATACATTAAAGTATAAAGCAAACATTGAAACAATGTTCTTCATGCTTCTTTTACCCGTTGACAAGGCAAAGTGTTAAACAAAACCATTTTTTAATTGTATGTTTTTGACAACATCTACGAATAATAGTGTTTTCTGTTGCATTTATAAAAATTTATCGCAAAAGCATCACCTCTGAATTACAACATTAAGCGAAAACACAAAACAAAATGATTCCGGTGCGCTGGAAGTCGTCGAGGAGTATCTTCACCCTTGGTACCCTATATGTTGGCAACTGCATTTAAATAGCGTTGTTTGTATGCTCTTTCTTTGAGTTCTGAATATTTTAATTTGCTCTGGGTGAGAAAGGCGGAACTGACGTATATAAAAACGTTTTTGTAATTCATTTGTTTCCTTGAACGTATTGTGACCTACTTTTTATGCGGAGGTGTAACGGAACATAGTTGGGGTTCTAGAACACCTGAAGAAGGTGTGAGAATGAAACCTACACTTCAAGAGAAGTGCAGATCACAGAACAAATCAGGAGATTTTAGTCAGTGATGGACAAATATACTGTCCTCGCAGGTCATTTTCATGGCCTGATTAATTATACTTCGCCGGGCCACTGTTTGTGTTTATGCATCAGCATTTTCCCGTTGGTAGGTGTCTCTTGATGTAAGATGACCGCCACTTGTGGCTTCGCGAACCATTCACGCACGTGCACGTGGCAATGTCAGTTCACCTGCAACGACCATCGCTTTTGTCTGGACTTGATAAAAATTACCCGCAGACCACGACTACCAGCAGTGACTATAAATGTTTGCAATGTGGCGCTGGCAGAGAATGCGTGATGGTGTTGCAAACTATCACTTCTGCGGTAATAAGTTAATCGCAAACTCACCGTTGCTCAAACTTTTAATACGTTTATGTATGCAGGAGCAACTGAACACGAGTAAAGCAGGAAACACACCCATGCTGAGTTGTTAGACACGACCACTGAGCATTCTGATTGCCAAACATAGATCCGCAAAGCCACTGTTTGCATTGCCGCATTTTCCACATTACTGGTTTGTCATGATTCAGTGATTCATATTAAATCATTTAACTCCCAACCATTTGCGTTTTCGGTTCCTCTCATTCCCACATACTTGATTCGACTGACTCCAGTGGAAAACTACGAGAACCAACCCACAGTGCAAAAAGTTCCGCTTCATATCTGAGCGTGTTTGCAGCAAGAACAAAGTTGTTGTATCGCTTGTACCTATTTCAACCGAGCACACTTGCTTTTTTACACGAGAACCATATTTTAGCACTTTGCTTCACAACGTGTTTGAACAAAAGCACTTTTTGAAACAATTGCATCATCACCCCTTAAGAATTTAGACTCGACAAAGGAGACGCAGATGAATCTGATCGCAAAGTTCAGCTGCGTCTCCCTTGCGGGGTCGTGGTGCTAAAATTTGGGTATGCGCTGTCATAATCATCGCAAAAGTTGTGAAGGCAGAGCGTGGCATGTTAATCCCCCGAAGGCTCAGCAGCCAACTTAGAGGTTTTCATTCTAACCGATTATGAAGTGATTTATTTAAAGCAATTTTATCCACATGTATATTCGCTTATGAGGAAAAAACATCAGCCTCTCTCTGAATCTAATCTGTCAAAGTGCAGAGTGAAGGGTCAGCAATGGTTTGTCGTTGGGTTTAAACAATTCTACAATCTTCAAACAAACACTTCNAAAAATCCCGAAGTCAAACTTTACTTTTTTGAACACCCTGACGCNGAAAATGGCAAGTCAAGCATTCTTGAAGTAATTCATTTTAAATAACATTTTTACCATAGTTCAGTTAACTCAAAAATTCCCTGAGTCTATGAATAACACGGAAAGGGCAAATTGCAACCCCTCTTGTAGGGGTATTCGCTCTTCAAAGCTTTTGTGGTTTTCTTTTTTCAACCATGACAAACGAGTCTGAAGTTTAGCTCGTCATAGTTCATTTCTAAATTGCTGCGAAGCATTTTCTTTCAATGACGTCGAGCTGATGTCGTTCACTTTAAGTAACTTTCGGTGCATGAGATTTAGATGTGATCGTGGCAGCAGTGTCGGAGAATTTTTACCCACATAAACATATTTCACCTACATAAATATATCGCACTGTAACGAAGTCTTCAAACGCTTTGGAAAAAAAAGGTCATGCTTCAGCGATTGAGCACAAAATTTTTTCCACTTTTTTATGCGAGTATCTTCTTACTTTGAAAAATTTCACTGTTCCACATTCATACACACACGTTTGGATTGTGTTAAGGAACGAAAGCTTTCAAAAAATGATCATTTTCTGACCTTGAAGACAGTTACAAGTCATTTGAGCTTTTTGTCATGCTTCATAAACGGTTTCAAATTATAAAGCATTTTAAAGCAGAACTATATTATTCGTCACTTACCTTTGAAGAAATGCCACAATGTTTATCTGACTAGCAAAAAATCTGCATGTCTTTGACTCGTCCAGATGTTTTTGAGTCTGCACAAAAATAAAACCAGATTCACCCTCTGAACTCAACCTGATGACATGTTTTTTGTTATTTGAAAAAATTCCGCTTGAAAACTCCCCCAGCAAAACTCCCGGACCAATCCTCCAAGACAGTTCAAAACTATGCAGGGAATTTACCGTGAAATTCCGAAAAATGCCCTATCGACACGGGGGTTAACAGCCAACGTTTCCCGCCGTCTCGTGAGCAGCAGTGCAAACAGAAGTTGAATCACAACTCGGCAATGTTTGCGCGAGATTTGATGCGGGGAGTTCCCACGTGAAGCCGTACGTGCGACGACATTGCGGCCTCGAAGTTACTGGTCATGGTCATGCAAAAGACGCTTCTCGGTTGCCGAGTTGTCTTGCGTGGACAACACTAAACCATATTTGATCGATCCTATCAGTAGCTGCGCTGTTGCGTTCTTATGCAAAAATGCAACACTCTGAAAAATTTGCTTGGATGACAGCACAGGTGGGTGATAACGCTAAAATAAGAAAATCGTTATCAGTAACTTGAACAAATCTCACACCGTGTAGTTCGAGTATTTACTTGTTGCAGGATAGATCTGCAGTGCAGTCAGCTGACTTTCGATCGCTATCGCGTTTTTTACCAATTATGTAAACCTGTTTTATGATGATGACATCGCTGAAGTTACTGCTACGTTCTTTTCGGCATTTTTTCTCCGTGATGTTGCTGGAGTATGAATTAATCGTTTTTACTGTGTGGAGCTTAATGTGTGACTGTTTTTCGGATTACTTGTGTACCATGCGTAAAATGAACGTTGAGCCTATGCTTGACGTTTCAGAGGCCTCAGAGGCCAAATGCTGGTTATGCTTTTCTACTGGCTTGGCCTCGAGCACAAGGTCATTAATTGTTTTATTTAAAAGACTTTGTTTGCTGATCAGGGCGAACAACTTTTCAGTTCAAGTTCATTGGCGGAAATACTAAACAGGTTCATGCTGGTTAGGATCAAACGGCTGGGACACCGAAAAACTTGTTGATCAGAAAAACATACAGTATTTAAACTATTGGAAACAGTTTAAAATACTGAAACAAAAATGCCTGGAAGGAATTGTGTGGCAATGTCGATCTAATCAACGTGCAAAGTGGTATTCATAGCACGAAAAGCAGTAATTTCCTATTTTGGGTTAAAAAAAAACATCCACCGTGCAGCAGCCATGCCATCTTCAACCAAGCAATTTTTTAGTTTTCAGCCACTTCTGTTAGCGCAGGCTTGCCAGCTCAATCGTTTGCCCACCATCACTAAGCTAAACGTCCGGAGTACGTTAAACTGATTTACTCATTTCGACCTCACTGAATATAAAATCGCAATTGCCAAAACCGTTCATTTCTAATGCACATGTGCTCCACAGATGTCAGCGTGCACAAACAAGGTGAGCAGCTTAGAACGGCTATGGAATTTTTTTGTTATTTATTTGTTTGGTGCAGACACATGCTCCATATCACAGTGGCAGTCAAAAGAACACAACGGTACAAAAATACTTCGGCACAAACATCACAGGACTGGTGGTGGTTGGTACATGCAGTCAAAATTGGAGATGAAGAAACGCTATTGTACATAACCAGATTATTTTAGTTTCTTGCCCGCAGAGTGAGGATCATCTAACAAAAGGGTTGTTTAGAGAAGACAAGATGTTTCCTCGTGAAACGTAGGAAACCTCAATAACTTCAGCTGAATTCAGGGCCGGATCCAGCCAGCAACGTTAGGGGGGGGAGGTTTCAGTAATACTTGGTAGTCAAGTCTCATAACGGCTTCGCTACTGTAAGGGGGAAAAAATAAACAGTACTTCACAACACTGATGTGACAAAACAATGGACGACAAAATGGCCTTATATCGCGAATGCTGTTTTCCGAATTGTAAAAAATCATGTTGAATAAAGTTTCTTTCGTAAGTTTTGGGGGGACGATCGCCCCAATCGCTCCCACTTGTATCCCCCCCTGGCTGGATTTGACCTTTCATTTCACCGCGTCACGATAAAAACATGTGCTTCGCGAAGTGGAGGACGCAGCAGCGAAGCTTCTTTGCGTGAAATGTTTTTGTAAACTATTTTGCGTGTGCCCCTCACACCTGAACTTTGCAACACCAATCCATACAAAGAAATGTTAAAATTTGTTTTCTTTTGAATTTGAGGAAACGATTATTACTACTGGTCCGTGTTCCCTCTAAGAAAATTTTACACTAAGCATATGCTTGTTTCAGTGGGCATAAATATTTTGAGACTGAGTTAGCACAGTTCTTAAGGAATTACAAACTTTGTGTATTATTAGAATAAGTATAAAATCTTATCAACATACGGACAAAGTACACTTTTATTTCAAATAGCTTCTGAAAGGGCTGTGCGATATGCTCAGAAGCGTTCTGCTTCTGCCCAATGAGCGAGAATGAGATTTCGCTGCGCAAATTGTCTGGTGGTACTGTGCATGCGCAGTTGCACACACCGCTAACCCAAAGTACAATGATGTAGTTGAAATGAATGCGAGAGAACGTCTTGTCTTTACCCTTTTTGAAATTGAAACAGCGTTGCCCTATTTTTTTGGTGATACGGAAAACCTATGGTGCTTTTGCTATCATTTCTTGTGCAATTTTTATACAGAAACAAATCCTCAGCTATCTCCACCAGCACGGAATGTCGTTTTTCGACAGAGTTTTTGTTTTTGCCAATTCTCCTCTGCCTAAAAAATTCTAAAGCTTATCATGGTTACGCAAGCTAAAACAAAACTTTCTTACAACACGATCAGTGAGTGTCTTGCTAACAATGCTTTAAGTCTCAAAGCATGAGAAGTGTAACTCGCTTCACAGAAGGAAAAACTATCATGAAAAAAGCGGAAAAAGGAAGTTTAATTGTGAAATGGTTTTGACAACAACTTCTATGAAAATAGATCTCCTTTAAAGAAGGACCATTCTAAGTTTTTTGCAGTGCATCACCTTTTGCGGAATGTAGAAATACGGCGATAATTTCGATCTTGGAGGAAAATGCAAAAAATATATTTTTACAGACTGCAACCACGTTAATTGCATACTTTTGAAAATTTTTCAATGCGTACCTAGGTTTAAAACAATCATAAAATAGTCATAATATAACAGGAACATCGTTTTGAATTCTGAGAGATTTTTTCAGTTCAATGATCTTCAAACCACCTCGCAGAACTTGCATCTGCAGAAAGTATACACTGTTCGATGGCCTACATTAACAATGCACAACAGATGCCTTGATGAGAATTATCTTTACCTGCTATGCGAGCAGGACAAGTTTAACTTAAATATAAATAGTATCAATGATTTAACTGGTGCAAAGGCATTTAGTTCTTTTGAAGGACAATGGGGTGATGAAACACAAGCGCAAAATCTGGCTAAGAAATTTAGCAAATGGTCTGATGTTAGATTGCTAATGCAGCTTTTCAACAGAAGCAACTTTGAAAAATACGTCAGACAATTTTCGGTTGTGTGTAACAAAAGCTAAAACTTTCTGTTTGATCAATATCATTGTGAGATGATAATTCCAAGTTGTCGTCATGTAGCCATGTTGCAGCGAACTGCAAATGTTTTGGCAGTTTGGAAATTTTGGAAATTGCAAACTTTGACTATCGTGAAAGTTATGCAAGGCAACAACTGCAACAGTCTTGCAACAATAACTATTATCATTTTCTGAATAAAACATAAAGAATAAATTTCAACAGAAAATCTTTTACCTCGCTTATTTCATGTTGAAATGCATGCATCATCAAACGTGTTATGCAAAGTTGAGGGTTAAAGGAATGGCCACTGCGTAATTTCTTCGTAGAAGGTACAGTGGTAATATCAAAAAATGAGGTACGTCACAGTACACGTTGTTTCGATAGCGTAATATCTTTCATGTTCAAAAGATTCTCTCATAAATGACCTCACTTTCCCTTTTTACGTTTGTCTACTTAACAACTGCTCGACCATTTATAAAAGTCACAATTGCCGACCTTCAATACATAGACTTCGTGCAGATTTGCTTTTCAGCGTCTTTCAAAACTAGTTTCACCTTCCTGACCTACTTTTTCACCTCTGAGTCTGGACTGACGAGCAACCCCCTGACTGTTTTTAGCAAAACAGCGACTGCGGTCATCATATTGATTGATACATAGTTGCTTATAGTTGATGGCGATTTATCGGTAAACTTTTGTTGCGCAGACAACCATGAGCACTGATTTTGACACTACAGTGAACAATTTGCATTTGCTAAATGTTGCACCCATTTTGATGTTTTCTTTCATCTACAAATATATTTTTTAAACTTATCTAAAGTTTTTCTAAACTTACAGAAAATTAGGATATGTCCTTTTATGTGTAGCTCAGGTATTGCGAAATTTAACAAATATTTGAAGTAAGGACCAGTCCACATTTTAAGCTACATAAACTTTTGACGTCACGCAAAGGTCATCCTCTCATCCTTCTCAAGTCATGTCTCGACTCAACAGAAAGATTATCTGTCTTTAACAAACTGCTCACACTTTTTAACTAACTGTTTGCGTCAGCATCGTAACAATATGGTTTAACGCAATATCAGTGGAACTTGCGCCAATATGTGGTTTTGTGGCTCGGGAAGTCCCGAACGCGGTTGCAGCGTAATGTCGCCATTGGAAGCCACCGCACCGCGGGAACTTCCAGTCATTTCGGCTTTATAAGCGCCAAACCTATCACGTACGTGGTGTGCTTCAAAATGGCTTGAGAATATCTGGTGAGTTAAGGTGAGCATGAAACACTTGTTTGACATATTCTGTTAGAAACTGCTTATAGATATTTTCGTTGAAGTTTTTTAAAAACTTAAAGCTGCTTTTCTACTTGAAATAATTTACAGGTTTAATCAAGTTCTAATCTGTTATATCGCGGTATCACACACCAGAACTGTTTTTTCAACCTTACTCAGTGCACATATAGATAGATTTTTGAAAATTGGGAGCAATTTTTCTACGTGGTTAATTGAAACACAGAGGATCTTCCATCAAACCTGCCGTTGAAAATTTGATTCAATCAGGAAAATGAAAAGCAAGTTTCATCATTTTTCATGGCATCTGCTTTGACGAGTTTAAACATTGAAACTTTTTCTTGCAAAAAAGCAGTTTAACTTGGTTCAGATCAACATACGTAACGTAAAGGTTATGGAGTAATAAATGTTGGACTGCTTTTGTTTAGAAATTTCCACTTAAAATAATAAGTCCCAATTTTGTTTAAGCATTTCTGTAAAAATCTTGTTACGAGCCACGTCAGCAGATCACGCAGTGAACGCCGCATTATACCCTGGATTGACCACTCACTGCTCTGATTGCGAGGCGGTCAATGCAGTGCTAAGCTGTTGCTGCACCAAAGGAGATAAAATACATAAAAGTAAATTATGGGTGTGAATTTTGTCAAATTGCTGTTAAAAAATATTTCGAAAACGATTCAAAACTAAACTTTGAATGATATCAACTGACATTATTCTCTTATATTGAAAGCCAGTGCTGGAAAAGCTCAAAAACATTTCTAGCCATTGATAATAACCGAAGAGCCATATAAATTTAGTTGAAGAACGCAGAGTGAAGTTGCTTCAAGAAACGACAAGGCAGTCACAGTTTTGTTGCTGCACGAAGCATGGGAATATACAGTGGTTAAGTTCTTTTACGTCTGGTTAAACAGAGAAGAAATCCATATTTGATAGAAAGCATCGCAGTCGCAATCCTCTGATTTTGAATTACTTTTGTTTTCTGAAGTGTTTGATTACACGAAGTGTTGTTTGAATGAAACAAACAAGTCAAACATGACAGAACGATTGCATTAACATTCAAACAACGTTTGTTTAACTTTTTCTTTGCAACATAATTAAGTTAGAAAAAAATGACAAAACGCTTTTCAATGTATTTGAAATCCATATTGCTCCTTGTAACGCCTGGGAAAAGGAATATTATGTTGAACTTCAAATACTTTTCAAGCGTGTTGCTAGGATTAAAGCATTTGACCAGAGAGCTTATGCTTAATCCTAGCAACACCTTCAGTTGTATGTCTTGTTCCAAATGTCGGTGATCAAGCTGTACGTTAACTTTGAAATTTGGTAGGTAATTTTTAAAAGCGGTAAAATTTTAGTTAAAATTTTCTTCAGCACGCAGTTAGTCTTAAGTTTATTGATTAGTCTGGTACAAAAGCTGTAGACTCTGATAAAAGCTTTTTGTATCAATCCATAAGCAAGTCATCACTTCCGTACTAGTGAGTTTCGCAAAATACGTTTGTTACGTGCTCATTCAGTTCCAAGCAGCACATAACTTAGGATGACGTGCGAGGATTGAAAAGAAACGAGGATTCCGTTGAATGCTTTTCACTGATGGTCTTTGAATGAAAATCAAATTCTGGCAGGGTCTGAACTATCACCCTTTTTTCAAATAATGAATCAAACAAATTGTATGAACTTGAATTTCACGGATTTGGTCCACCTCGCTTGATTCTTCAAACTGCGGCAGCGCCCACGCAAAATCGTACCATTCACATTGGTATGGAGAAAATACACCTGCGAACTTGTTAAATAGCCTGCGCTTTTCGAAAAGGGATCGACAAAGTATTTTTGGCAGTCATTGTGATACGCAACGTCTCGTTTCAATGTGTAGCAATGCTGGAAAAATTTTAGTCAACCCCAAAGTTTTGCCNACGAATCTTTCTTGATTTGTGGCAATGCTTAGCAAGATTTCAAACGTTCAGTGAAAAGATATTGCTTTCGGCATCGTTGCTTCTACAGTTTAAGAAAAAAGTTTTTGCAGGTTTCCTGCAAAAAAACAAAATAAAAAATATTCACTTTTGAAATATCTCGCTGACTTACTTTTTGACCGAAGATTGCTCAATATTTACGTCGTCTGAGGTATGTTTGTTTGAAAAAAGCTTCTAACGATTTAGATGATTGCTGAAAAGGGTAAATGTCTAATGAAGCAAAGACGGTAAAATAGCCGAAGTGAAACGTTTTGATACGAACGAAAACTTAGCTTTAAATGCGGTAAAATATTTCAACCTTACCCAGGTTACTTCACATATTAAGAAGCACAGCTTGAAACAGAAAGTTGATTGTCAAGACAAAACGGAAAAATTTGTTTTGATGTTTTTGGAATCACAGCAAACCGAAGTTTTGTTTCACACCGCAGTGAAATTCGGAGTTGAGAGAAATTGCTCAATTTTCAGTTATATTTGAAGCTTATTCGATATTTTTGTTCTTAGCTGAAAATGGTTGTAGGCTAATATTAGCAGATCTTCGTGCTGCTTTTCTCTTTCGTTTAAATTCAGAATTTTTATCAGAGTATATTTTTAGTGATGAAAGTTAAAGCAGTTAAACACGTTCTAATACTGGCAGGACCTGTATGTTTTCCGGCATGGAATATTTGGTCTAGCTGATGACTACCGATTATTATAATCAGGTTAGCGCTGTCGGAAGAAATGTCTCCAAGTGTAGAGGTGGAAGCCTGTTAAGCTGCGTTACATATTTCTTTGATGTTTATCACTGAGTCACCTTCTACCTCATGTCAGTTTTCATAATTTCCATGAATCATACTTTCAACATTAGCACAGCGTTCGTCTCAGCATCCATGAAGTTGTGTATTTGCAAAGGTTGCATGGATGGAGGTGAAGAGAAACAAAACCAGGGTAATTGCGCTGAATGTGCAAACAGTGGTGAAAGAGAAAAATGCTTTTGAGCAAACAACGTTTTGAGAAGTTCAGCCTCTGTGCGAAGTGCGTCAGCATTTTGCAACAATTAAAATGTGTTTTTTACTCGTTTACGTCTGGAGAAAAAAGAAATCGGATGTAAATCCTAGTCTTTTTGAAAAAATGTTGTCATTCCTGACTGACAAGAAAACTCGATCTAACTAACGTTGTTTTAAGAATGAGTCAGAACAGCGCAAGTGGTCACTTAAAACTTGCAAAATTTTATTTCCGCTTAATCGACGTTCGTTTACAGTCTTGTCGGAATCATAAAAATTTAATTGCAGTGATCGCCAAGCGACGTCTGCATCGCTGCCTGAAGGCATTTTTCATAGATATATAGTGCAAGAAATGACTGAAGCGCCGCACCTAGACAGATAATTGTAGCGCGTGTTGCAGTGATGGAAGGAATTGCCAGATATGTGATGAAGTCAGGAAGTAATTGGAGACAGGTGTTGCGTTTATCTGAAAATGCAGCTGCTTCGTATGATGATGCTAAACTTAGAAGCGAACGTAAAACAACGTTTGAAAAGAAGTAACTCACTAAGTACCACAAATAATAATTTGTCTGAGCAATAAAAAATTTAAAAATCATGCTTTGCATAACGCATGACACAAAATGTTTATAAGAGCTGAGATTTTTAAAAACACTCTTTAGTGTGCAGATAGCAAAGAAAACTACAGCTTTGTCGATTTTTTCAGAAAAATATCTGCTGGCCTTTTGTTCTTTTCGTCCGCGTGAGATAAGAAAAGTGTTTCACTTCACGTTCGGGTTGTTTCATTGGAGTGAGATGTNGAGCAGNAACGCATCAGTGCATTTCACGCATGAAAAGTTCACCTGAAAGTGAGAACCTTCCAGTCAAACACAAGAGCTTGGGAAACATTCAAGAAAGATACCTTGGGCTAAGTCTCGTCCTCGTTTCAACAATTTTTCGCCACTCAAATTTTCTTCACCTGCTGCTAGTCTCGACTTAGTGTGTTTTTTCTTATTCGTAGTTTAATGGTTATAGCACCATGATGAACACTAGAGTTTGTTTGGTGATAATAGTGATCACTGTGGTGCTACTCGCATCGTCGAGTGGAAACCCCCACAGAAGGCGGAAAAGCAAAAGAAGAAAGACATGTGACAGTTTTAAACAATTCAGAAATGAAACAAGCGGACTATGTCAAGACTGTACAATATGTACTGCAGGTACATCAACCTTTTTATGGTATTTTGCAGTTCTATGTGAGAACACACAGAAACAGGTCAAAACTTTGTTAAACCAGCCCTTAGTTGCGCTTTCTGCAGAATCCGGATAAAAAAATCTTCAAATTTCTTAAAAGAATAAAGTGGAATGTAAAAAAGTGGGGGGGGGTTCAACGCTAATTAGCTTTGAAGCACGTCTGTTTAAAACTGCATTAAAATGTTTGAATACAATTGGAAAAAGAGGACATGACCTAAATATTTGATGTACAAAACTTTACGATCGATTATCGCTTAGTAGTAAAATCGATTTCGATTACTCCTTTCCAGTTGATTGTTTTTGACAAAAACGTCGGTTTTAATTTCATTACATTTTTCTCTGTTCAAACAAATTTCATCGATTGCTTCAACATTTTACGAAACACTGGTTTTTGAAAGAATAGAGCTGCGAATTTTCGAAACTTGGCTTTATATAATTTGTAAATTTGAGCTTTTTGAAAGCAATTTTAAAAGTTAATCCCTCGTCAGAAGAGAAATTGCTGAACAGGTCGTTAATTTACAAGGAACCTGTTCGTTTCCTATAAGAAACTCGTTCACACTCTTTATTTGATGAAGTGAAACGCTTTTCCTAAAATGTTACGATTTAGCAAAAGTAAGCAGCGACGTATCTAAATCATAAGGTTCTCAACACCATTTTTAGTTTCATTTGCGTCAAGTTAGTTTGAGATTATTTCGTATATTTTGCCGGGTAGCACTGACATTTATAGTTGTCTTTGCAGTTTTTTTGATGAAGAAAAGGAAAATGAAATGACGATTTTGATCAAATTTCTTACAAGTAAAAGAATTTACTCTGTAAAGCAGACATTTCCTTTTGTGAAAGTTCCACGTGTTTAGCAGCTCTTTGCTTCAATCGTAGGAAGCGGAGCTCTTCATCCTTGCAAAGCTTTTGATGAACATAGCGACACCGTTTGCGAGCTATGCCTTGAGGGGTCGACCTATTCAAGTGGCAGATCACATTTTGGAGCTCCTTGCTACACATGCACGAGATGCGGAGGTCGAGAAATTGTTAAAGCTTGCACGCCAACTAGCGACACTGTTTGCGGCGAGTGTCCACTCGGTAAGTGGAAGCATCGAGCGGCAATTGCTTTCAAGCATCAAAGTTATGAAAAGTGGTTACGATTGTTGTCAAGCTCACCGTCAATTTGTCAGTCCTACATATTCATCATTTCAAATCAAAATATGAGTTTTCGTCATACCGCCGAATTTGTTCGCAAAATCTAGTTTAAAGAATTTATGTGGCAAAATCTTTTGCGAAAGCTTTAGTTTAAAATTAAAGTTTACATTTTTTTCAGTAACATTTTTTGCTGCATATTACTTTGAACCTTTGAACTGGCAGTAATGGATCAAGGGACCAATTTGGTGCAATTTCCCACTCTCCAAAACATTCATTGCGTCCTCTAAAGTTGCGCACTCTTCGCTTCTGAGAGAGCAAATGCGCACAGCGTAGAAGCCAACGCAGGCGTTGCTTAGAATATGCTGGTTGAAAAAACAGATAAAGCTATTTTGCTCTTGGCGTTTTTTACGGGTAAAATACGAAAAAAGAAGAAAAAAGAGGACAGACACAGGTTATCGCTGACGTGTTATGGCGATATGCTGGTCGCAGAAAGACCGATGACTTTTTTCCTTTTAAAATAAATAATTACAAAATTTCGGAAAGTTTGTTGCTGCTAGTGGACCACGGAAGAATTTCTGAAGGGCCACGGCCTGGTACTATTGAAATTGAGTGATTTTTGCAAGTTGAACATTTTGGTGAAAAGCGTCCTTAGGTCGTGAACTGAAAACGTCAAAATACACTCTTTCGTCATTACGCACCCTCTCTTTGCTTATTAATCGGCCCACATGCTTGCAAAGGTTGAGATACCATGCTGTAAAGCCTCCACCCTATTGCAGCGTACCCCAACATCGCGTTTGTTGCGGGACGAACAGTCAGACAAATACGGCTCCAAAATATCTTGTTTAAATCTGCAGCACTCAGCCAGGCTATGGCCCACAGGTTGAGAAACCCTGCTTCACATGAATCAAGGCAAGAGTTGAAAAATGATTTTTAAAATTTGTTTACAAAAGTCACATTAAACACAAGATTTCAAGTCATATATAAGGTGTGCCAAAACATCTTTTTTTCGTTATGATATTTTTTTAATGTTTAAATGTTAAACAGAGATGTTCAAATCGTCTTAAAACAAGAAACCACCCCATGTCTAATAAAATACAAGGAGTCAGCAATACTGCACAGAGAGATTCGCGCTTCAGCCCTGAATGCTTTATATAATCTATCATAAACAAAAGAAACATGTTTCCTGTTTTGCGATTTATAAATGTTCATATTCTTTTTGTGCAACTGTTAAAACAAGTTGACAATTATAAACATTATTGCAGGCCTGTACAACATCCAACCCGCGAGAGCTTTTTTTGTGGCCCGTTAGAGCTTCCTCCTGTAATTAATTGTCGTTCCAGAATTTTTTCCAGACTACTGTACAACGAAATAGATTTTTGCAATCCGCAAAAAATTTATGTTGATCAATTTGGCCCTTCGAGCTTTCTGAGTTGTGCAGGCCTGCATTACTGTGTTGATATTATTTAATGAATCTCAAGGTTATTCATATTAAATCAAGCCAATCTTAAACAATGCTGTTACAAGGAATTAAAGAATTCGCGCAATGAGTCAAAAAATGTAAGGTGAATGGATTTTACCCGTTTTGAGATATCACCGTTATAAATTTTTAATTTACTTGTTTTGAGACATTGCTCTTTCAACAATTGCTACAATGTTTTTTACAGGAACATACTGGGATGGAACCTGGGGGCAATGCAGGAAATGCTCTTATTGCTTCGGCGATTCTGCATCCAGGAGTTTGTATTTGACAAGTGCTTGCATCAAAGATCAGATTCCGAGCACGCACTGGTGTGCACGTCTCAGCAACCCTCCTTATCATGCTCCGAAGCTATATTCGCAGGTTCTTTCAAATGGAACAACTGTTTTCTATACAGGTAAACTTGGTGGCTTACTACAAGAGTTTTATATATCATGGTCATAAAAGTATGTACAGCTTAACAAAACGAGACCAGCATTTAACGCTTGATAAAACAGGCATTTGCGTAGAAAAACTTTTGTTTACAAAAGAACCGCATCATATTAAATAATGTACGTTCGAATATCTGTAAGACTGCATCAACTGGAAAACTAATTCTGTGGGCTTAAATATGAGGTTTCCTGAAGCATGGTTTGCAGATAGTGGATTTTTGGAAAGTTAAACATTGCTTAGTTGTCACATCTCTGATCCGTCATGGTATTTGATTTTTCGAAAATTGAGCAAATTTTCCTAAAAATGAAAGTTGATTCTCCTGAAACGATCAAAGTTGTGACAAACTTGCTGCAAGGCAAGATGTTAACCTGCAATAATTTTATTATTTTCTTAAAAACCAATTACAAACAGGCAACAGAAAAAACTGTGCAAACGTATAGTTCTATTTGTGTGGAGCTAAACTGGCAACCGCTTTCAACACCTTTTTAGTTTATTTTTTGTTAACGAAATCCTACGGAGTGCTTTGCGTCCAAACAGATTTGGATGAAAATATTCCTGACATCGCTTCCTCTAAATTTGACAAAGATGCTCTAGCATATGAAGAATTCCTGGAGTATACGTCGATCTCTGACCCGGGGTCTGATGAAGATGATGATGGTGATGACGACGATGATGATTCCACTGAAGAACAAGGGTGGCTTGACAGAATTGTTCTTGACACGGACGATATCTTATTTACCGAAGCACTCAAAACTGTGACTCACGAACCTACAACAGATGAAGTGATAACTTGCTCCTGGTCCCCAACCATGCCCGTCATCTTCATTCTTTTCGTGATTATCACTTGCGCGGTGGTAGTTGTTGTCGCATGCGTGGTGATGTATTATAGAAAGAGAAGACAGTCTTCCGCTCAGTATGAGCCACTCGCAAAAGACTATGGAAATAAACAATCTCCAAGAACTTGCCGTCACGATGATGAACCATTAGTGTGTTAATGCATATGTCGTCGAGATGCACAAAGGTTTCAGCATTGACAAGTGCCTGGTCTGCTGAGGTTATTATTGGTCAGAAGTTCAACTCGCAAGCAGTGTGTGACGAATTTTATTTTTATCTATTTTCCTTCTTTCTTCAGTAAATTTTCATTTTTGTGTAATTTTCATTTAAGATGTTGACGACAAGTAAACTGCTGATGCTTTTCAAGCATCTATGCTGTTGCATTGGAATAAATTTCCTTTTTATAGAAACAAATCATTGTTATGTGAGGTCACTTGCTACGAGTTGATACAAATACAACCACCACAGGACTGATCTTGCAGATAGCGCCTCCCAGCGGGTGAAACAAGAGGAAAACGTCCAGTCGAAAAAAATGACCACAACATTTTGTGTTTTTGTTAACTTAGAACTTTGAAAAAATTATGTTTTTTGGTGTTGCTTTTTCTTGGGCCTTCATCCATAAACGTTGGTGGGAATAATGTGTATATGAGCGACTTAACGCAGTTTCACTTCAGCGCGAGCTTCGACTGACAGTAATAGGTTTGTGCAAAGGTCAGGGATGACGTAGCAACCTACTGCTTCGTCGCGTTCTTTTGTTTTTTTATATATCAAGGTAACTATGTAGAAACCCTGGCGATGTCCCTTAACTGCACATTTCTTCAACTCTAACAAGGTGCTTATGAGACGCAGTTTACAAAACATGCAGCCGAGACACTATACCCAAGTATTTCCTGGATTTTTATATATTTGTCGAAACTGGAAGTGGTTACCGGCACGTGTTGCCAAAACGTTGCTGCTTCCGTAACGAAAAGCTGTTTCATTTGATTTATTCATTGCAATGCTTAGATAGCGTGTCAACAATTGGGCAAATTCAACCAAAACATATGGCTTCCCATTTGATATTGTTATTTTTGGTGCATTTGTAAATAAAAACTAGAAAAGAAAGAACCGTGATGTTACAGTGTTTTAGCAAGGCCTCCATGATCATGACATAAATCAAAAATTTCAAGAAATCATTTTAGCGTCAATGGCCAAAAACACCAATGTTTGATGAAACCTGATCACAGCTTAAATCAGGTTCAATTTGGATAAGAGCTGAAGATGCCTGGTCAACTTTCTCTACAGTGCATTCTTGATTCATTGGAAAACCAGCCAAATTTTAAAACATTGGTTGGGTATATAGCGCATACAGTGGAGAAAAAACATAGTATAGTTGTATTATTGGTTGGTACAGACTGAAAGCCTATCAAACAATGTTTCGGTCTGCAATGCAGATAACTTTCCCTACACTTTACGGAAAAAGGTCGACGAGATCCTGTTTTCACCCGACCTGGAGTTGAACTTTACAGTAGTAACATCAGAAGCATAGCGGGCTGCGAACCACTTAATGGCACATTCTATAAAATGCTGTTATAGTTCTGAACAGACATCTTCATATTTCTCGAAAAGTGCTTCGTTGTAGAGTTCACACAATTTCAAAAAACTCGAAAACTTAAGAATATTATCGAATTTCAAGTTGGTAGAAGTCTGCGAGTATATGTACAATGTTGCCAAGTGAACCTAATGAATCTAATATTTTTATGACAAATGCTGGTTGATTAATAACCAAATTTAACGTTTGATTAATATTTTACCCCAATCGAAGAAAAAACAGCTCGAATTTCTTGAAATGAAACTAGTTGACTCCATGCAGTATGTTGCCCAGAACGCACTACGTCATAATCGATAGAAGTTATTTCACATGAAAGTGTTGCACGCGTTCCTCCGAAATACGTTCAATTATTACCAGACTTTTTGTCTTGGTAAACACTGGCGAAATGTGTCTTTGATAAACGCATACAAAAACACATATGTTGGACTTTTCGCGTAATGATTGGCAGTCGCATTTTGCGTGCCTTGCAGAATGCAGCACAGGACAACCGTGTCCTTCGCTCTCCTGTCAGCTTCTCTGTTTATGTGCCGCAGAACGTGTTTGTCGGTCTGTGTGTGCGCTGCCCAATCAACACAAAGCGAGTGCTTATACAACATGGCGGTCGCAAGGTTGACAGACGCACTCTAGGGAGAAAAGGACCTTCAAAATTAATTGCTAAGCATTCTGAGGGAAATACAACAACTGGCAAATAACGCTGCATGTGTGATAGAAAGGAGGTCAAACGATTGAGCGAAGCAGAATGAAAAATAATCAATGAATATGGCGAAGGAGGACAAGAATTATTTCACACAAGGGAGGATCATACCTCGGATATTTGTGCCTTAAGGTTGTTAAGCCATTTTTCTTCACACGTATCCAGGAAGTCACAACTGGTTATTCTACAAGAGTAACAATGTTAAGAGTCATAAATACTGTAGGTGCTTTATTTAGTTAGGTCAGTGCCATCGAACACTGAACAATGAGATCATTTAGTCACTGTCATCCCTGTTATCTAATTTGTTCCAAATACCTCAGTGCGCTGCAGGGTTGTAAATGGGCCTCATTTTGAAGCCCGAACCCGGCCCGAGCCCAACATCTATTTTTAAGCCCGATTTAGCCCGAAAGCCAAATTTACCGAATAGGTCAAGATATGCGCAACTGCAGGGTATCAAAAAACATAGTGTTCGGGTGTAGCTTCAGGTACACGATTTTATCACACCCAAAATAGCAATCACCTTGACCAAAACATTAACTTAAACAAGCACAAACTCAGCGAAACGTAATGTTTCTCAGCATAAAAACAAACTATCACGAAACTATCCACGATGGCGCTATAGGCATAAAAGGAACTATTTAGGATAGCCCTATAGACATGAAAAGCCGGATTGTAAGCCATTGTTTCTTAACACGAGCGAAGAATCGCGTAAGTGATTGATCTTTTCGACGCAATGCCATCGCCTGCTAATTTCCTCACCTTCTGAAAAAGAGTGTGGCACTAATCCGAGCAGAGAACAAAAGAACCTTTTTTTTGGAGAGGACGCAATTACAGACGGGCAAGCGCTTGAGTTAGGCCTGCTAGAAACCAGTTTTAACATGTTAGTTGCGAATGGACGACAAAAGTTGTGGATAAGGGTCGTTAAGTTATGGTGGATTACTATGGGTCGCGGTGCACACAAGGTTGAAAACCACTGCTCTAGGGAGGAGCACTGAGCGTGACTTTTACCCTGCAGCGAACTCGAGTGAACCTATGGACGCACGACATAGAAACACTTCCCGTCTCAGTTCACTTTGTCGTTCCATGTCTCTTCTTCTTTTGAGTCGGTTCTTCATAAACCACTGCTTGGCCGCACTAGATCTCGGGGCAGGTATCGAGCAGCCATTCAATTGTCTCATCGTCCAGCACCGTCAGGCCGTGCAGACCATGAGGAGGTCGATGGATTGGACGTTATGGACAACGTGGTCGACGGTTTGTTCTTCTGCGCCACACTCACAGACCGCAGAGGAGGTCATACCTCATTTGTACAAGCAGGAGTGGAAACGTTCGTGTCGCTTCCAGTGGCAAGTTCAACAGAAGCGCAGGCTTTTGTGGAAACGTGTCTCCAGCAGTTTCATCA
>JGI24159J19872_10000800_pt1 | contig 31238 bp, 22 predicted proteins | sample Ectturendosymbi4_FD_19872 | JGI IMG/M metagenome (IMG submission 19872)
CATAGATTCACCTATCACGTCCTGCAACAGAAAAGACATTCGTTAAAAAATGGTTTTTTTATCGAACAAAATATGGGTACGCATCTTTTTGAGTCACCCTGAAATGCACGCCGCTGCACTGCAACAACTTTGCATTTACGATTCATTTGATGACTGTTGGTTTGCTAAGCACTGCACTATTTGAGTTTTAAAATGTCAACGGGTTTCCAAAAATTGTAGAAGCTCTTTCATATTCTGCAGTTCATGCAACCTCTGAGGGAGGTCCATTTTACATTTAGCTTGCCAGGGGTGGCGGCGCACACCCCTGCCTCCCCGTCAGTTACGCCATTGATTATGCCGTGATTCTTACAAAATTGTTTGTCTTGTTTGTGATTCTTACAAAATTGTTTGTTCAACTGTCCGTGTATGCAACAAACTGTATGGCAAAATGTATTCAACCAAACACTGTAGTTCAAAATAAAAACAAAAGCTATTCTGTACTTGCCCGGCGTAGACACTGTTAACATGAAGTAGGTGCCCTGCAGTATACTCGATTCCCTCGGTGTACAATTGATAAAGCACATAATGAAATGCCTTCTTTTGCCCCAACTTTTAAGATCGAGTCAGTTACTCATCAACTCTCACAAACTAAAACCCGAAGTTACTAAAAATAGTTCGTTAGTTTATCTACATTTAAGTTGTTTTCTATAACATAATAAACATTTAGTTATACACTCAATACACAAGAAGCGTAATTTCATTAATATTGTTAAAATGTCGAATTTTTTGCCCAAATTTTTGACAAATCAGAACCTTTCTTGATGCGCTTGCACCCCCAGCTCCTACACTAGCCTGCTGTTTAATGGACTCGTTAAAACTAGCCTACTCCATTGGACACCTTCGTGGTACATTGGATCCTTGTTTAAAGAACCCCTGCATTACGCAAATGCGGGAGAAAAGTGTGGAAGATTGCCTAAAAATTACGCCCAAACGATTGCTGACACTGCGCTCAGACCCTAGTTTTAATTATGTGTACTCTCTATCCTTTGGATGCTCCGCTCTAGGCTTCTACCTGGCATGTTTCATGTTAGAACTTATCCTGAAAGTTGAGAAAACGCGATTGGATAAGGAACACATGCAGTTGTTCGTGAGACATCGGCAAGATATTTCCAGGGTGAGACAATATTGCATAATTTCTTCGTGGGATATCAAACAGACAGAAAATGATGCAAACAGGTCATAACTCGTGTTACCATATGTCGTTGTAGATCAAGCCACTCGCTATTTCAAACAAGTGGCTGGGGCAAAATCTCTGCGAACTTTTCTGCAATTTTGATTAAAAACGTATTCAATTTTTGGAAAATGATTTTTGCAACATTTTCCGTGTAGATTTAATTTAGAGAGATTTCGCGTATATTGGTTGTTAACAAAAATACAAACATCAAAATTACTAAATATAAGAAACATTCTTTCGGTGTTTAAATAGCTTCAAAAAGTAATTTGAAATAAATGCAACCTCCTAAGTATTACTCTGCGAAGTATTCAGAGGAAAGTCGATAGATGTTTTTCAGACAGCAATAATCTCGATTCGTTTTCTTTGTTTTTCACATTGGCTGAATTGCTTTACGATGTCACGTGTACCTCGTTTTCCACCATTCCTCAGCCTACATTTTCGGAAAGCTTGGTGATGGCCAAAATTTTTCCACTAGTCGGCGATTTGGATACTGCAAGAACTTTGTATCAAGAGTGCACATGACCTTTGATTTGACTTTCAACAGCAGAGTACAACAGTTCTCTACCGCAGCACAACAAACTGTTGTACCTTGATAAGCCTAAATTGCATCACTTTGTCCGCTGCCTGGTACCGTTTGTTGCATCTTATTGGGAAGCGATAACGCAGTCACAAACAACGAACTTTGACCAGACAGATTTACACAGTTCTTTTGCCAAGAGTCAATGCGAGCTTTCACAGCCACTTCACGAAATTCACCTCGTCATCTCTTTTAATTACCAGCCACTGCATTTATGTACATACTGCCACTGAGCCAGGCGCCAGTTTCGTTCTGACTATTTCCGAAGGTTGAATGTGGTGAAATCAGTTAAAGCAGAGTTTCATGCCAAAAGGAAACCCAAAACTTTTTAAAGGGCATTCTCGCAACAGTGGTTGATAAAAAGTTTCTACCTCATAAGTATGTTCGGCGTGCAGTTGGGCGCATAACACACTGTAAAGATTACTTTTTTATACTAACTTCTTTTAATAATCCATATTGGGAAGTTAATATTGCAACAGCACATTATGACTGCGGAAGATTTACGCAATTTCGTGTGAAATTTTACCAATTACAAATGCTTTTTCAGTACAATGAGGGAAAACCATAATCTGTTGGTCTTGGAAATAAACATGCTTTTTGGGTATTTTCAGTCTTGTTACGTCTACAGTAGGCATACATTTACGCTTACCCTTGGTTTCCCTATGGTGGCGGTGAGAGACTACTGACACTGTTTTGGTTGTGCTGAGCTTCAATTTCTAGGTCTGGACTGGAGGCATTCTACTGGAGTCACCATTGGTATGGACAAAGTAACTTCCACTGACTGCCCGTTTCCATCAGCATGCATAATTTCCATGACATGAGCATATGCACACCTCTTAAAAACAGTGGTGGACTACAATTCTTATTTCTCTTCAATATGTCGTCACATCACAGATATAATGAAGCATGCATTTTTCTTCCGGAGATAGTTGTTTTCAGCATGAATGAACGGTTTGGGCTCAGCAAGAAAGCTCAGTGGGCAGTTTGTAAAAAGTATTTCCTCCAGCCCGTGCGTGCGTGTTCATACGCGTTGGTCACTGACCTCAACACAACCATAATCGAGGGACTTAAATGTACTTTTGCTCTGGCAGAGGTGGGAGTAATGGCATGTGTCACATTTTGGGATTTACGGTACATGGAGAAAATGTTCGCCATTTTTATTAAAAACAAGCAAGCTACAACAAATCATTCGCATTTTGCATCTCATGCAAGAAAATTCCATTCAGCATAATTGCAAACAGAAATTTGGTCTGCGTTGGCGTGCATACAATTTCGTACCGACTACACAACTTTGAGTGCAATCTTTTCCAGATTGTTGCTGTAGAAAACATGAGTTAGGCTACAAGGTGTCCTGACGGTTCATCTAATCAGCAAGACCTAATATCCCATGTACCACAACCACAGCTATCCCTATGGGGCTTTCCATGAACTGCATAATCTGCTTTACCTACAAAAAACGTGTGAAATAAAATGGTACCAAACAAAAAATTCCTGAATCCCTGTAGTTTCGAATTCCTGAATCCCAGTATTTTCGAGTGCGATGCCTACCGAAGTCTACAAAATTTTGTCGTCCCTGAATCTTATAATGTGACTCTAAAATAACTCTTACAGTCAAATTCTATGACATTTTGAAGCTTTTTTCGTCATACAACACAACCAAGGCACCAACTTGCAAAATGTAGCAAGCTTTTTTTCAAAATTGTAAAAGGACAAATAACTTATGACAATAAAAGAGGTAAACATTTTGTTTTGTCGACGCGCCTTGTTTGTTGTTGAGAAAGCAACCTGCTCGCATAGACTTCAAGACACTGCTTGAGCGGAAAAATTCACAAAATAGAATGTTTTCGTAAACCAATCAAAACGCTCACCAGTACGGCAAATGAAGGTTTGAAAGCGTAGCTTCCAAACGGTAGAAAATTTATAGAGCGTTTCGATATCTTTGTTGTTGTTATCGTGTTTTTCTGCTAGATTTGCCGGTCTTGGACCGCTGTATGCGCGTGCTGAATCTTACGTGATAATACAATCCAAATACGTCGCTTTCATGCTGGATACTGATTTCTTTTGGCACTGTTTGTATGCTGCGGGCTGGTGCAAAACAGTTCTTCAAACGAAATACATTAGGCAAGGTTTGTGTGAGGAAGAGAGCAAATCAAGAAAGGAAGAATATATAAGTAAAAGCGCAAATCTATGTTACAAGTAAGAACAAAACGCAAAATTTTGGTACGTGGCAAAATAAAGACAATTATCATCCAATCAAGCATGCAAGCGGCTGCAACGCACATTCAGAGACTACAAAACATAGCAACGCCAACGTCTGTGCTTTTTAGTCTTCGAAAATACAAATGTTACTGCATGAGCTGCAAACGTAACAACAGCATGAAAATGGATTTTGCAATGAACTTACAAGCGGGTTTAAACCGCTCTCAGTGAATCAATAACTGCCCACGAATAATCATATACTTTTAAAAAGAAACTTGAAAATCAAGTGATGTAGATGGTCCAGTATACCGACTTCCACATGCCATGATTGATTTTAACGGACTTCATAGTTGAGCCCAGGCTTGTTAAGTGTTTAGGTTGGCCATGTTTCAGTAAAGGCTGAATATTTGCTCCCATTATCATAATTGCATTAAACCAAATGAAAAAAAGCATTTTTCATTCCGTTGACCTTGATCAAATTCATTCCTTTCTACGATAACTGAGTTGGAGGGATTCAAAATTTCTAATTCATTGTGAATTGGTGACCAACCTACAATCATTCGTGGATTAACTTACCTAACATGTTAGTGCTGTTTCCGACCTTTGACAAGTGCCGAGAACAAAGTTTGTAAATACAGCAGTCGTGGCAGGTTAAAAGTCCATTACAGGCTCTCGCAGAAAAAGATGACTAACAGGCGTAACCTAGTTTAAAAAATATTTGATTGTAGAAAATCAGCGAGCGAGTGCGACCAACGAATTTAAAGGGCTTATCACTGAATGTTTTTCTTTGACATTTTATTTCGGTAGACAATCTTTGCAGGTCTTCCAGGGCGGCCTCTTGGTCCACGAGGTCCAGGTTTTCCCTTTCCTGTTGGCCCTCTTGAACCTGTAACACCAATGCATGCATAAAATTATGCAAAGTCTGACAAATGCAAGAAAAACCGTGATGGCAAACGAGTCATTTCGTTTGATGTTGTTTCGCAAAGAAAGGTCTGCTAGAAACAGTTCATATTTGTTTTTTATTTCAAGTTGAACTAGGATATCAGCCAAAACCATCATCGTCAAATTTGCAGGTAGTAGCTACAATAGGGCTTGAAAATCCGAACGCTATGGGAAGCAACAGCGTTTGAAACATTTCCACTTACGTTACATTGTTTCAGCCCATTTTTCCATACCTCCCTAGCTTGTTCAATGCTCCCTTCCGTAACATGTTATACAGCAGGCTATAACCGTGGGCTCAGAGGAGTTGCATCTAATTTTGAATGATTTTTCAAGCAGCATCTGGGTTAATTTCGCATGATCTTCACGCACCCTCAGGATTGTCAGCGTTTGAGATATCACAACTTGATCGAACCCTTTTTCTTAAACAATTTCCTTGTTCTAAAGATGAAATCATTTTTAAAAATAGGTTAGGTAGCAGACTGGGAGTGACGCTTGGGCAGTTAGCGCATCGAAGCAATACGAATGGCTGAAACTATGCTTTTACGCGAAATCTGTCAATATTTACCACGTTGTATTCAAACATTTTCTATTGTTCATGCTTGGTCTTGTATTTAGTTTTTGTCCATTACCGACAATCAAGCCTGTTAATGACATTTACGCAAGTTTAAGAATTGAGGCACTTGCGTCTATCATGGCACTGCTATTAATTTGTGTTCGTTTTTGTCAAAAATTGAAGCAGCCTGTTCCTATAAATCTCGAAAGTCAATTTCGTGCCACTCTGTTGTCTCCGGATAAATATCATGTTATAGTACAGGCACGTAGCCAGGTTTTAAAGTTTGGGGAAAATACAGTACGTGACTACTGGCCTGTTATAGTAGCCAGATGTTTGCTGATAAACTGCAACTCTTTAAAGAACTGCAGCTCCTTTTCTTTTAAGAAGCTTGCTATACTTCACGTGAGCGACCACAGTATAGAGTGAAGTGTTGTGCCTGCACTACAGACCAACTGATGGCAGTTCCTAGCAAGTAATAAAACGAAGGACAGAAAAGCATTCCTTCGTGCTTTTTTGGTTTGAGTACTGCAACCCAATCAAGTTAATTTACTGCGACGGTGTAAAACATTACAAGTGGTTCAACTGTACTTGTCCTACGCCGTCATGTTGTAACGTTGAGTCGGTGTGCATGTAAATCAAGTGCTATCGCAAGCAGAGCACACATATATAAAAACGCATGGAGTATGTACAAACAATGACAAGACATCCACAACCGCGCCTAGGCAGGGATTTTTTGATGAAGAGTTTGCCTATGCTTCACACGCATTTCGTTCTTCATGAAGGTCTTTCATTAGCGATTAGGCCTAGAGTCGGGCTCCAGACCAACAAGGACCGAGGCGGGTGCACTAATCACTGGACTTATGGGTCAGTTCACCCATAAATACAAAAAGTGTGTATATGTGAGAAAGCCAAGCATTTTTTACACAGACAGGGGCTTTGAAAGATATTGAAATGACAACAGTTAAAAAATTTCCCTTAGTGTGCAAGAATCTTTAAAATTATATATGTTAGTTCTGAGCAAGACAAGTGCACGGACGTACAAGGAAAAAAATTTGCCGAAGAAAACGTATAAGCACGCAGCAAACCTCTTGCGCCGGGTTTTCCAGGTGGTCCTGGAATGCCTATTCCAGGCGCTCCTCTTGCTCCTTTATCTCCCAATGAACCTAATCAAAAACAGCTTAGTACCCAAAGCCAACTGACAAAATTGCAGTGATTTTTAGATAGAGAATAGGAGATACCTTCATGCAAACTGAATAAGTGTTTAAAAATGTTTGGCACCGGACGCAATTACTAAGCCTTACCTTTCACACCTTGACTGCCTTTTGCACCTTGCCTGCCTGCAAGCCCTTGGGGACCTTGACGTCCTTCAAAGCCCTAAACAACAAGATTCATATGATTTGGACTATCAATGACAAATTGAAACATACAAACCAGATAAAAGAAAGGCAATCATAAAATTTTCTTGACAGTATAAATTTAAATGTTCAATTTTGTAAAAACTTATGATACCTGCGGACCACGCGGTCCTGGGGGCCCAGGCGGTCCAGGTGGTCCAGCAACAGATTGTCGAGTGCTTCTGGAACGGCCATCACCCAAGAGATTTTCGTTTTGAAGCCATCTTCTTACTTCCACTAAAATAAGTTTAAGAATGTTACCGAAATATCAAGATATGTTCTATAAAAACAAGTTTTTTCAAATATAAAGTAAGTAAATGTTTTGGATATATTTTGATCAGTTACTTGGCAACAATAGTACTTACTTTCAGCAGTTCTTCTCGCTTCGTCTTGCGACCTTCGTAAAAGCCCTTGTTTTTCTCTTGAGCTCATACCTCTAGACGCAGCTGGAGAAGCCGGTGGGCCACGTGGACCCTATAATGAAATTTTTACACAGAAACGTATTTACAAGATTACTTTATTGCGTTATACGTTATTTTGTCAATTTCTGAATGCATTTTGAATTATAACTATATATTGTAATTGATACGCAGGAAAATTTAACTCATATTCTACTTTTCTGATCGTATTACCAAAAACAGCCTAGTTTCACGTCACATTCAAAATGTTAAAGCAAAGTTCCCATTTCCTAATGTAGGCATTAATTGAAACAAACGCTTAATTGCTCTTGATCATACAATGTCATTGCGCAAAACACGTTAGCAATCATCAGTGGTCATTAGAAATCAACATTTTAAAAATAAATAAGCGAAATTAAAAACATTTAGAAAAGCACGTAAGTACTTTAAGCTGTCACATTCAAATTATGTGTAATTTTTTGAGAAAAAAGTGAAATTTTGATCAGTTCAGATATTGTAGAAATCCTTAAACTTAGAGAATGCTTTCATTAGGCACGCTTTTGCGGAGAATTACCACGCATTATTGTCACTTTATTAACGACAAGCTACGTAATGATTATTTACAGTGAGAACAAAAAATAGAAACAAACATTCTGCCCTTTCGAAGAGACCGGGTACAATTCTAATACTTTTCCATATGCTCAATTGGCGCTGAAAACAATTTTGCACAAAATAATCAACGTGACACAACTATCTTCGCAACGGCAAAAACTTTAGAATAGAGTGCTGAAAACCAGGGCCGTCGAAGAACGCAAATTCCTCAGGTAGTAGGAGTCTGCAGTCCTTGTTGTCAGTACTTACCAATCTAAAACCTTTGCCGTAACAAACACGATCATTGTCCAAACTATCGAAAAGTTGACTTGTTTTAGTAAATTTGTCACTTTTGGTAATTTTATTATTATTTTTTTTATTCATCAGTTGAGTCCACAGAAAAGTTGTAGAAACAAACAGCAAATCTCTCATTTGCAAAGCTATAGCGCATTAGTAGCGCTGCTAATTGGTACTGCAATAAGCATTTCTTGCAGCTATTTTCACAAGGGTGATTACAATCCAAGCCATTGGTTTCCATCCAGTCAATTGAGCACTTCACTGGTATTTCAGTAAATTAAACAAACAAAGCTTTGAAGGTTAAGAAATCTTCTTACCTGTGGACCTGGTTGACCATCCTCACCATCCGCTCCTGGTGTTCCTGGTGACCCTTGTTCACCTTTTGGGCCCTGTTAGCAAGAAAAGAGTAAATTCTTTGTTTGAGAGGTTTTAAATAAGAATGCAGCAGCGCTTGTTATAAACCGCTAAATGCACAAAGTCTAAAATGAACAGCATTTTTGAGAGAGGTAGGATACAATTGATGGCAGCGGGGGTCACTAACCGGTGGTCCAACGTCCCCGTCCACACCAGGAGCTCCATCTTTGCCCTGCAAACATAACGAATGACAAAATGACAATTTTTGTGTGTACTTGCTTGCGTGCACAAGTGTGTATCTGTAATGTCATGTTTTTTTCGGAAGAATTTGAAGCGTTTGAATAACTGCATGAATATTAAAATTGCTGCTCAACAGTTCAATTGTACCTATGGAAACGTTGTTTTCGAGTACCACTTGCAAGGTTTGTCTTCGTTTGTAAACAGGAAAAACTATCTTACATTAGATTCGGTGATTCAGTGGCCACGCGCAGTTTTCAAGCAGATTAAACTGATGCTAAAATCGCTTTCAAACCACATCTACAATGTATTTTGGTTGTATCCAACTAACTCTTACTTTTAGTTTAAAATTTGTGTTGCTTTGTAGTTTGCAACTGCAAAGTGAGAATAAATCACTTTGTTGAAGACATGAAGATGCTCAAGTTCACTTTAAAAAATTTTTCAACAAAATTCTTAATATTATTTCTTGATCTCTGAAAAATCATTTAAGTGAGGAAATTTTCTCGGTGCAAAAGAAAAATACAGTAATAGCAGAATAGTATCATACAAACACAGATTTTCCCTGTTATTTCCTCTTTTCCGAAAAAATAAGTTTTTCAGTAAAATTTGTTTTTTTGGCTAGACCTATCTTTCAAAATAAAGCCAAAGCAAACTTGAAAAGTAACCAGCGTTGTATCCCAGTTTTTCTCATTGTTTCATCATCGCTTAAATTGCACTCTTATTATTACAGTACTACACCATTTTCTCCTGTAATCACTTCATTCAATTTTGGTTATATTACAAAATTCATCAACGATTTTTTCGTATTTTTTCAAAATTGTAGATGGACTGATTTTTATGTTTGCGATATCATGGTAGAATGAATGTGTTGATGTTACCCTGGCACAACCATTTCGAAATCTACGGCAAAAAATGAACAGCTTTTCAGTTAGCAAATCTTTGCCTCGATGAAGCAAAACCTGTGTAGGTGTGGCGCACACGTATACATCTACTAACCGGGATTCCTGGTTCTCCACGCAGGGCGAAGAAAGCTCGACCTTGTTTGTCTTCACGCTAAAAATACAAGCAAACAACGTTGCATTTCTCATTATCTTTGCATCCACAGTGGTATTAGCGCTTTTTACCTAGTCCCACAAAATTGAATTTCTTTTTGCACCTTCAAAATTTTTTTGATGTTGTATTAAAAAATTTTTAATTGCAAGAATATGCAATCTATGTACACTTTTTACAAAAAAAACTTTCATTTAAGCTAACGCTGGTTGTTACAGTTTGGAAGCGAAACAAAGCAACAATGCAGGTGCGGACAAAAGTTTAGGTAACACTTTCGAAAGCTTGCAAGTACTCACTACAGTCAAATCGGCTGGTAAAGATATGTCCACTACAGATCCGTCGCCATTGCGTGCCGTTATAGATTGTGTTTCGTAGTTCTACATAACAAAGCAAACTGTCAAATCCTGCGACGAAATTGTCAAACATGCATTGTTCAAAACACTTACCACGTGAATGACGCTGAAGGCGTCTCCTTTCGGCCCCTTTATCGACTTTCCTGGAGAGCCCTAAATACAAATTGATTCGGTTCCCCATTACGAGTTTTAAACGCGTTAACCAAAATGTAGAGATGAATTTTTTTTAACTTACCGCTGGGCCAGGGTTTCCACGAGGACCCGGCGGACCAGCTGGGCATCCGCACATGTTATCACGAGGCGCTGAAAAACGAAACCCTTGTTTGAAATATTTGGATCTTTAGTCGTGGAGATACATACAGTTTTCATCAGCACGTTGTAACTGTTTCAAAAACTGTTAAAGCTTTGAATCTGCTTTTAGGCATGTTTGAATAATGGCCCAGACCCCTAATCGCTATGCTGTAACATCAGCTGCTTCACGAACCTTACCTGAAATAACATCGCAAACTCACGTAGAACCCAAAATGGGTGGAGCAAAACGTACCGTCATTTTCGCAGAGTCGCGCAGAAAGAGCGTCCTGAATATCTCCGATTGAATCGAAGTCCGCAACGCGGTACACAGTTTCTGAGTATGGAGGAGATGCGATCTGTCGTAGTTCATTAACGTCGGCATTGCCCACGCCAACTGCCAGAACCTAAAAGTTGTATTGGATTATTAAATTGTCGGTATGTCTGACAAGCACACCTCTGTCAATCAGGCGAAGCTGTCTGGTTCAACCAAGTAACTGCGGAGTCAAATAGCCTACTATAATACGATTTAAAGCCGCCTTCAGAAATTCCGACTCTTTGCTAGTAGGTTTTTAGTTTGTACCTCAAACGTTTAGGAGTAACAAGAAACAGGCATAACTGACAGCACATCGGTTGGATTTAGTAACTCAACACCTGTAGATGAAGCAAGTTAATGCAACTGCTTTATTCAAACACAAACCATCCACGAATTTTTGTTAACAACCGAAACCCCACAATCTTACTTTGACGCCAGCCTGTCTCAGCTCGCGCGCCGGATTTCCCACTTCATCCTGGCTGCGACCGTCAGTTAGGATCAAAGCGACTTTGCTGATATACGGACGTGCGCCATTGGCAGGCGACAAAGCGTTCAACAAACCAAAACTAATTGCGCGGCCAGTGTTGGTATTTCCACCTGAGTGGAAAAACATTGTTAAAAATTGTTGCGCGCATAACAAGCGCTGCTCCAAAAAATAAAGCAAAGAACGATAAACTTGTTTCAATCACGGCCGGTTTGGGGGTAAACTGACACTGCGCGACAGACACGCCTATAGCTCATCCTGTGTTTATTTACCGCTTAGGAAATTAGAAGAACACTTCATAAGAAACGATGCAATGTCAAATGTTTACCTTTGTAGGGTATAGCTTCAATGGCATTGAGCACTTCGGTGATTGTAAAATATTCATTCATGAAAAATTCCACCCGCGGGTCGTCGGAATACTGAATCACGCCAAAACGGCTGTTGTCCCAACTAAACGCATACAAAATGTGTTTAGCTTTCTTCACATCCCGGCAGTCAGAGACATCTTATACATGTTACAGACACGCGACAGATTGAGGAAGAAAAATGTTTTTTGCACCGAAAACTATGTGGATAGTACAAATTCAGCAAGAGTCGCGGCGCCAACTTACCCAACCTCAAACGGTTCAACTAAGGCCTTCAAAAAGTCTTTTATTCTTTGGAAATTTATTGTTCCCACTGACCAGCTTCCATCAATGATAAACAAGACATCTGTCACAGCAGTCTTGCAAGCTGAAAATAAAGCGTACTCGTAAACTAAACACTTCACTCTTGAAATGCAATTANGCAAAAGCNACACTTTCAGGAATACCAGTTTCACCAGAGACNCGAAAGAAAGTTTTGAATAAAAGCAGAGCTTCCATCAAGCGTACCGCCAAGTCATAAATTGAAATTTGCAATTGTTTCATTACTGGTGGATAAAGATATTCACTGCTTTAGTTGGTTTGTGAAACAGTGCACACGCTACTTACTTCTACAAACTGGTGAAGACTTGCTCCATGTTCCATCATCCTGACATTCCCTGTAAGTAGAGCCTAGAAGCAATCCTTCACCTTCGCATGAGAAAGAGCAATTGCTACCGAAATTTGTTCCATTTGTGCAACTCATCACAACCCCGTCACCAACACTGAAGACCGGACATCGATTGCCTACAGAACAGGGAGCAGCTTTATCAATAGGATGATTTAACCTTGCTGCGGTGATTATTGGCCGCTGTACAAGTCACCCTAAATTACATAATTAACCACATCTACAGTTTTTTTTTTAAACCAGGTGTATCGATTATAGTATCTTTTCTGGTTAGTGTAGATGTTCCAAGTTTTGTTTGGCTTTCGAAAAGTTCGCACTGCGAGCTCCTTGAAAATTCCAGACATTCAAACCTGTAACGGTTGCTAAATCTTGTCTTTGTCTTATATCACTCAAGGAAAGTTATGAGAACCAAGTCCAGTAAAAGTGGTCACTTCAACGCGGTCCTATGCTCTGTGAAAGCACTTACGAACACAAACAGCAGGTTGTCCACTCCATCTCAAATCTTCCTCACAAGTCCGAGAACTATCACCCTCTAGTTTGTATCCAGTGTTGCACGAGAACACACAAGTCGATCCGCATTCGTCCAAACCATCTCCGCAATCCATGGCTCCGTTTCTTGGTGCACGGAGCGGAATACAGGTTTTCTCTAGAGCAAAATTTCGGCGTTGAAAACGAAACGCGACACGGAATTGTAAAGTTTAAAGTACAAGTGATTATAAGAAATTTGTGAATTTGTTACGATGCAATCGTGTGCTGCAACTCTGAAGCCAATGTACTGAGCACTATAAACGTTTTCGCATCAACCAGGTGTCTGTTAAAGATTATCGAAAAATTAACAAATGCTTACCTTGACAGGTGGCTATTTCGCCTGACCATCGTCCATCTGACCTGCAAGTCCTCGTGGCAGCCCCAGAGAGCACGTAGCAAGAATCGCACATAACTGTGCAAACGCTACCAAAGGAGCTACCTTGGGAACACCGTATGCTTCCATGAGTTGGAGCGCGCATGTCCCTGCATGAGACACCTACAAAAATACGTAGCAATGAAGATAACAAAGGGGTGAAGATTTTTTCTAGTTTTTTCTATGTTTAGTGAATCCAACACGCTCAAATATTTTAGGAGAGAAGAACGCAAGAAAAAGTTTCAAAGCAACTTTGTTTTAGCATGATACACATGTTTTTCATACAAGAATAATTCGACAAAATGTTTGCCGAAAGCAATATGCCACCTCCACGGCAATCCAAATTTAGTTCATATAATTAAGCTCAGTTGATATAATCACAGTATATTACACTCACGTTCGCAAACTGGTGGGTTGTTCGACCAGTCTCCAGATGAAAGGCATTTTCGTTTACCAGTTCCAACAAGGTTGTAACCACGGTTGCAGAAATAGGTGCACAAGCTGTTAAAGTTAAAGCCGTCCACGCATCGATAGGATCCGTTGTCGATGTCCTCCAGTTCACCGCATGAAATTTCTGTTTGTTACAACGGATGTAATGTGCTGAGCTCTTTACTTTGAAACGCGCTATGGTGTGTATTTGCTACAGTAGCTTGCTTGCCTCGCAGGCCCACTAGTGGCCGATAGACATCCGAGGTTTCGAGGCAAAAGGTGTAGCCTTGGAGCTTTGGGAAAAAAGAAAGTTAAGGTGGCTGTTTTATAGTAACGCCAATTTGTTGTATATGAGTCGGATAGGTCATATTTTTTGGTAATCATTTCACTTATCGTTTCGTGTTGGCGTTTCACGTTTCGTTCAACGTTTCGCCGCATTTCATGTGGTGGTGGGTGTCTCAACGTCTGTGTTAGTCCGTTTTATTTTGAGACAGTGTTGTAAATAGGCTTGTCCTGTTTTTTCCTGAGGCTTTGTGACCTCACTTCGTATTGGCAGCTCAGCGTAAAAACGTCGGACAGGTTCGTTTGTCCTACTGATTTTTCTCGAGCTAATTACTGGACTGCAGTCTAAGTTGAGTACGCTTGAGCAGCGTGAAATACTTAGCCAAGCCTTCCCAGCCACCAACTCTTAGTCAAGGCCTTTTGGCACCATATGTTGTTCCTTCACTTTGCTATAAACCTTATAAAGAGCTTTACTTTTTATTTACAGCACTTGCCGTATTGCAAGATTAGGAAGCTGCGCTCTGGAAAGGCACCATACAAAGCTGGCGGAAATATTTGGAAAATCAACCAAGAAACAAAAGAGCACGTGAAAAATCTTGATCGAAGCGTTTGTCACTGCATAACGAGATGTAGGAAAAGATTACTCACGTGAGCAAACAGCGTCCGTGCCGCTAAATTGAGCATCAGATTGACAAACTCGAGTGCTTGATCCAATTAGTTCGTATCCTGAACAAGATGAGCTTAAATGATGATTTTAGCTATGCAAATGAGTTGCAACGTTCTACGAAACAGCATATCCAAACACACAAGCCTGTACCTACACTCCTGCAGACTTCAGATGCGTATGACCTACGCTAAAGAAGTTGACACTGCATTGCGCGAAATCTCAAAATAGTGCAGTGTGTTTGACAAAGGATAAACAAAGAAACTTTAGTAGTAACAATTAAAATTCAAGTTCGATACCGTACTAACAAGATTACAAAAATCCTTGTTTTACGTCAATTAGCACAACGGAAAGGCAAATACTGTAAGGCTTTGTGTGGTCTTCAGAAAGCAGCAAATAATAGTTTGAAAGATATTCTCTTCGGATTCATTGGGCCTACTGCAAAACAACCATAGCAACGGATGTAATGTGCATCGCAAACCTGTTGTAATGTAGCTTTTAGCGTCTCATTTTGCACATCTACCCAACAATTGTAAGGATGAAAAGTTGTAAAGAATAATGTATAACAGCCCCAAGTCTCTTTGATTCGTTCTTTTCCTGCATCATTCCTTTCAGAATAAAATTATTTTATATTGTTTAAACGAGCGCAGAATTCCAATGGCTAAACAACAATTCTTTCTCATCGAAGAAACGTATTTTCAACGGGTTTTAGAAATAGCAGAAGCATAAGTCAAGGTCTGTAATTAGAAGGGTTATACGGAATGACTTGAGTAAGAACAACACTAGCTGTAATCATGAGCGTCCGCTGGAATTTTTTCGGGTTTGGGCAAACTGAAGTTGTGGTGGAGATGGAAAATTGACACTCGTTTTTCAGTGATTAAGCTTGTCTCAATCTTATTCGCTTGCTTCGAACAGACTATGACATTTGCAGCAAACCATGCGTAAACTCTTGATATGCAATTGATAGGCTATGTAGATATTCCTGATTTTGCAGGGGTGAGGCACGCACTTTCTCGGTGCTCATGACTGTAAGCTAAAAAAAGGATATCACCAAGACGGTGAGCAACTTTAGCACTGGCGATTGTGCCATGGACGCTTTGACAACTTATTACTTCTACGCATAATAAAAGCTTATTTGCTGTTCTATAAGTTGTAACATACGCGAAATTCATTATTCAGCCACAACCAGTTAAACCACCTCACCATCATCGCAAGTGATTCTGCACACAGAGTTGAAGTTGTTTGCATTGCTGCACGTCACAACTCCGTTTGCTGGGTTGAATAATTTCGAACATGAAATCACTGCGAACAACACATAGATTGCTGGCACAAATGTAACTTGGAGAGGATTCCGCCACACACCCCTATAAAGATTGCAACGCTAATTTCAAGGAAACAAGTCGTTTAAATTTTGAGAAACGTGATCTGCTGATCCGAGCGATTTGCGTTCGTGCCTACTCGTATAATGCAAAAACTTTTGCACAAATACAAAATCTAAGAAAGAAAACAACTTCTCTGCCAAAGGCTTGCCAGCAAGCAAAAAATGCAAATGTTGTCCTTTTTAAGAATTTTGCATGAATGTGGAGCAAATTAGTAAGTTTTTTGCTGCTTTTCGCATCGGGGCAAGACACTTTGGATTCGGAATGAAAAACAAGTTAAATGCAGTTTGGTAAAACAAATGGTTAATAGACCACAAGAACGTGACAGACACAAGGTTTCCAAATATGCATTTCACGTTTATAACGATATGTTGGACGTACGTGAAAATACCTGAAAATCTGACTTTTTAGTGAATAAACAAGGCATTTATACTATTTCCGCACAACGGAACGCTGTTTGCGCTTTATGCAACGAAATCAATTCATCAGTCAGCAAATACAAATTGCGCGAGAACAACCAGAAAGGTTCGGAGGTGATCGCAAAACCGCCCATCTTGAAGAAAAGACGAAATTGTATCGTGCAACCGTTCAGCAGCGGATTTACTCACAGACGCATGTTGGGTGCGAGTCGCCCCATCCACCACTTGCTGTGCACTGACGAGTAGATGAGCCTACCAGCGTGAAACCAACGTTGCATGACACGGAGCATTCTGATCCGAACAAGTCGTTGTTGGTGCACTCCACTGAGCCGTGCTGCGGAGCTTCCAGTGGTCCACACCGTATTACTATGCAACACATTTGGTTTAAAGCGTCAACATTCTGCTGGAATGAAAGGCAAGCCTACCACACTCTGAAAATGCTTACAAATGCAGGTCGGATGCGCTCCGGTCCAGGCTCCACGACCGAGGCAAGTTCTGGATTCCGACCCTAACAAGTGGTATCCTTCGGCGCATGAAAAGGTGCATACCGAGTTGTAGCTGTCGCCTTCACTGCAACGCATGGAGCCATGTTCTGGGACGTCCACCGCTCCACACGCAATACCTGCCAAAGAGGAGAGCTTATGAAAATCGGAATGGTTTTGAAAATAACATTTGATTATGCATTTAGGTGACATATCGTTGACCACTTCATATTCAATCAGATAGATATTGCAAGATTTATGAGAATAGTTTGGTTGACTTGAGCATGTGCAAAACTTTGCAGCTTTTTACTGTATGATAGTGGAAAAGCATTTGATGAAATAGAAATGAAAAACCTATGAAGCTTTCTCTGTTGTAGTATCAAAGTACAATCTTCAACGCTGACGAGCAAACTAAATTTTAAAGTCAAAAGATAGAAGAACTACTGTGGCCATACGCGGTAATAAGAAGCTTCGAAAAATTATCCTGCCCTTAAAGTGAAAATCGAAGAACAAGCAAGACAGAGCACGGAGTGCAACATCTGCTGGTTGTTTTTGGCTGACACGTAAGCTGTTCAACATACCAACGCAAAGAGGTTGCGGCTCATCCCATTGACGGTTCACTTGACACGTTCGCACAGAGGATCCAGCCAACTCGTATCCGCCCAAGCACGTTATTGTACATCGCGAGTTCAGGTGGAATTCGTTGTTGCAAAACACCTCACCGTTGACTGGTGCTCTGATTGGTTCGCACTTGATGGCTGCGGACACAGCAGTTTTCAGATGCAAGTATTGGTAAAATATCTTTATTGCTATTATGAGGGGTGAATACTGGAATTTTGGGGCCCAAAGCAAACTCTCAGAAAGGGGCACCAAAACATCGCCATTGCGGGAATTTGCTTCTGCGTGAAAGTCCATTTCACGTTGTAAATTATCTGAACTCATTTGATTTTAACTTGTTCTTTGTCTACACATTAAAGTTGTTGAGGGATCCCCTTTGACACATTTGCACATTATATTTTGTTTTATTTTGAAAAAACATATGACTTGCTTCAGAACTTATTAAATGTGGCTCTATAGAGTGGTTAATATGTTTTTTAACAAAAAAGGAAACGACTAAGTGCGAAACTCTAAAAGGGAGGGGTCACGGCATCTCTGAAAAAGGGGGCCCTAGAAGACCGCCTGTTATCTTCCCCTAATATCCACCCTTGGTGGTTATCTTTTCAACTTAGGAATCGAAGTGAAGAGTGATTTCATGAAACCTGATAATCATTTTGTGATTTGAAACCATCACGAAGAAAACTAGAGCCGTCTCTGAATCAGTCGTACAGAGTTACCTTGGCGGAGCAATCTGTAAACCTTAACGTTGCATAATTTTTTACAGTAGCACAGCAGCAGATTTTTGAAGTGTAATTAGGTACAGCAAGTAAATTGCAAGCGACAATGCAATCAGTGGCGCGTCAACTTCCTGATTTTTATTATGATAAAAGCTAAAAAGCAGCATCTTTCTGGCCTATACTTCATTGATTTACCTTTATTTTTGAGACTGAACAGAACTTAATCGCTACTGCGAGTAGGCTATTATAATAAAAGTCTACCAACAAGAAAAACGCAGAAGTTTCACCGTGTGCAGACATGTCGAGATGTACAAGCAAGTGTATAGGCCGTATGTCTTCCTAAATTTTGCGAAAAGGCGTTTGCATTTCTATCTTTTAGTAGAAAAGGTTAATTAAAGTTCTGGGTTGATCAAGGAGGAGCTAGATGTATTCTTTTGACGGATCGCCAGGGTTACTGGCGGGCAGTTATGCTACTTTTACAAAATAATGTATACATTTTTCTAACATCAAACAGTCGTAACCAGGTTTCATGATTTGGGGACGAAAAAAGGATCTTGAGACCCATAAGTGTCTCGTTTTCTTAATTTTTATTGAAAAAAGTGAAGAGCAAAAAAGGATATCGGATATTTTCTGCATTCGGTTAAAACCAAAAGCCAACTTTTACGACATACTTCACAAAGCATGGTGATTTTTAAACGTGTTTACTATCTTGTCCTTGAAAAGAGGGCATCTTTAGCACCCTCCTGACGTCTATGACGACGTCAAACACAAAGTTTGGGGGGCACTGAAAAGTCAGCCAAGATTTGGGGACGCAAAGCTCTCTCTTGCACCCCCATAGCCTCGCCCATGTGCTTGCACCAAGCTACATAGAGCAAAAACATAATCCTTGAAAACGCTGAAGAAGCGGAGCAGAGCAGCTTCTAATAGATTATCACGCATACGATTCTGCTTACATACTTCATACGTGAAGTTACAAATGCTTTGCATGCAAGAAATACAGAACAATAGTTGCACGAACTTGTGAGGCATCTTTGTTATTCGGCATTGAAAGTAACTTCATCGAATGAACATGAACTAGAACAGACGTTCCCAACCTTTCTCTGACAATATAACCCTTCAGCATTTTGACAGACAAGCACGTATCCCTAAAATTTCTCATGACAAAATATTTTATCATGACTAATCATAGATATATTGAACAATAAGCATATGATGACTTTTAAAAATAACATTCACTGATGTATAAATATTTGGAAATAAATAATATATAAATATATTTTCCCTTCCACTGCTAACCTTAAATGTACCCCTTCAGATAGTCAAATGTACCCCTAGGGCTACATGTACGCCAGGTTGGGAACCTCTGAACCAGAACAATGCAGAACAATAGATTCTGAAAGTAACTTACGGCTGCAAGTTGTTTCTTCTCCTGTCCATGTTCGATCTGATTGACATGTTCTCACAGAATCTCCGTCTTTTTCGTAACCATACTGTTATTTGCAAATTCAAACACCGTTGTTTGGCTGTGCAGCGCAAACGTACGTGAAACAATATTAAACAAAACAAAGGAAAAACGCGCAAATCTTTGTAACTTGCGACTGACTATGGCAGCTAGCATGACTGCGACACAGGCTGCAACAAAATATATCCAGAAAAACGTACATGTTCAAAATCAGGCTTAGATGGAAGAGAAGATTGTGACTTCAACCGGTGTTTGGACCCTCTACGTCATTTGCAAATATGCCACGTTCAGATTGGGAAAAAATGAAATGAGTCAGCCGCTCACCTTTTTCTCCACTCTTTGCACAAGTGCGAACCAACGCCATTAAGTGAAAAAATTAAATGGCAACAGAATGTGAACTTACGTTGCAGCTAAATTCGCAGTTTGACTTGAAACGGAACCCGTCACTGCATTTCATTCTTCCGTTGCTCGGAGCGTTCAGTTCAGAACAGTTTACAACTGAGCAAACAACAGAGCAGGCTCAGAGATGCAGTGCTTAATGACCTAAAATAATATTTCCACACTCGACCTAAGACAGACTTGCCACACATCTCTAATGTTCTCTCAATGCATTAAGCAAGCACACGACCCAAAAAAGTTATCAACTGTACATAAATACTTTTACATAAATACTTTTTGAGTTTCTGTTGCATTCCAGTGTTGTCAGCATAACTAAAAAACGGTTTTCTTCTGATTGATTAGAAATTCTTAAGCGGAAAACAATTCATGCAATTAGCATGATAAATACAAGCTTTTCAAAGGTAGGTTATATCAACCCAGTTAGAGATGATCAACGAAATATCGAGCCCTAGGCACGTTAGTCAGAGTTATTTAGACTGAAAGTGTCAAGCAGCTATTTGATCTATGAGCCTACATACATGAAAGGGCATCAATAGACTTTGCTTGGTTGTTTCTTTTAACGCTTGTTTGCATTTACAATAAATTGATATTAGCCTACTCATGTCGATCGAACACAATCGTTTAAATATTAGCTTCGAAGAATTGAGGATTGCCTGCTCAGTGCTCATGTCCAGAAGGAACACAAAACCAATGGCAACACAGGCCAAAATGGCCGAAAATGTTTCCACCATCACCTAGAGGCTTACTGAAACGTTTTAGGAGTACAGGCGGGCTTTTCAGCAACGCACCAATTCTCATGCTCATCTGACCCGAAAAAGCAAACTTGTTGTGCTTCGAAAAAATTTTTTTCTTTCAAAACAAAACATCATTGCTCCTGAAAAAATGTGGGAGGTAAAGACGCATGTTAAAGACACTACACCGGCAGGAAAAATCCAGAAATTCTGCCAGGCGCCCTTATTGGCGGTCCGTTGAAGATGAAGTCAATTAGGTTGAGACATGAAAGTATCTTATTTTCAAGCATATTTTGCACTTTTTAGTCACGTGACGTCCTGGTTGGCCAAATGATTTGGATCACAAGCAAGTTGAAATGTTACGCAATACTGGTGCTACTACATGCGCTGTTGTCACACATCAGGTACATGAGCGTCAGAAGGAATTTTCCAGGGGGAGGTGGCAAAATAGTAAATTTTTCAGAGTAACCAATAACCAAAAGGATTTTTCCAGAGGGGTCAAAAATGGTGAAATTTGATTTTATCCACTTGAAACTAAGAAAACAACCTTTTTCGTTGAAAACTTAATGGGAAAATGTTATATTTCAAAATCCAGGGGGACCAAGGCCCTCCCCTGCCTCCCTTCCGACGCCCATGATAAGGTACCCGACAGGTACCCAAGGCAAAATTGTTCAATTCCCCCCTCTTACTCGAAACATACGAAACTTTTGCAGATTTCGGTAGGATTGCTTGATTGTTTGATAGAGAGCACAAAAATGCACCAACTGAAAGAATCATCTATACTAATTCGGAGTATTTCTAAATTTAAGTTGAAAACTGCTTTTGGCCAGTTTCGCCTCGTGAACCTGAGCAAGGTTTGGGATGATTTGCTATTTTTAAAGCCTTTTTTAACCGTCAATACGACAAAACGCGAATTCCCAGGTGAAACGCAATCATGTTTCACCCCACCACCGACCACATTTTAATTAATCATTAGCAGATGTTGACGGAATCAACCACGTCTTCACATACAAAGACAGACAGACAGACATTTTTATTCCTTATCTGAAAAAATCAGATTATCAGGGGAGGAGATTGACCGCAAGGTCTTCAAGTCATCCTTCCCCGCGAAATATAAATCTAAAATAATTTTTAGAATACATCTTAGGAGCAGTCAGCAAACACAAGGATCAAAGGCTCAAGGTATTCACGAGCATAAATCCCTGAAAAGCAAACATATTACGAGATCCCAATCCTAATTACTGAGAGGATGCTCGTTTAAGTTGTATTTGTATAACCGACAGAATCGAAAATAACTGGCTGGTTTAAAATCTTTTGGAATATCATTCCAAATTGTGGGTTCCCGCTGAGAAGAGATACTAATGCGTACGTCACGTGATTCACAGTCGCGTTTTTCACGAGGGTCGCTTCACGTTACCGTAAAGGTCCGTCAGCACTGATGACGAGTCAGAAGAAGCCAGACGCATTCCTTCGTTTGTTTTATTGCGACCAGGAGTTGCCGTGCCGAGACGCCTGGCAACTCCTGGCTCGTCCACAGTGTAGGCGGACCTTCACAGACAAAAGTTGAAATCGTGTTTACTAATAGCAAAGTGCGACAAGCAAGCCTAATTATTGATAAACATTGTGTTTCTATCTCCTTTGTGGAATTGGTTCATAAAGGAAAGTGGTATTCATAAGGTGCAATGTATTCAGTGATAGTTATTACGGAAATAGTGGTTTGCACTGTAAGCCTCCGGGTTACATTAGCGTAAGCAACATGTGTTCATAGCAACAACATTATTGGCAAAAAATACGAGGTGAAAAACATGTTGTGGTCATATCAATTCTACTTTACTGCTGTTATCGAACTTATTTCAAGTGTTATATGACCAAACATAAATGTTTATTAAAAACGTGACAAATTTTTTATTAGACGTAAAAGGTATGCACACTTTTCTAACTCTTTCTTCTTTGCAGCATAACCTATTGCTAAGCTGAGTATACTGAAACAACTGACAGTATTCTAAAACAACTGATAAAAAAAACACGACGCCATTTTCAATTGTGTCAATCCATTTAAAAATAGCGTACCAACATTCCAGACCAATGCTTTCTGAAAAAAGTGCAATATTGTTAAATCAAAACCAAGTAAATCATACCAATTATTCGAACGTCTGCCATCCAATCTGCCAGGTTTTCAGGACCACACCGTCTGAGGGTATCCCCAACAATGCTGTATCCATCCTCTGCAACCAAATTGCACGTGGAACCTTGAAAAGATCCATCTGCGCACTCGAGACTCACGTAGTCCGGAAGATCAGGAACGACACAAGCTATTCCTGCAAAATTGGAGACAAACTTATGAAAATGGTCTTACCAAACTTTTCCACTGTTGCTTGTAAATTCAAACGACCCAGTAAAAAAATAGCTAGAAAAATAAAAAACCGGTGAATGCGCAAAAGCTAACAAAAAATGACAGGCGAGCAATAAAAGCTTTGACCTAATGGCACAGTTATTAGCTTATTTAGGGCCGGCGTTAGCAAGTGCGGTGCCCTATTTGAAACACTTTTGCGGGGCCCCACTCAGTGGTGTGTAGAAATTTTTGAGGGGGAGCATGGCGTAATGATAGAAATCGATGATGTTATAAAGCGAGGCCCGAAAGGTTGACGCCAAGACCTCTCCAGCAGAGACTTCACTCGACAGCGCCATTAAACCCAATAAATCAAAGAATTGCAACCTTCATTAATACCTCATCTCAGGTCAGGCACCTCCATGATCAGAATGGAGTTACGAATGCAGTGCCTCCAGGGAGGAGCGGTATTGAGTGCTGTGCTAGTGGATATCCACAACTGAAAAGTTTGGAGTAGTAACAAAAGATTCCATTTTTCCAGGCCAGGAATAGTAGCCATGGATGACCTCTGATGGTGTTCTTTGTATTCTTTTGCAGTGAAACTTAAAAAACCGTGTTCCATCACTCCCGTTTCTGGGGAAGTCCCTAACATTCCGACTCATGACGTCTAAGTAGCAGGATCATTTGTTCATCCATATTTTAATTTTTCTGCTCGCATGCCTCATCAGATGCACATCTGACGAGGTTCCTTGTTTGTCAGAATCAACACGTTCGAAACGACTTGTATTACTTCCCGTACATAAACTTCCACTTAGACTGTCTGGCGTAACATGACGTGCCAGCTGCTATGTCGCCATCTTCGATGTGGTGTGGCATTGAAGGTATATCCTCAGTGGTTGAAATACTTGTCAAATGCCCCTTTCTTTTTATGCTTCTGTCTGTTTATGCCTTAGCTTTAGGCCTCTTTTGGCTGCCACGTAAGATTTTCAGCCTAGGTTTCTTGGTGTTTGACTCATAATATTTGGCTTAGTTACAGACAAAACATATTCTTAAATTAATAGCCCAAATTCGACTGTACAAAACACCTGACTGTCACCGCATACTTTACACGTGGAAAATGGTTACGCGAAAAACACTTAATAGAGCACCGATTAAAGGAGTAGGCTACTAACCGCTTATTAGAGCAGCTTTTGAATATCGTGGAGAAGGTTAAAAATTATTTTCTCCATTAACACTAAAGAATATATGATGTGATTGTAGATCTCCCAATACGTTTAAACCTACTTTTAATTTTACAAAACAGGCAAGTACTGTAATAGCCTCAAACTTCCACGAAAGTTTTTCCTTTTTCCACCTTTTCAGACTTTTTGGAACTTTAATTTGTTAGGCTATATCTCCGAAATTACAACGCAAGTCAGTGAGATTGATGCCACAATCCTTGTTTCAGTAGTGTTTCATGATGCAATTTTCACCACAAGAACATCATGAGGCTTACTTCACTTGAACGAAATTTCACTTCTGTTTGAAAATAGCTTAACTGTTAGTGATTCTCTGTTACTATTTAAGGTACCGTTATTACCGTTATTTTTTGCACACCTAAAATAGTCATTCGTAATTAAAACTAAATTGATTTCAAACGTTTTCGCCAATTTCAGGTTGCCTCATTAAATCTTTACGAGAGGGAAAATTAACAACGCTATTAAAAGACTGACTAAGCAGCACACATTTGTAATTACGAATTAAACGTTACCTTCAGAAAACAAGTAGCAGCAAATATTGAAATATCAACATTCAACAACTATCAAACCGTATTTTGCAGCAACTATTGAAACATGACCTGCCAAAAACGAAACGCTTTTATAAATGAAATAGAAAACAACTTAAAAAACTTTCTCTGCCTTAGCGCTCTCTGCCTTAGCCAGGTGCTATAGTGAAAAAAAACTTGGCTACTTACTACTGAAAGCAATGACCATTCTTACTATAGAACTTTGATGAGGGTGTTAAAAACGCGCAGTTCACTTGGATTTTAGTTGGCAACGGAGCCCATGCTTACAAAATACTGTGGGCCTCTCCAGAGTTTTCTTAAGTTTTGACCTTGCTCGCTGCAAAGACTTCAGAGACCGCAACTGTATCATCTGAATACCGAGGTCTTTGTAAAACAAAGTTTTGGTGTAAATTGATGGTGGTATTAAAGCGAGTGTATACTGTATTTTTCGAGACCGTTGGAAAAATTTGATAAACGTTTTGGTCTCCCAAACTGACATAAAAAAACTGGGCCCCGCGCCAGCATTATACACAAGCAGCTTCGATAGAAAGTGTAAGTTTGCGTTGGTTGTAGGCGGAGCGTGGGGCCACCTTGAGCGCGGGTCCCAATTAGAAGAAATCGGTCAAATCGGTTTAAAACCGGTCCTGAGCTTATCAAATGTAATAGCTTCAGGTCATGTAGCCAGACAAAAACTATGCATTTTAAATAATTGCTTTTGGAGAATTCAGCAGTGTTTGGCGAGCTTTTTCTAGCAAAAAAAATTTGCGTAAAAAATCAGCACATGGCTCTTCTTCAACAAAGAACTTGATCGGCAGCAAAGAGATGCACTCTTTTGAGATTTGCTATCGTTTTACACAACATCTGAATGATCACAATATCGCTGGAAGTATTACTTCTTGTGGATTTTTGTCATTTCGCCTTTTGATTCTAAACTGCGTAGCAACTCGCAGTTTTCTCGCTTTCCTGGTTACAGCGCCTTGATGTGCGCCATGTGAGTAATGAAATCCGTTACCAGACGACGCTCTGCAGCAAATTTTCTAAACTTACTTTCGCACGATGTCAAACTTCCTGACCAAGCTCGATCGAGTCCGCAAATTCTTCGCTGGCTGCCGGAAATTTGGAAGCCATCATCGCAATCGAAGCTGCATTCTGATAAAAAGGTGTCGGCCCTCGCACAAGTCACAGAACCGTGGGCTGGTGGCGGTAACTCACCACATCGAATTACTGGAAAAAATACAGATGGATTTAATTTTACAAAACTGAACACAACTACTAATCAGTAAGGTCGATAATGAACGCCGCGGTTACGTTTCTTCAATTAAAACATTTTTGATGTGGGGCTTCACGACGGACGGGTTGGTGTATGAAGGTTTGGTGGTTGCTTTTGGAAAGCAAGACCGCGAGCAGCAAAAGACTCGAAGCAAGCTAACGTCTGGTTAAATTGCACTTGCCTCTGCTCCAATGTGATATTCCTGACCTTGGGCGGTAGCAAGTTACAATTTCTAGTCTCGGTGCAATCCGAACAAACGGGTGCCAGCCTTAACAATTGACTAGTAAGCCAGTTTAATCAAAACTGAAAGCGAACATTTTACTGCTCAATTTTTTACTACAATATGCGTCATATCTGCTCATACGCAATCAGGTCTGTGAATAAACGATGAAAAATGATAACCTATTGCGTTGCAGCACTGGTCTGTCTTGATTTGTGGAAGTCGTTTGGCGGAGGATATTAGATTTTCGCGGACGACGGATTATCATCAGTTCCCACCAAGCCGGGATGTACTGCTTAAAATGCAAATTCTGAACTTTGCATCTTGCTTACCTCTGCAGCCTAGACTTGTCAGTGACAAATCACCTTGCATCGGAAGGATCTGCACTTCTGATTGAGTACACTGGCAAGCACACTAAACGCGCGGAATTTTTAAACCCAATGGCTTCTGTTGGGTATGGCATACACATTCAAACGAACTCAACTAAAAGCATCAATAAAAGACTCATAGTAACTGCTCTCCTTCATCACGTTGCCGCTACTCGCGAGGCCGTATAGACAATACGGTCACGCAACTCAAGAAGATGTTGACCAAATCTATAGTTTTGTCCGGGAAATCACTGGTTTTTGGAGTGGTGTCCTGGTCAGTTGCTAGTTTAACAGGAAAAAATGAGGGTTGCGACGTTTTTGCTTTTTACCTTCATATTTACCGAAAATTGTGCAGGAAATCAGTAAAATTAATAACGTTTTTTTCTAATTCGAGATGCACTTGGGTGGTTTTTCATGAACATTATTTGAAGGTTTCCTGGCCTAAATTGCGCAAAGACTCGTTTTGGAAAAAAGAGTCTGGTCACCCTTGCGTAAGATAAAATCATGAAAAATGGCTGTTCCAGTCGTTCCATCAATACCAATCGGTCTTTCCCTTTAGTTTCCATGCAGTAGAGTAGATTAGTGGCTAAAGCCCCCAAAAATCTATCACTTACTTTGACAGGTTGGTTCGGCCCCGCTCCAAGCCCCGTTTTCTCGACATGTACGAACGGGGGGGCCAATTAAGTCAAAGCCCGTGTTGCAGACGTACGTGCATTTGGATTTGTACTGGTCCGCTTGAGTGCAATCAACCGATCCGGACTCAATGTCTTCGAGTATGCCACACCGGATCACTGCAGTGAACGTTAAATTTTGCAAAAACTTGTTGAAAAATTTGAATCCTGATCTAATTTATCGAACACAGCTGCTTGGTACCTTTTTCTAATCAAGCAGTCGGTAACACACATCTATGACTACGATAAAACTAAAAATGTCTTTCATTAGCAAAACCATAAAAGTGCGGCGAGCGATTTCAAAGCATTTATATTTCACACAGCATTCAAGGCTCAGATGCTAGAAAAATGTAGTTTTCAAAACTTCTTACCTACTTCACCATTGTTTTTTAGGGAATAGTTAATTAGTCTGTCTGCTATCCACGAATCAAATGCGGATCGACTGGCTTTGAGCAATCACTTGTCAGTTAAATTAAAACACTTACATTCACAATTTGCGTCCGAGCCGGACCACTCTCTTTCCTCATTGCATTTTCGAGATCTACTGCCGGTCAATTGATATCCTGCTTTGCACGTAAATCGACACTTCGACTCGAAATTGTTGCCGTTTGTGCATCTGCATTCAATGAACATTGAAAACATTATGCTATATTTGTAGCTTGCTCGTTTTTTTGAGGAAAAATGTGAAGCAGGCGATGAAGCACTCATTGTTTTCCAAAGTGCGACACATTTGTTCAGACAGTTTTTTTATTCTCAGCAAGCTATGGATTTCCAACAGCCGTTTCACCAACAGTTGTATACAACATTATACTGTTGTTTGGTTACAACAATAGTGGAAATTTCTGAACACTGGCATTTGTAGAGTTTGAGCAAAAGCAAAAGCGAGCAGTAACTCAACTTCAATTTATCTATGCAAAACTTTTGATTGAGAATTTAGCAGTGGATCTTTCAGAGCACTGACAAAATACCGAATTCAATACTGGCATCTATGTTTTCGGATTGTTACAACACAACACTGATATCATTAAGTCACCAGAAACTTTTAATTTCTCAATTTTGTAAACAGGGCCGAAATGTAATTTTATTTGTTTTCACGAATATGGTCTCAGAACTGGTGTTCAAAATTCAAAAAAATCAGAACTGGTGTTCAAAATTATTCATAAACATGATGAGACAAACAATTGGTCTTCCGCCCTTTTACAAAACATTGAGATTTCGTTAAAAAATGATGACAGGTATCGGGCCACCACACATATTTAAAAACCCTGACAGTATTTACTAGCTTCATTGTGCCATTGCCATTAGTTCACAGAATAAAAGAGAAAAACATTGTGGTTTACCTCAACCATAGGGGAAATGTTAGACCTTTCGAACATTGGGACCAAACGGACAGTAGGTTTTTCTGCAGTCACGTGTTTGTTTCGAGCTCTTGTTTCATTTATGGAACTGAGATTTCATTGTTTAACAGAATGTGTGTTTTTGTTTCGGTTTAAGTTGGAATGCAGTTGTTGCTGTCAGGGCCAGGAGAGCTTTCGGATATACAGTATGCAGACGATGTCCGAAAGTACATCCATTCTTTGAGACAGTTGGTAAACGGTGTATTTTTGTGTAGACTTACGCTAAATGCTTTTTAGTAAGTTGTAAAAATGTTTACATTTTACAAAATTAAAGGAGTAAAAGGTTATTTACCGATACTTAGCTTCAGATGGCCTTTGAAAGCATACTAGAAGATAGTACAAGCATCAGAGAAGCAGCTAAAGAATTTGATGTTCCTCAATCTACCCAAAGTTCCGTTCCAAAGCTAGCAGATTACGTCAAACGTGCAAATTTTTGTGGATCAGCGTTTGTTTTAAAGCTTTCTATGGCAACGAAGCAAGTACATAATACCTAGCACATGGTGTAGCACCGTAACTTGTTATTGAATTATTTTGTGTCAATCTCAGATCAGTTGGCACTTGACAAACTTGGAACACAACATTCCTTCGCGTGTTGTTGGTGCATATTTGAATAAACACGTAGTTCTAGCCAATGGTCATAGGTTTTTATTTCTGAAATAATATGACTACATTACGCGTCAACCTAGTTCTTTTATTGACAAGTTCTTAATGGAGATGAGGAGTCCTAGAAATATTACAATATGTAGACATAAAAAATGTTTTATTGTTTACCAAATTTCAAGTGACATAGCTGGCATATAAATTTTCCAAAACCCAAAATATTTTTATGCCCAGTAACTGGATAGAAAACAAAGCTGAGGGAGAAGACTGGCTGGTTGTGGCTGCATTTCGCAAGAGAGCTAGAGTTACGAAGTTTGGGGTCGATCTGTCTCTGTATGAACTGTAAATTCGCTTGGGTTCTGCAAAGGATTGTCTCAAGACATTAACAGTGTTTTGCAACAGCTGCGAATGCTACTGAGCAGGGAGACTGTGCATTTGTGCGTTCTAACTTGACAATTTCTTGTTCTTTTTATATCTGAGAGTTACACGTCCGGAAAGCACCCAGCCTGCGGCGAGAGTTTCCTCATGTGGAGACCTTCCGGAAACTTTGGTGACATTTTTATGATATAAATTGAATTACTGGTAATATTCTGGAACTCTGCTCTTGGGGTAGTGTGAGGTCCTCATAGAGCAAGGTATCAAAAAACTTAATCAGGAAATGGAAAAAAACAAACTTTGCCCCGATTGGTCCCTGACGTCCCCTATCGCATGAAGATGCTTTGAGCAACCAGTTCAGTGACTGTCTTCGTCCTGGTTGAACCGGACAAATTACTTTAGGAAAAATCATCTTCCTTATCCGCTGATGACGTTTGTAAAAGAACCGTGAACAGAATGGCAACTCGCTAACTTTTTCTTTCCATTGTGAGGCACCGGTAGTTCCGCGCAAGTTATCAGATTGCATGACGTATCAGTTCCCGACCACGTTCCGTCCGACTGACAAGACCTGGTTCGGCTGCCGACAAGCTCGTAGCCAATCTGGAACGACATCACACATACTTTTCTTTTTGGCAGTTAAAACAAACAGCAAAGAAATTTGGATTAGAAGGCCGTGTAGCTATCATTTTATGGTGGCAAAATTTTGGAGAAAATTTGCTGATAATAACATATCCAAAGTTTAAGATAATTAATTTGTAAAAATAAATGAACAGTAAGCTTTTTTTTTATTTCCTTAAATGAGCGTCAGTCTTTTGCACCACGTTTTATTCGCATAACTGCCACTGGTTTTGTTCTTACTTTGTCTGTTCTTTTATTTCCCTAAGAAAAAGTTGCGAGTGCAGAAGACAAGTAAAGCAAATGATTTTGCTTAGTTTCCACCACCGCAGATCATGTTTTATGCAGCAAGTTCGTCTTTTTTCAGCAAGTATGAAGCATGAGCAAAACAATTGGCTTGATATACATCTAGACAGTGATCGAAACCGAGCTAAAAAGGTCAATATTGTTAGCAGCACCAAAGTCAATATCAATAAAAACTTACATTGCAGATCATTCTGCATTCGGATTCGAAGTTGTCACCATCCGAACAAACTTTTCGTCCGTTGTTAGGCGTGAGCAGGTTGGAGCAAGTGATTACTGCAAGTGGACGATTAGTCATGAAACATGCAGCGTTCAAAACTTAACATAGGCATTCGAAACGCAACCTAAGCTTTTGAAACCTACCCAAGAGCTCAGTGCCGTGGCAAGGCAGCCCCGTACCCCCCGGTCGGGGGGGGGGCGACTATTCGTAGGGGCCCCACAATGTGCATTGTATTAGTAAGTTAGAATCTCTCTACCCTTGACTTTTACTCTTCTGGTTTTTGCCCTCAATGCAGAGCCGGTAGATTAAGCATGTAATATCATGATTCGTTAATTTCGAAAAAGAATT
>JGI24159J19872_10000802_pt1 | contig 31229 bp, 18 predicted proteins | sample Ectturendosymbi4_FD_19872 | JGI IMG/M metagenome (IMG submission 19872)
ATTTTGTAGTTGCAAATTTCTCTGACGTAGTGATGAGTGTGTTTCATTCCCCTGTTTTAACGCGCAGCCTGTTATTTTTGTAGTTATGAACTGCTGTGTCGTAGCGTTGAGTTTGTTTTTCCCCGATAGCCTAACTTGGAGCGCTGATAGTTCATATTCAGTGCAACGACATATATAATAAGGAGAGTGGATGTAGAAAAATATGCATACTATGTCAACAAGCTTCGCCAAAACGTTGGTTTGGAAACATGGAAATGACGTCAAATTGTTACGTCACAAACAGTGTACACCAAATACAAATAACCACCATATGACCTTAAACCAAACCCCCCCATGAAAATTTTCTGCGTACGCCACTGAACATGCCATTTGCTTAGGTTCGGTGTAGCGTTTACAGACATCACATTTCTTGCCCTGTCGGTGTTTCCATTTTGGATGCTTAGTATCAATTTACCGCTATTATGTGCTGCCAAGACCGCCAGTATTTTTTTCAGGGGAGGGACAAATTACAGAATAATTGTTGTCAACCGCAAATGCTGACATATGCACGAACAGTTAAAATCATGATATTTCACATTTGAAAATCAATGGGAGGTCACGGCCTCCTTGTCTGTGTGCAGGGCTACCATGCTGTCCTTATTTCTGAGAATTGTCCTTGTTTTGAAGTGCTGCTACGTCTTAGAAAATATTGTTGTCCTTATTTCTAAGAAATGTCCTTTTAAATGTGGTCTGCATCCGTATTGTTTCTTATTTTTTGTAGCATAACAATTTTCAATAGGCAATATTTGATAAACATACATACAGACCATTTCCATCTTATCTTGAAAATTTTGTATCAAGGTTTTGTGAGGTCATAAAATGAGTGTAATCTTACACCCCAAAGACGTAACGTATTATCAGCAACTGTTAAGAGTTTTTTTGAGAATAAGACATTGCTGAAGCAAATTGCGCCTGGAGATGAATATGCAAACATATGTTCTGATGTTAGCCGTGTAAACAGAAATAATTTCACCAAGTGTTTGTTACGTTTTGGGTAGGAAAATCGAATTATTCCCAGTCCTCCTTTTTTTGCTTCTTAGATCGATGGTAGCCCTGTCTATATGTCTACCTCTGTCATGCGCAACTGCAGCAGTATTTACATAAAGCCAATGTTTTTAGATTTTTAAATTGGAAAGTTTTGGATTTCATTTTTTTGTCGATGACTTCATAACTGGGGTAGGTTCACGCATTTTTGGCCGAGGTCACCTGGCCCTGGGCGCCGACCCAACGAGTCATTTTTTGTCTTAATGTTTTTGGAAACTAGACTATAATCCGAGTCTTTAGAGGGTTTTATTGTCTTTCTGCCGTTTCTGATGAAAAATTGTGGCTCAAAAAAACAAATTTTGGACAAATTATACCCAACAAAACGGTATTGTAACCGATGACAACCACTCGGTCTCATTGGCAAACATTGCTGTACATTACATCCTACAGCCTATTGCTGGGGTGCTACGTGAAGCAGCAGTTTTCCGCAGATAACATATTAAACAACTTGTTGTCACAAGTTAACGGGATAGGTGAAGTAATACCTAACTATGAACATTCTGATATGTGTTACTTACAGGCTACATAGTTTGTGCAGGAGAGGAACAGTTTACAGAGTTAACTTAACATTGATAAGCATGATCCCATATACTGAAGCTGCCAACGCCATTACTGCAAACATCGATGTTTCGCCTTCATCTGAAATCGTGAGGAAGCTCGCTTATTGTGATTATGAGATGTTTCAGCCGAATGCATCGAACGGAAATGCAAAAGTATGGGATTTTATTAACGTAGTGTAAATGCTTCAAAATTTTTTTGATTTAAGGCTAAATGTGGACTGCCGGAAATTCGAGAGCTCACATATACCATCCATTACATGACCGACTTAAGCAGCGCTGCGCTTTTGATGAAACCATAAATTTCCGCCAATTCGACATTGTCCATTTACCTGAGAAATACTATTACACGCATTTACATAGGAACGTAGTATACTAGAATCCTATGGAAATTTTCTCCGTTTTCATATTGAGGAAAACTCTTTAAAAACAGAAGTTAAAGTGTTTAAAACAATATTTTTAGTTTTAAACTTTGCTGAATTGTTCACGGTTTTGCTACCAAGAGATAAGAAACGTTTAAAATGGGTTCGAATCCGATTTTAGCACCATGTAAACGCAGTTACTGAAATCGTGATGATAGGAGTGCAGAGAATGCATTCAGGAGGAACTTCGTAGATTTTGGCGAGCAAGCACGTTCTGGGATATTTGGCTGTTGATCAGCTTTTTGAACCGAAATAAGAATATCTATTAGCACACAAATTATACATTCGGAATAGAGTTTCACCTATAAACGATGCTGTGTTGTCGATAGTCAGTGTATGGAACCAACTTGTAGTAATGTTTTCACACCATTGTCGTTTGAAAAGCCTGCATGAAATTGTTGTGTTGCTGTGTATCTGACCATAAATGCCGGGGTTATCTCCTATTTTTTGCATGTGACCATACGTAAACTTGGACATCTAAAATATCATTTAAAGTCGACTTTTACCTGTTTGTGAACCGCTGGTCGCAGATTTTAACTTTTCCCAAAATGTTGTTCGTAAAAGTAGAGCTTGATTTTTTGCAAACCATTCGCTTCTAGCCAGTATTAGCAGTTTTCAACATGTTTATTTGCTTTATTGACGTTAGACTTTGTACGATGAATCCATCCTGCAGTCGATAGTGAGTGTTGCAAAGACCGTAAACACCGTGTTGCGCTGCGGCGAAGAATCTGACAAAAGCATGATTGTAATGGGTGGCTGTGGAACATCTGGAAGGATTGCGTTCCTTATCACGGTTTGTCACCGAATGTGAAAACCCAAAAAAACAACAGTTGGCAAGCTAACATGATTTTATGCCTCAGAGATCCTTCAATGATTGGTTTGGGTTCGACTTTACGAAGATCACCTACACCATTGCTGGCGGCGACAAGTAAGGAAACCTTATGTATCTGTTCCTATTTGAAATTCGCAATCTAGGTAATCTTAACCGCGGGCAAGATGAGCTGAAGGTGAGCGAAAACATCTGTTTTCATATCAGAGCGCTGTTCACTTCACAAGAAGCACCGGAAGATGATTATCAAGCAGGAATTGCTGATTTGCTAAAGGTGAGAGGCTTAACTTCGGTGGTTTTGTCATCATAAGACAGATGGATGTTGGTGCCTGTTGTAGTAAAACTGTATGTTAATTGCACCAGAAAACACTCACAATTAAGGTAACATTTTGCACCTTTGGTTTTTTGTGTTTTTGTATTTGACAGTGTTAGTTTCAGAACAACAGGAAAGAATAGATGAAATTTGACAACTGGTCAATTTTCAGCCAAACTGTATTCTGTGCAGGTGTCACGAGGGATGGATCGCGTGGTCTACATCGGAATAACGTGTGGTTTGTCAGCACCGTATGTTGCTGGCCAGCTGGACCATTGCATGAAAAACTTAAACACTTTTATACCTGTTCTTCTGGGATTTAACCCTGTTCATCTTGCGAGGTAATGGTAATCTTTGCTGTGTGAAAACTTCAGAGTGTGATTTGCATTTCATGACGGCTTCAGTTTCACTTTTCAGTTATAATACGCACGAATGGAAATTATTATTGCGTACGATGGTGTCAATGCAATTTCTAGATTGTTGTAACTCGCTGCTTGACCAAGTTCAGTAATGTTTTCAAGTGTTTAAAACTGCAAGTTTTGAATGTGAAGAAAAACCACCCAAGAATTTGCGTTTTTTCACACTCTCTGAATGTTTTTGCTACTTTTTATGATTTAAACATATATTTCTTAAGCTGTTTATGATTCCTGACGGTTTATCAACAAGTTTCTGACGCATAATTTTGAAACTGGTACGTACGGACATCGCAGGAAAGATACCAAGATAAGTAGAAATAAAGCTTACGGCGATAGATCAGTTCATGTAGCTGTTGTAGGTCAAAGCTATGCAATGGACAACTAAAACGCTTATCTGTTAGAACTATGATTTTGAGTCTACAGTGCGAACGCGCTCATCTGGCACTTACGTATCTCCTCTTCTGAGTGCGTATGTTTATGCGCGAAATTCTCTGTTAACGCTGCAAACTGAAATCCTAGCTCCAGCAGGAAATGCGCAAAAAGTTCTGCTGGCAAACCTTGAGCACTTTACAGCCGCAACTTTCTTCGAATCAGGCAAAAGGACAACTATAAAGGCAAATTGAAAAACTCGAGTTCAATTAAGCTCTTTTTGTATCAGCAAAAACAATCCGTCAGTTTAAATGGCGGTTATAACATTCAGAATTTGTACGGTTTCATGACGTGCAAGATGTGGATGAAAGTTTCTTGCCGTTCTGAAGCATTGCTTGTTTGCCATCTAGGGTTATTGTCGATTTGGCCATTTGCTGTTAAACGTACATACCTCAATAGTAAATACTTCCACTGAACATCTCCTGAGATCCTATCAAGACATTGCTTTCTTTTTGCGCAGAAACGTACCGATCAGTGGATGGGACAAAACCTTTCTTGATGGTATGGTGTGCCGCAGTCTTTGAATGTTTTTGAGAGCATTTGAGCTTGCGTGTTTGCGACACGTACTGTTCATATTTGCAGTGGCGAGGAAGCTGGAACCGTTGGTCAAAAGTGGGCGTGGATTTATAATTAACCCAGTTTTGTTGGTGTGTGTTTAGCACTTCTATTTTGTATTGGCCTGTTTAACCGGTTATGGCGCCTGGTGGTTTTGCCACGCTTTTTGGCTTACTGCTTTATCCGGTTTGCAATTGCTAGAGATGTCAGTGGCAAATTCGGAGCTCACTTAGGAAGATTTTCTTATAAAACTTGTTTTGTGTTTCAAACCCCGCGTTGGGGTAAATCATAGTAAATCGCGAGGTAGCCTACAGGCAAAACGAATAATTTGACGGTCGATTATACTCACAGCTGTTGGTATGGTCGCTTGACATTCCTCAATTCGGTAATGGGTAAAAGCCGAAGTAACCTACACTTAACCCACTCAACGTCTGGTACAAGCAAATAATTTTTGCCAGAATTTCGAAATATGTAACTGGGGTCATTTGTCGCGCACCAGCACAAGGGAAGCGACATTAGTGTGCGGATCTCGGGCTCGAGAGTCAGATGGGGAAGGTATCACAAGCGTTTTGCAACTCTGCAAATACCTGCGATGAAGATGACTTTCCGCTTTAGGTATAGAGTTGGAGGAGTTTGTCAAAATAGTTGCTCTAGTCTAAATGTTATCGTTCGGATGGATCTCGGTTATTTTTACAGTTGAAGCAATGAAGCACCAATAGTGCTTTGAGGAAACTTTTCTGGCGATTTTTATCTTGAAGTCGACACAAGTATTTTTGTCAAGACCGACGTCAGGAAATAAAAAGCTGGTAGTTGGTTCTCAGAAATTGGAAAAACATCAATTCCTCCGATTTTAATGCTAGTTTCACAAATTTTTAGATTTACTCTTGAAAAACTTTTTAACTCTTCCCAAAAATTTTGTTCTTCGAGGCCCTGAGGTTTACTGTACTTAACTCAAGGATATAAAGTTCACTGTTACGTTTTCTGAAAAGTGAGCTGCGCATACGTTTACTGTTTTGCTACTAAGTTTCAAATATTCAGGGTGAAGCTGTCACCGGATCTTCTCGTATGAAAGGAGGCTCGATGACCAAGATTATTTTGGAAACCATATTTCTTCTGTCAACAGTGGAAAGTTTCAACGGTTCTGTTTATCAGCTCTGCAAAGCTATGCTGACTGGGTACTCGATTGCTTATAGGTAAATATATGAAGTACAATGTTTCGACATATAACTCCGGTTTGATTCAGAGGATGGCATTTTGTTTATCTCCATGTCCAATGAATGAACAGATGATACTCGCGTGTCAGAATTACCCGCCCGAAATAAAATATATTCCGTAAGCTTTTGCTTTTGATAAGGTTATACTTACAGAAAGATCAATTTTCACCACCAAGCGATGAAGAAGATTTTCCACAGATGCTTGCATCGTATCCTACGTTATGGGATGGATACAAAACTCGTATATACATTGTACTAGCAATTTTGTATTTTCCAGAACCACAAATATAATACTTGCATATCTAAAGTTTAATGATGCCGATGAAACGTCGTTTTCAGTTGGCAGTGCACGTTCAATGCATTAACGTTTGCTGCGGTGCAGATTAGTTTGATGTGGGGTTTGCATCTTGTCGCTAGCTCTCCCTCAACGCCCATCTGATTAAGAAGGTTTCCCGCTGTTAGACTCCATGCCAACCATTGCTGCCATTCCTAACCAAACTTTGCAAATGATCAATAAAATTTGTTAGTTGTTCTAAGTCTTTACGTTCATTCCAACAAATAACTTTTAATGACTGAAATAATGTAGCACTGGAAGCTTGCAGATGTAACTAATTTTGTGCAACCGAATGAACTCTTTCTGTGCAGGCAATTGTACGAGTCTTGTTCTGATTTCATCAGCACTGTGGTGCAATCTGCCGGTGACTCGCTGAAAGTACAAAGCAGTGTCTATCAAGTCAGCTCGAACGGGATTGGTGTTTTGGGAATAATCGACGCCACTGAATGTCCTCCTACGTACGGAGCTTGTAAGTAGAATCCATGGCAATATGGAAACACTTACAAGGCCTTAGTGTAACCCAGAGGTTTCAAACTCAAATTTCTCCGAGGGCTCCGTGAGGACTTATAAATTAATCCGAGGGATGCATTATGACGGTCACGCACAATGGCGGTACTTGAATCTTACTAGAAACATCTTTTACGTCTTATTTCCTGCGAAAGGTATCGTGAGTAATAGGCAAACATTTCTAGTCGTCTCTACGTTTGTATAAAAGGCCTTTTTCACTCGCTGACCGAACACTTTTAAACACTGGTGAATAAACTGAATAACTTAATTGTTAATTGAAAATTCCCAAAACGCATCGCGAGCCGCACAAAATGCCCTCGCGGGCCACATGCGGGCCTGGTGTTTGAAACCCCTGGTGTAACCTGTGTTTTCAGAAGGCCGTGATATATGATCTGTCTTTCTAGAGTCTAGACGGTCATGATATTAACTAAGTAAAACTTCATATTTTTAGGAGGACCATACTGTGTTATAATTAGGGCAACCAATTTTTTTATCTAAAAACGTACAATTTTGACTTTATAATTTACAAACTTTGACTGTATTTTGACCTATAAATTTTCTGCGTTTGCAACTGCTAAATAGTTCAGCCTTAGTGTTGAGGTTTAACCAGAAACATATTCATGCATGCTATGCTTCGAAATAAAAAAAATCGGTTGTTTAACTTTGGGGATGATATATTGCTAAAAAGATTAACAACTACAGAAGAGTCAAACCTGAGAACATCATAAAGTTGAAACACTATTATGCATAAGCATTGACAATTTACCAAACCAAGTACTGTAAGACCACGTTTTTTGCCTTACCAAGCCTATCGTACATAATATTCAATCGTCCAGTAGTAGGCAAAACAACATTATTACGTCAGAAATTGCAGCAAACCTATTATTATTACAGAATTGTAACAAAACTTGCAAAAGCATATCAATATCTGCTGTTGTGGTTTCAATAAAATATCGACAGAGAAAAAAACTGTGCTGGAGGAAAAGTTTGACGCAACAATAAATTTTGACTTTTTTTGACGTAGTAACTTGGGATTCCTTCATGATACGAGCGTGAAAATTGGTTTGTTGACGTTTCAAAAGTTTTTAAAAAGGCAGAAAATGTTTGACTTTATTGAGTTTTGGTTGCCCTAGTTATAATTAATAAATGATACTCATCTATGTGGAGACACTAACTATGCTAAAGCTATTTTTAAAACAGGCCCGCGGGTGTCACGTTAGTGAACCCTGGTATAACCGAACTATAATCTGTTATACGTACACTGTGCTGTAGATGTACGCTGTAAGTGTAAGACATTGCCTTGCTCACCTGTCATCTTTGGAATTATGATAGTACAAGGTTTTGGGCAAGTGTTTTCTTATGCTTTCTTGAGCTATTTGACCATATGGACAAATAAGGTAGATTTGTGAACCATAAACCAAAAATTTATCAGAGCTGTTGCTGTTGCAAGTTGTTTATTGTAAAGCGACTCGATAACACGACAGTTGTTTGTATACTGTAATTGATGTTAAGGGGAGAGTTGAAGTTATGTGAGGTCCAGGCTTCTCTTTTACTAAGGCTTTACATAAGCTGGCAATAATTCATTCTAAGCAATCAGTGTTGTGTAGCAATTGGTGTCATTTAAATATTTTGTTTTGTTTAGCTACTCAGGACGTTCGAGGATTTGTCGTTGGTGGCTACTCGGAATTCGGAAACTCAGACGGAGACATTGGACATTTGGTATTTTTCGATATATTAATTTGTTTTTCCAAAGCATTCCGAATTCAATTCCCGACATTCTTTGAGATTAACATACTTTAGAACAGCCAGTGCTCAATTTGACAGATTATACTTTTCGCGTTCAAGGCTGGTTTGCATTCTTCAAAAGGTTATGCAAACATCTGATTTTTCCAGGATATTTCTTTTAGAAGTACAAAGACGTGCTATTCCCTCTTCGAGTATCGTCTCCAAGAACAATTTGGAAATCGTTGGCGATGATTTTGCATAAATCTTTTAGCGTTGCGTTAAGGTCCCGGTTCAATTCCTCGATGTGCGCGACAGTGAATGGCACAAGAGATCGTAAGCTTGTTGGTTGCATGCGCTCAGTATAGAACACTTGTCAACAGAGACCTTTAAACTACCTCACTTGCAGTTTATCCACGTAGTAGTTTATGTCAGCAAGTGACGAGTAACGATTGACTGTCACTTGTTCGATCAATGGTAAAAATAAGGAATCGCAATCATGCAAAGTAGAGTCGAACTATAAGCGGCTGCTCACCGCTCTTTTCATAGATCTTTTCTCGACTTGCAGAAGTTTTCATTTATATTGCTAAAATCATTGACGTGTGTATCAAAAAGTCTGTGAACACACAGAACCTTGATGAAATGCAACAGGGAGTAATATTTTTTGGTTTCATGATGTATAAAAGTTGACCTACGCCGCAGATCATGTCTTTTGGTCTAATTTTTTCGGTTCATATGAGACAAGTATCTGGTGGAAAACAAGAGTTTTGTGATTGCGAAGGGAGAAGAATTTAAGATTGGCGCATCAGACCTTGCTAAGCTCCTCGAAGCATCAGATAGAAGCAAAGAAGGCGCAAACAACAGCACTGTACTTGTTGTTTCGACTGCGGACGATAGCAACGTCGTGCGTTTGCTGCAAGAAACCGAAGGTGAAGTATTTTTCACGCAGTGAAACTTCTCTCATAATTGTTCTCGTCGCATGTTGGAAAGTTGAAAAACAAAATTTTTGAACTAAATGGGATACTCTTGCTAGCAGCGCAATCACAGTGATTGCTGCGAGATGCTTGCACAAGTTTTTGGTACATTTGTGCAGATATTAGGATTGAGAAACGTTTTATAAGCTTGCATAAAAATTTAGTACACATCGCGATTCGTCAATAAATTTTGTTCCACATAGAAACTGACATAAAATTCAGTTTATTCTACAACTCTTTTGTGTGCTTGCACGTGCTATAGTTTTGTCTGAAATGTGCAAGTTTGTTTCAGAGTTGGGAAAGAACCTAAAGCGCCACTGCAACGAAAACACTCGAGCTAATCGTGTTTGGATACTACAGTTGTTGAGAGAAGGCGAAGTTGAGCAAACGTTGGTGAGGATTGGTATTTGTTTCCCAGAACAGTAACCTATGACCTCGTTTTGTGCTCATTCACAAAAGATCTTTTTCATTTCCAACGTTTGTGCCGCTTTGCGCAGAGACCAGAAGCAAATGTCAGGATCAAGCAAAAGTTTTTCAGACTTGGCTCCAATCGACAAGAATACACACGTAGAGCTCGGATAAACTTTGTGTTATTGCTTGTCACTACAACACTGTTATCAGGGCCTGGGGTTTTAAGCCAGAATCATTCATCGATTCAAACATTCCTTCATTCTGTTGCACACGCGCGTTACCCACAGGACGGTTGCGGAGGCAGCAGCCCTACGAGGTCTCGCAATACCTCGTGGTATTCAGCAACCTCTGAGAGTTCATCAAGCTCCATGCCAAGGTTCGACCGAGCCAGTTCGGAGATGTAATCACACCACCTTTTCCTTGGTCTACGCACTGTGTTGCGTGGCGTTGTGCCGTGAACTCTTCGTAAAAATCCATCTCTGCCGTTTGTACTTGTGATAGGACTCTTTTAGTGCTTACCCGAGATTCATGTCCATAGGTAAGGATCGGGAAGATTAACGGATTTTGAAAGCTCCAGTTTCGTGACCACGGAATAATGAAACTCACGCAATACTGAATTTGTTTTTCCAATTCGTGCATCGATCTCTTTGCTCGCCTTCCGTCTCTCGTGAATACCATCCCGTGGTACCTGAAATTCTCGATCTGCTGTATTGTATTGCCACTCACTTGTAGCATACACTGACTCGGGTCTTCAGAGAGGCATAATACCTCTGCCTTTTCAGTGTTCATTTTCGTTCCAGTTTGATCGTACGCAACTACAAACCAACCAAGTACGTGTTGAAGACTCCATTCAAAAGATAGAAGCAGCACCAAATCGTTCGCAAATGGCAGACAGCTGATTTTACAGGTTATAACAGTGATGCTCTCGTCGACTCGATTGATTGCTTATCCAGTTTATATAGACCAGTGGTTCCCAAATGATGGTGCGCAGAAGTGTTCCAAGGGGTACACAATTTTTTTAATTATCTTCACAATGAACTTTTAACGTAAAAGTACAATATTTATAGCAGTGGTGTAGGAGGTGGGGGTGAAGTGAGTGCAAGCGCAACCCCAGAAGTTTTGATTGTCGAAAATCCGGGCACAATTCATGAAAATTTCGGCAAAAGCCCTGACAATCTAGACAAAATCCCTAAATATCTTGGCAATATCCCCGAAAATCCGGGCAAAAATGGCGCCCAACGTTGTTTGACTTCAAAAAATGGCGCCCAACGTTTGCAGAAAAGCAAATGAAAACCTTTTTTTGGAGGCCACACCAAAAAATGATCTTCATGATCTTTGGATGCAAATTTGTAGGCAAAAGTCGCAAAAAAAACTTTCTGGCAAGTTTGGAAAAATTCGGACGAAAATCCTTCGCACCCCCAAAAATTTCCTTGCTCCTACGCCTGTGAATTATAGGTAGATTTCTAATTATTGTGCTCATGATTATAGTCAAGGGATACTTATAGACAAAATATTGCCAAAAGGGTACATCACTGAGAAAAGGTTACTGAGAACCAGTGAATTACAGAATATAAGACAAGTGCTGACAGCACACAACCTTGGAGCCCAACACAGACTGCGAACAGTTTTGACATAACGTTACTGACACGGACGCAAACTTCTGAGCAGGAATACAATGACCTGATGGCCAGTAATAGGCGGTCGTCAACACCGCACTTCCGCAAAACTTTCCAAAGCTTTTCTCGATGGATCTGTTCGTGGGCTTTTTCCAGATCGGCAAAACAAGCGTAGACATCTTTGGAATACCCCCAAGATTTCTCGAAAATTTGTTGTAGATTGAAAATTATGTCTGCTGTGTTACGGTTAGAACTAAAACCGCACTGGCTATCATCCGCTTATGTTCAGTTATATGGCAGCATCTTGTTTCAAGGCATTTAGCATATACTGTTACAGAGAGAAGGTAAATGCTTCGGTAGTTGGTGCGTTTCCTCCTCCCATCTGATGTATGGGGAAAGATCTTTAAAACCCCCCCATGTACCGTAAGTTTCTTATCGACGTGCTTAGTTTGTGTTTTGCAACAACTCCACTAACCCCTACCCTATTTGCCAATCCCTCGGTACTGTTTCAGATCTCAAGGCAACTTGACACACACGAGATAGCCAAGGAATTCCTTCTCTGTTCAATGCATTAAACATTCCAGTTCGGATCTCATCACAACCAGCAGTTATGAATAAGTTAACAGCAAGGGAGACTTCAGTCATAGTGATGGTATTTTCCACCCCAAAATGCAACTCCTATTTGTCTGATGTATGAGAGTGACTAGCTTCAAAAAAATCTGTAAAATACTGCATCTGCTAAGGATGACCTTCCCATTGCTGTGTTGGACATTGCTTTGATCTGTGATTGATCTATCAGTATTAGATCTTTTGACTCGGAGACATCTTATGATTTTCCAACACCCTTTATTGGCTTGCCAGTTGGAATCTACTTGATGCCCGAAATCCTCCCAAGATTATACTACGGATTTTTATCCGCTAGTTCAGCGCTGCGGACTTTCGCGCCTCAGTATATAGCAAATGAAAAAAAGGTTCGGCCTTTTTAGTCGTGTCTATCCACATACTCGTTATTAACGTACCTCAATACTGGAATAGGTCAACTGACACTACGCAAAAATCAATCAGTGACCTTTATCCCAACAAATCCCTGAACCAGGTGTCATTGTGCAAATCTCTGTGATGGAAAAAAGCTGTTGATGATGCACAGCGCAGTTGCACAAAAGCTTTCCGTTTTCCCTTAGGTTGGTAGTGCCATATTTCCTAATTTACACCTCTCATACACCAGCGTCGTTCCCAATGTATGCATTGAAGTCTCGCAAAAGCAAGGGCGTACGCAAGGGGGTGGAGTGGGGTTGGGGTTGACCCCCCCTTGAGCTTGTTATTTTACTACAGCTTTATTACCCGCGCAAAGGAAATTAAGTGTCTTTGCATACTTTTTGCTTGTTAATTTGTCGCCTTAATGCAAATACCACGTAATGAACTTGCGTGCAAATTTCAAGGTACATTGTAAATGGGCCAAAAAGTAATAATAAGAGTTTGGTGGGAATCGTCTGCATGCACAAACCATCTCACCACTTTTTGCAGACATTTCGTCCACTTTACGCATGTTTGAGATTGTTTTCCTCGATAGTTCACTTTTTCGGAAACAATTGTCTTTATTTTGTCTGCTATGGGTGATCAGCGCAAGCGCTGACCGCGTTGGATACATTACCAATTTCTGTAGCATGATAACACTGTTGCATGAGCTCAAAAACAGCAGTTGTTAAAATAGAAGCATTCAGGCATTGATAATGTCTCAGCAGGGAAAAAGGACAACTAAAAGTTTGCTCGACTTCTATACATAGCAAAAAAACGAAAGTTTTCTTGTGTACTTTGTGCGCATTCTCACTTCTTGTGTAGTTTAGCAAGATTCCATCTTACAAACCGGGGTGTGCGTCAGCCAGACCAGCAGCACACTTTCTGTGCTCCAGTCCGCTGCTCGTATTCAACAAGATATCAGTGCAGCCTCATTTTGCAGTTGTAAGTTGCTCTGACGCAGTGATGAGCGTGTTTTACTCCCCTGTTTTAACGCGCATCCTGATATTTTTGCAGTTATGAACTGCTGTGTCGTAGCGTTGAGTGTATTTTCTTCCGATATCGTTACTTGGAGTGCTGATAGTTTATATTCAGTTCAATGACACATAGATTAAGGGAGTGGCGTGTAGACGAATATGCATCTTATGTCAACAAACTTCGCCAAAATGTTGGTTTGCAAACATGAATATGACGTCATATTGTGACGTCACGTACAGCGCACACCAAATACAAATTACCACCATATGCCACTGAATGAAACCCCCCATGAAAATTTTCTGCGTACACCACTGCGCGAAAGGATCGTGGATTCGTTACCTTGAACCCTTTGCAATGCACCATTAGTTTCCTCCACGAATTCGTGTAAGACACAGTTGCGCTTGGGCTGTAGCACACCTGCATTAAACATAGGTAGCAGTCTATCAACTTCAGCCTCAACAGGCACATCCTCCCAATGGGATCTGTTCATCAAAGCGATTTTCCAGCTGGGGATTACGAGCGCCCCCCAACCCAGTCAAGGAAGACATAGTTGACTAAACGCCGGAGTAGAAGTGTTTCCTCCCATCGCCCATTTCCACAGCGTTAACCACGACGTTTATGTCTTCTACCATTTTGCGCTCTTTCCATGTGAGTCAAGTGATGTTCCAGTTCTAATCACCAGTCTTGTGGCAAGATTGCGGTTTACGCGTGACTCTCAAGTCTCTAAGATCAGAAGTACTGTGTCCAGTCGCCTTCCCAGCAGCGTAGCGGTTTCAGCTCTTTCTACCCCACAATTCCCTGGTTGAAACATTTAAATTTAATTTTTCCTTTAATGAATTTTGTTAAATTGCGGCCACAATTTACCAATAACACTGACTTCTTAAATCTATGTTTTGAGCTCGGACTCTTCCATTGACGATAGAAGGTGGCGGACCAGGCTCAACGTTTCTCTGAAAAGCTTTTGCTTTCGGTTCAGGATTCCAGACTTTTAACAGAAGTATTTTGTGCGTGCAATGGAAAGTCTGAACGCAAGTTTCACTTTAGCGTGATATTTCCTCGTTTTCTTAAACATCAATCCCACTTCTTGTTTTGCCTCAGTGGCTTCTCCGTATTGCTTTTTTTGTCAGCATTCTTGCAGCATTGAAACTAAGCATGTGACTTGCCAAATTTTTTCTAACTTTCCTCAGTTCACATGAGTGCATTATGCTTTTTGTCCCCTGAGTTAGTTCAATGTGAAATGGCTCAACTAATGGCGTAGGCATTATAGTGTTTGCGGGAACATAATAGTTGGTTTTAATGAACATTTTTTTACAACAGTGTAATGTCTTTGTGTTCTTTGTGTAATCTACAACCTCAACTTTGAAACGAATAAAGCTTTTTTGTTTCTTAGCGATGCCCTATTTCAAACCTAATTTGAAATCAACAAGAGGATTTAGTATCGTTATATAGTCTTGAATTAACCAATTATATAAATGTTTTGAGTGCCATGCTGAGTGCAAAGCACTGTGCTGATGAGTTGACTTTGTATTATCTCTTTTTTGCAGCCAAAACATTTCAAAAACGTTGGGAGGTTTTGTCTCAAACAGCACGAACTACTCCCTGCGGCCATTTGCAGCTCCTTGCCGGAACGCACGCGAGAGAAGTATGTCCAGTGTGTTGTCGAAAGCTGTTCCAAGTTGATCTTCAATAACATATCCACTGGAGCGCACATCATCAAAGGGAAGGTCAGTACGAAGTTGCCAGTGTTGTTTTCAAGAAATAATAGTCACGACAAACGCTAGGACTGAGTTTTTTGCATCGCAGATCTTCAAGAACAGCATGGTCGATCTAAAAGTAAGCAACCAGAAGTTGTTTCACAGATCAATTGGGATAGTGAGAGTAAGTAGCTCCATTATTTTACTCCTTGCTTACTAGATGTTTCCCAAAAATATTAGCCAAATGTAATTTTTACACACCGGAAAACACCGAAAAATGAAAAATCTGAAGCCGTTTAACGTTTGAATGAGCAGCATGTGGTTAAAAACTGACAAATCCAAATATCCTTAAAAAATGAACTCCGAATCGCAACATTTTATAGGTTTTTGAAATAAGCGTCCAAATTGGTCTACTGGCAGAAACGTTGGCTGTTAGGCCGATTAACCGAGCCTTTTTGACAAACGCTTTACATGCCGTTTCGACATGTTTGACGTTTGGCTTGATTCACATGCAAGTTTACCGAACTTCTGGGTATTGCTACATCTTATCAATGAGCATTTTAAAGAATCCCGCCCTCGAAAAACAACTTGGAAGGGTGGAAACAAAAGCCTAACTTGTAAAAACAACGGAAGCGAAGAGGAAATTATCAGGACAAATTTTGTGCCATTTTGAAATGCCATCGATTATTGCCGCAATTTTTTCACTTCGGCCGTGACCTCGCAAGCTTTTCAGCGCTGGTGTCGCCCTGTATGCACCACAGTCATTTCTCTGAAGCTTGATGTTCACAAAATGTGATTTGTTCGGTTGTACTTCACCAGAAGCATTTTGGTGAAAGAAACTGCTTGGCATCTCGCTTACGCAGAGTCCGAATTTTGCATCATGAGTTTTATCTCAGCAAACATTAGATATAAGCAAGTTTAGCACACCGGGCCGGTATGTAAAATAGATAGACTTACTTTAGTTTTATTAGAATTTGTCACAGTGGATGAAATGAGTAACTCAAAAATCTGTTTGGATTTCTGGTAAAAAAGCGGATATAAAATAAGTTTACTCGATCTTCAGTTACCCAAATAAAGTATTTCTGTTTGTAATAACCAAGAGTAAATTGCACTGGTACTTTTGAAGAAATTCTGTCCGGACTTAAATGAAAATGAAGCTCGTGCCTTCTTAATTCGATCGATCCATGAAGCAGACCAACTCGACGAAGAAACAGAGACTGCACCAGTTTCCTCACACATTCTTGTTGCAACGCCGAAAGAAAAGGTACAGGTCTTGCTCGTAACCGAGGATAGTTCCATAAACCAGTGAACGTTTTGTTATAGCGCAAAGGATATCGGTAGTGTGGGACATAGATTGTTCAGCAATCTTCCTTTGACAGCTGTCTTAGGTATTTAATTCTTATACACACATAAAAGATTTGTAATTTCAGCAAATACAGTGCTAACCGCGTCGAATCTAGGAAAATATGGGCCGATCTGCGTTGTACACCTTATGTAAAAAAATGTAGAGCTGTACGTTTTTAACTCATTATCTAAAACCAGTGGGAAACCCTTCATTCATTTAGATACCAAATAGTTTTCATAATTGTTTCGAGCACGTGTACAAAACTAGAATTTGAAACCCTCCTTCCTTTCATCTGTGCACATCTTCGAACTTAAAGCTTCCCAGCTGATCGTAGGTCTCCGTTTTTGTTGTTTGAACTTTCAAGGAAATTTGTTAAAAATCTTCACTGATCCGTGAATATCAGTTTCAGCATCCACAGAAACATAAAGTGAAATCAAAACAGACAAACGCGTATTTGAAACCATCCAACAAATTGTTCTTTTAAGAGCTGTTATTTCGAACCTTTCGTGACTTTTATCACCTTCAATTCGAAGTAGAGTTGCAAAAAGATCGCCATGTTTCCCGCTTTCGGTCATCATCGGTTTCATAACCAACGCGCAGTCGCGCACAGGCGCAGATACCTTAATTATATACTAATCCGCGCCTTGATGCTGAGCAAGAAAACTGTTCTGCATTCATGTGATCTGTCCTTTGATGACGAAGTTACTTCAACATGCTGTTGTGTGTTCGGCATTTGAAAAGTTTTACTTTCGTAAGACGTGTTGCGTACAGCTGTGTTTTTTGTGCAGTGCACTATCAGACCCTTTGATGACTTAAAGTTGTTGACAAGTAAAGTCTGTAATATTATTACTGACTGAAGAGCAACTAATTTTGATTACTGTCTTTTTGAAACAATAAAGGTTTTCATTCTCTTGCAATGAAATAATGGTTTAAAACGGAAAGACGTGTGCGTCACTGGGTACTTCAATTTACGCACGGAATCCCTTTCTGTGAAACAATGGAGACAAAAAAATTTTTGTAGTCGCCTTTGACTTCTCAGAGTTCTTTGCAGTTTGTCGATTGTGGTAAAACAAACCCAGCACTTCATGTCTTGTTTTGCTTTTTCCTTTTCCGCCTCATTTCACGCGCCAAGCTGAATTTTCGTGTTTGTTTTGCAAATGCCGTTGCCTTTTTGCTTTATATTGTGCAGTTCGTCACGGGCAAATAAATAAGTCGAGCCTCGTATTCCGTCACCTCAAAGTGAGAAAGGTGTAAAATCTCTTGCGTCGTCACAGGTGGTCCCCACAGCGATTGTCATGGCAAGAAAGCGATGCACTTTCGCCGAAGCGGCATCTGCTCTCAGCCGCTTCCACGTCATCCGAGATGCTATGGCCTCTGTGACCGGACAGCAGTCTGCTGAGGCAGGTTCGGAGAACACTCAGTGATGCAGGCACTGCCGCAGAGCGAACGCTATTCGCGGTATAAGAGCGATAGACAAGCACTTTGCAGCTTTTCTGTATTTTGCTGTACTCGCATTGTTTTTTTTTAGTAGACATGCGATAATTTGATAAGCTGAATGCATCATTTTATGTGTTAAAGTACGCTAGAAAGTGAGAATATAAAACGACAGCAAATTTATCAGTGATGGCTCAAAACTGGAAGGCTGCGTGGAAAACATCACCACTGACAGCAGTTGTTGGAAAAGCAGTCCCGTGACTCTTTTCATGACTTCTGACGCGTTCGTCAATTCATACAACTGTGAGCTGCACTGCAAGTTTGCGATGCAGTTGAATTAACTATCATTTCCTCTGTTTGTCTCATACGTATAAGCGTCTCACTTCAGGTAACGATGGGTTTGCACATAAAATATCTCTGGTCACTGTCGGTTTCACCATCACTTGTAAATTACGTGTTTCAGAAAAGCTCGTTATAGAATAATAAAACCTTACAGATGTTTTGGCAAGAACGTAGAATAGATTTTTAATGAATACCACGATTTTAGATTCAGCGGTAATTCAACATTTTTCCATTTCTCACTGTTTCGCTACACTCCTCGAATTTTTCTTGCTTTTGTGAAGGGTTCGGTTTAGAAAGCTAAACACCTTCACTGAAGCATTGAACATCAATTGTGTTCATTCTTTCTGCTTGACGACGATCATTCATCGTCACTGTCTAATCCAGTGGTTTCCAAAGGATGGGTCGCGACCCAAACAAGAGTCGCGAAGGGGCAGAAAATGGGTCGCGCCGCGGCGATTCAAACCTGGGTTGTATATTTCCAACGTTCCCACCGTTTCTCTGTGTCTGTCTGTAGATACTTGAGAAAAGAGTAGATTGCTGGCACAGAAAACGAACTTAGCAACTGTCTGCAAAAATCATCCGTACAATCGATATTTCTTTCATGTTAAAATGCGCTGTTTGAGTCTTGGGTCGCGAGATGTTCACCAAACTCAGATTTGGGTCGAGCTCAAAAAAGTTAGGGAACCGTCGCTCTGATCCATCGCTGCGGACGACAACAGGGTTGACGTCACCAGAAGGTAATACGCGAGTTTTTGAAATACAATAAAAGTACTTCAGCAATGCAGGTACCACGGATTTAAATAAAGTCATAACTAAAGTACTTTTCAAAAACATCATTGCAAATGCGTCGATGTGAGTAACTGCTTGAGACGGCGCTTGCGGAGAATGACCTAAAACATTTTCCCCATATGACATTCGCTGATCACGTTTACGTCTGCACAGCGCGAGATAAAGTTTTGTTTTCCAACAGATTACCAGGGGTTGTAAGGATCTTTCATCCATGCTACTGTAACTGTGCCTGTAGGAGGCCTGATACATTGGACTGACCTTTATCAATGCTGAAAAACTGAATCGTAAAAACATCAACTGTGATGCGCGAACTCCTGGGTCGATGCTCACATACCAAGAGCTTTTGAAGTACTCGAAGCGCAGTTTTTAAGTTAATCTTTCCGCGTACAGGTTCGCACAAGAGTGGTCATGAGGGACATTGGGCAATGACCGAAAACGTGTTATGGCAACAAACAGGGACTGAGGTGGAGCTTTACGGAGATTTCACGGTCTGGCATTGCAGAATAATGGGCATGACAATGAAATTCGCACATCTCTGTAGTTCGGTTCACTTTAGACAACTTAAGACATATCAGTTAAAACGTTTTTGTCATGTGATGGTTTTAAACACGCGTATAAATGTTTTTTCAGGTCCAAACGTCCAAATTTGCAGTGTGATTGATGCCTTGCATTGAGGTGTGTGAAAGTAACAGCGTCTTGGCGCTTGGCTCATTGTGCAATAAACGTGTGCAATCCTCAACTCCTGCTTGTCGCGTTGGTGATTAATTACACTTGCAGTCATTCGGTCAACTACTGGTTACAAGAAACTAGTCGAGTTTCTATGCAACCGATCTGGAATATTTGCATTTTAACGCACAGTAACTCTGTGTTGAAGCTTTGGTTCCCACTTAAAAAAAACTGGCTACCTTTTCAATCAAAGAGGATGATCAGTCAAAGATTTATCTCGCAGTTTTAGGAGTAAACGGACAAAAATAAAAAATGTTTGTTTGAGGAACGGATACTCCTCACGCGTCAGTCACAAAAAAACACATGGGCGAAACAGAATTCGCGCAGCCGCGTAGTTTGTTTGCTTGCTATCCCTAAATGCTTAGAGCTGAATGAAGCCACTGTCGCACATGAAGAAATATGTAGACGTGTCCGAAACGGTTTATATCAAATAGGAGCGAAGATTACTGGAAATATTTTTACCATGCGCTGAAACAGCTATGTCCAACCCGCGGGCCGCATGCGGCCCAGTAGAAGGTTTTCACTGTAGTATAAGTAGCCTGCATACGGACAACATGTCCTTGTTTGGATAATCTTAAATTTGATATTTTTGATGGTGGTGGTCCTCAGCCACTTCATCACGTGTGTACTGCGTGCTGGGTGATTTCCGTACGTCCAATGACACCTTGGTGGAAAGCTTTTCGCTATAGTTTTTTTATTTGTACCCTTGTTTCATTAGCAATAAACTTGCCTATGAAATCACACGGAATGGTTAAATCGGTAACATTGCAGTTGGGATTCGAGCGCTTTCAGTACATTAGCTTAAATTAAATTTAGTTTGCTAAGATCAAAGTAAGTGATTGAATGTGCGGCCATGATTAAGATAATAGTGACATAAGTTTTGGCTCAGTAAGTAATTTCAGTTGGACATAGCTGCAATAAAAAGAGAGCTGGTGGGTGGTTTCATTCAATAGTTGGTCGTACAGCTTTCGTCGAACTAATAAGCACTATTCAAAAAAATATTTTCAAGGCTTGCTTTGATCAGGCGAAAAATCGGGCTACGTATCCTAAACCTACCTATAACTCCATAGTATAGCTTTTCTCATGAACGGTACTGGCACCCCAACGTGTGCAAGATTTATGTAGCCTAAGGTTTGAGGTGTCACCGCTGCTATCAATTGGGAAACCGTTTTTGAGATTCAGTTTGTTTGCGCGTTAAGCACATAAAGCGTGAATTTCGTCGAAAAGTGCAACAAACACTCGTTGCTATGCTGCGTGTTATCCGCACAAAATTTTCAAACCTAAAGCACACTCTGTAAAATCACTTAAATCTGGAGGTGTTCAAGTCGGTTAAGCTTGGCTCGTCACATGTACGTTTTTGGACCTTTCAAACAATAAATGCGAGACTGTAATACTTTTGCGGATGCAGAGAGGAAACTAATCGACAGTTGTTTCCGTGGCTGTAACATCGACACTCTGCACAACTTCTCTGCAACAGATAGTTCGACCTGAACGAACACTGCAAAAATTCAAAAGGTTTTAGTCAGACGTGCATTGTAATGCGCTGAATTCTGTCTCTCAAGGACTAACAAAAAGGTTTTACGGTTATTATTGAATAGATTTGCCAACCCACTTAACTTTAGCAGCTGTTCATGTTTTGAAGGCTGAGGACATTGCAGAGACAAGAGAAAAATAACTTCCATTCGAGCTACAGCGGTCATGGACACTTTGGTTTTCAATCATCGGAATAGATTTCACACCGATAGCAAGTGTTTTCAATAGATCCATGCGGCTGCTGGTGTTCGTGCTACTACTCTCAGAATGAAACTGGCCTACATTCGATTGCTGAATGGTCTAGAAATTTTTAAGTATCTGGGGCAAAAGTTCCGATAATGTACATCAATTACAGGAGTATACTGCTGAACCAGCTTAACAGCATTCGCTTCAAATATGATGCTATGCTTCATATCATTCGCTTCAACAGCATTTCGAGTGGCTCATACAATTTGCTGGGTTGGGAAATCTTACCACATTGCCCTCGCTGTTAGAAGCCTCCAGACGTGAAGTTAAGTATACCTAAAATATCCGCAAAATGCATTGCATTTTACTTGTTTGCTGAGCACTTACAAATAAAAGAGACAGTGCGATAATAGTATTCAACATGTAGTTCTTGCACATCCACTTGCGGTAACGATATCCAATGTGTTAACAAAATATGCTTCATGCAATCGAAGCCTTTGCATTTATTATGGAAGCAGGAAAAAATAGCATTCTAAAAAATATCAACTCTATTTTACACATCAATAACGAATAGAAGTTTTTATTTGGACATTCTGTGACAGTTAACATCAACCAACTCGGCGGCAAAAGAAGTCGGCGACAGGACACTTAAGTCCCAGGTCGTTCTAAACTTGGTTTGTCAGTGCCCTGTGGTCAGATTGAAACGCCTGCCGTTTTAGAATCCCTGCCTCGTTTCATATTTGGCTTTATACAAGTTTGCCAGTGCATATGGGCAGGATTTCAACAGGTTCTTTTATTTATCTGAGGCTGTAAGGTGATCGGCAGAATTGAGCTTATGTTTCGACTAGTTTACTATCGGTTTGTGCTGGGATCAGGAAAGAAAGACTTTTCCATGGTTTTCATTCCACAAAGTTTTTGTTCTTTCGTGTTCGTTCAAGGATCTGCACCTCAATCTCATAACTATAACTGAGTGTGACTTACTGTGAGCGCATGGTATTGGTAACTCCAACGCACAACAAGTCAAGGAAGATCAATCATTTCCCAAAAGCGAAAGCTTTTCTTCTTATGAAATCTTCAAATAAATTTCGCTAAACTTTAACGATACTTTTGTGAGCAGATATAAACAAGTTATACATTTTCAAACATTTTTCTGTGGCGGAAATGGAGTACAGGTGATGGTGCCTATAACAAGGCTTTATAGCCACAACGCACTTTTACCTTCTTGCACAACCAAAAGGTTTGAATCACTAAAATTATTTGGTAACATGAAACGTTATTTGCGGAGTATGATGCATCTTCTTTTACAAAAGAAACACAACAAAAAAACAAAGAACAGCGATACATATACACAGTCTTCAGGTTTGTATATCAGGTAAGAATAATAAATAGCGGTGCAGATTATTCACGGCAATATTTCTATAGAGGGAAAGGGTTTCGAAACCGGGGAGGTCGCATGGGCATAGGTCATCCACTTTTTCTGGAGGAACTGGCCCCCCACTTCTCAATTTCGAATTTTGTTTAAATAGGTTTGTCAAAGTAATTCGTATAATGAAAAAAATATTCCATAGTTTTTTGACGTGCAGTTGTGCCGTGCCCTCTAGCCCACTTTGCAAAAGGTTCCTCCACCATTGACAGAGGGCCTTCCAAGAATATCACCTGTTCGCAAAAGCGCAGAAAAGAAACATAGCTGGTGTGCGAGGGTGCAGTTCAACTCTGCTAAATATAAAGCAACCACGGCCACAAGATTGTAGCCAAAACGCTTGAGTGTTGGCAGTCTTCTATCTCAACAACAAGGAAGTTAAACATGAGCTGAAAATCAGCTACAACAACGAATCCCTGCCCTTTTGCTCCGAGCCCAAATACCCCGGAGTAACGCTGAACAGGACGCTCACTCATCGCCGACACTTCGAGTCACTTGGAAAAAAGTTTACATCATGCGTAGCACTCTTGACGCTTGCTTGCTAAGGCTGGGGTTCTGGGGCAACAACGTTTGCGAACAGCCACCTTAGCCCTAGTCCAGGGGTGGGCAATTGATTTGGCTCGGGGGCCACTTGGAGAAAGCCCATTTCGCGGAGGGCCACGAACCTTCTAATGGAGCAAGTCCCGGTTCAAGGTAGCCTCAGCACTAACATTTGCAGTACTGTGATGGTTGAAGGAAATTTCAGATTTGAAGATTTTTCCTGAATGTTTCCGCGGGCCGCTGAAAACACTGTGGTCGTGGACCACTATTTGCCCACTCTTGCCATAGTCCATTCCTGAACCGTCACCAGAAAGTTTTGAATAGGGAGGCTTTGCGTTTGTGCGGGGGGGGCTTGATATTCAAAAATCGACAAAAACTCAACTGATTCATAGTGTTTCATGTTCCAATCATTTTCAAATTCATCTGAACTGAAAAAGCGCATTTGCGGTATTTCGAAAAATGTAAACATTTGAAAAATATTTTCTGAGGGAGGCACGTAAAGTGACTCCTGCCAAAATGGCAAAATTCCTTCTACAGTGCAACTGCTGAGGTTAATCATGAGCCATGCGTCGACTCTGCTCGTCTTATCGTTAAATTCCCTCATGGGATGCAGTTACGAAGCTTACCCGTCAATCATAAATATGGTATTTACAAACTAGATCTTCTATAATAGCACAGCTTTTGTATCACGCGTGAGTAACCAGACCCGTAACCAGGGGGGGCGTAGGGGAGGCGAAGCCTCCCTAAAATTTTTTCGACCCTCTGGAAAATGTTTTGGACATAGTTTAAAAGTATTGGACATAGTTGAAAAAATTGAGGCCCATCTCAGAAAAATCTTCGCCCCTCCTGGTGTCCCAAGCTGGATACGCGCCTGTGAGTAACCCACTGTCATCTCGGCCGAAAACCCCCGTTACACTCAAAAAAACAAAACGTATGCATATTTCGTTAGTACTGCTCGAAAGAACGCTTCGAAAAAATCAGCTACTGAGGGAATCAGGTTAATAAGTGTGTTTTAAGTTTTAAAATTTAGTTGAAAAGTGACTAACGCCAAGCTGTCAAGAGTATCCTGAGCAGGGCTCGTACGATGAAGAAGAACTGTGGCGTAGAGTAATAACCAGTCGAAGTCAAAACCAATGAAAAAGCACAGGCAGCCAAAAACGTCTGGATCGAAAAAATAAAAACGACATTAAGAAAGCCGATAATAGAAATGCATAAAGCAGCAAAAAAGATGCTCTAAACCAGTGGTTCTTAACCTTTTTTTATTTATTACCTACTTCCGGTTGAAATTTAATTGTAATTTTCCACAACCTAAATTGAATTGAACCATTTGTACTATAGTTTTGATGTTCACGAACGAAAACAGTGTATTCAACAAAAAGAACGTATCAATGCAAAAGAACATGAAAAACACAAAAATTATACAAAACCAATTCATTGCGAATTTTACGCTTGTTTTTTGGTAACGATCGATCCTTGCCAGGTTTTATTTTTGAGATTGCACATCGATATAATCTGACTCGAGTTCCAACAATCTGTTCCGAGCTTTTGTCCTTACAGCAACAAGGCTTGAAAAGCTGATCCACAGAGGTAAGTGCAAGGGAACAGTGTCGTAGCCAGCCCAAAAATTTGGGGTCCAAAAAATTTTGGGGGGACAAAATGTTTTATTTTAGGCGAATAACACTATTTTGTTTGGAAAAACGCCTCTCAAAGCACAAAATGACTATGTTTTCCAAAATTTGGGGGGGACATGGCGCCTTTGGCTCCTCTACGCCTATGCAAGGGCTACGCCTATGCAAGGGAACGCAGTCAGCAATGTCAGCGGTTTTGCAATGCTTGAACATACTTCGACAGATTTTGTTGAAAATTGCCAGAAGTGTTTGTTTTGTCTTAGACAAAGTTGGAGCAACTGACTCACCCTAATCTTCAGGTGATGAATAATTACCACCTGCAACCCCTATCATTCCCACTAGTGTGTAATTCCCCACAGGTTATGAACCACTGCTCTAAACCAAAAACAAGTATACGAACTAAAATCATTCTGTGTTTGTTATTACTGTCATTGATTTTTTTTAACCACTTGTCTTTCCAAATGTCAAGTAAGTGTGATTGGATTATTCAACAAACGTAACAATAAAGCAAATCTGATGTTTGTTTTTTTCAACCCCATGCTCAAGCCCCACATGCTGCAATAAAACCACCTACTTGTGTTCAGCAGATAAATCAAAGGTGTTCCACAAAGTGCGGTGTGACTGTGAAATCCAAATTTTGATTCATTCCTACACTAACTGAAAATTACAAGCCAGTCATTGAAACAATACGCCAAAAGTCAAAGTGGTTGACCATAGAAATGGTAGGACAGCGTGGTGAGTGAGCTTACCAGTGTACGTTACTGCAGCATTTTCATCATGTTCCAACGCTGGATATCACAAGCAAGAAAGATCCCTTTATCGTGTTACAAACAAGCCATGTTAGGACGTTCTTTTACCCTATACTCCCAGGGGTGTAGTAAGGCGGGAACGCGTGGGAACGGCGTTCCCACACCTTTTTCACCTTTTGCTTTATAATGAGTTTCAAGCTGTTTTAAAATGGCTATTTTTTATGCGTTCCGGCATTTTTTTGTTAGCACTACATCCGTGTATACTCCGCTGCAGTAAAAACACTTTTTCCGCTTTTGTTTCTTTGAGATGTTGTTTTCAGTCCGACTCCGCTACAGTAGTCATAATAAATAACGCACACCTTTTTACAGTATGTTGCACAAGTTATGTATATTTTCATTGTTCTTGGTAATCATTGTGATATCAAAGGCCTTATACATAATTTGATTTTCTATAAAAAGCATGTAAACCTAGTGTGGCATATAATATTCTAAGTGCTACTCACACCAAAGCTCTCTCGCCATGTTAAGCAAAGGAGTATTTCAGGGATTGTTTGAAAGTGCACGTGACACAACTTGAAATGAAGTGGTCGATCAGTTGCTGTTGAACGCAGCTCGAAAGAAGCTGACCAAAATGCCAACGCCCCAGCGATCAACATCGAACGGAGACTTTCTCCGCTAAGATTGATTCACTTTGATGTCACCAGAGAAAGTTTTCGCCTACTGAGTAGGCATTCCCAGCTCGTACATCAATGTCCCGGTCATCATCACAGAATCAGCGGAACGAAATCTACACCGCGTGCTGCATCGGGAAGATCAGACATCTGAAAACCATAGCCAAGTGCTGGTACTCGGCAAGCTACGACATATGTTATCAATCCATCTTTATAAGATCTCCATCAGCAGCATGCTATAGGTTAGACCAGTGGTTCTCAACCTTTTTACACCAGCGGACCGGTAAAAAACGCAAAAAAATGTATGAACCGGAAACATAACATCGCAATGAATGTAACAGATTATATCACAATCATTTTGACAACTATAGCTGTTATATATGGTTTCATTTCGAGGATCTTCATATTCATGAAAATAACATAGTCAAAGTCGTAAGCTAACTTCTACAAATGTTGACTTACTATGTCTAATAACTCTTTAGCATTGACATCAACACTTGTAAAAAATCGTATAAAATCGTGAACATCTCTGTATCTCCCTTCTGCACAAAGCTATTCCAAACAGCCAGATTCTTTTTGAATGCGTCTGTCTTGTTTCTTAGTGCAAAGATCTTTGTGCAAAACCTCGATATTAACCTTATTCAAATGGCAAGATATATCCGCCAAATACGCAAGCTTACTCACTCACATTGCATAATTGAGAGTTCCTTTCTCTTACAATTTGTTTTGTTTCTTCCTTGAGCTCAAGAAAGAGGCGAAAGAACTCGCCGTCTTGACAGGCAACTTACGTCTGTGGGGAGAAGATGTTCTTACCGCGAATCCATACTTTCACAGTGTTTTGAATAGTCTGGAGTTCAATGGTCGATTTCGAATTTCATTGATAATTTTCACCGCATTATTTAGCACGTTTGCAAACCAATTTCTTTGCAGCTAAAGGCTCCGGTTGGATTGTGCAATGAGGAAACAACATTTCTTTATGAGCCACTTTGTTATTTTTGCAACTATACCAAAGCGATATAATCAGTCATGCTTGCTGCTTGCAGCCCCATCTGTTCACACTCCGACAGTTTTCCCAGTATCTCTTTCTCATTAAAGTATTCTTCAATAAGACTGATATCTCTGACTCGGTGGTACGTCCTGGAAATTTCATGCAACGTAGAAGTTCTTCCTCGGAATCTTCTTTTTCCACATAACGCACCAAACAAAGAATGGCACAATTAGTCACATCAGTTGATTCGTTGAGTTGAATTGCAAAATACCTCGCCTTCTTTAACTCATCGATAACCTACTCCTCGACATCAATTGCCTTATCTTCAATCCTTTGCTGAACTGTGTCATTAGGAAATGGTATACGCTCAAGTTTCTGAGCTGCTTGGGGGACCAAAACTTGTTTTTCTGCAGAAGGATGCACGGATTGTTATGCTTTACTAACTCTTTCCTAAGGGTGACCAATTTTTTTAAATATAGGCATACCTTATTTTTGTGGCTGAAAACCGGGACGCTTCTGAACAACGAGCCTTATCAGATAAATGTGGTTCATATTTTACTATGGAGTATATAGTTACAGTATTTCGGATTCCTCTAGTTAAGATACTAACTAAAATAATGCATTTTACTGAGAAACAAAACAATGATCAAAACACATTCGCCCAAGCGTACTTTTCTGTACGCAATACGTGCTTCAATAAATCTTTGCTCGATTTTATTTTATCGTAAAAATATCAGAAAGCAAAAGTCAGTATTGATTTTACAGGTGATAAGGGGTTTAACATTCTGCTCCCGTATGTTATTAATTATAGAAAAAAATCTCTCAACGGGGGGTGATGTACGAGGTGTAGGACAATATACTGGCTGAACTGACTGAATGCTTAACCAGGAATTTTTGGTAGACTCACCGGGACGCCGGGACAAAGCCTTTAAACCGGGACTGTTCCTGCTAAAACGGGAAGTATGTTATGCCTATTTAAATATATTTCAAGATAAATTAGATACGGCGCATGAAGAAGTGATTTTTCAGTAGTAGCCATCGTTTTCATTTGCTTGAAAAACGGTACTTGCGACTTGTCCAAACTCGTGCTCGGCGTTAGTGGGTGGGTGCAAGCGAACAGTTCACGCGTGGTGCTGCCATTAGGCTGCCACCAGTGCAGCACTCACTGCGAAAGCAGCCGCGTGACCCACGGTGCAAGCAGAGATGGGCGCTCCACAGCAGGGATGATCACTATCCAGTTTGCCGGTTGGATATCTGGCAGGATAGTGAGTTTGCAACCGGATACGGATATCCAAAAACTCCTTTCAAACGGAAACCGGATACGGATCCGGATATCCGAAACGCTTTTATCGATATTTCGAGGATTCATACTTTTGGAAAAAGTTGCACATTGCACAATCATTCATTAATTATTTTCAAACGCATCTTTTCAACCTTCTGTGCCATGACTCCGAGCCTGTCATCTGTCTATGGTGTAATCTCTGTACCTTAGTGTAATGCCATTCCCCCTCGTAATCTGCTAATTGGACACGCCAAGTTTGTCAGCATGAATCTGTTCCTGATGTGGCAAGATAGGGCTCTTTCAGTAGGCCTATGCATTAAGGACGTTGTTTGCTGCGTACCTGTACCTGGACTATCGCTAGCTAGTGTAGGCCTACTGTGATTTGTAGTCTAGACTAGCTAGAGCACTCTAGCTCTTTTAATGTGAACTGTAGTCTACACCAGGCCTTGCAGTCTTCACACCTATTCTACGTGAGCCTGCAAGTGCATTGACTGGTTGTTGGATGACACCACCAGGTCAGATAGCTTTTTTCTTTCTTAAACATGATATGCAAAATTGTTGTTTTGTGACACTGACCTGTTGTTGGACTGAATTTTTAGTCAGTGATTTCAATATAAATGACATATTTTAAGCCAGTGTATTTTTTTGAATGCTGTTTTGTTTTTGTTTGCAGACTAGCATTGCTATGTAGTTAGGTTTGGTTAAAGTACAACAATGGGGAGGATTAAATAATGAAAGGCAGTGTCTATTTTGCCGCCAAGATGCTGGCGGCAACAGGCTTGGTAGAAACGAAGTAAATGTAAACGATAAATCCTAAACCTAACCTTAACCCTAACCTTGACCCTAACTGTAGCTTTAACGCTAACCCTAAACCTAACACCTAAGCGTACACTTTGGAAAGTTTTGAAAAAAGTAAAAGAAAAACAAAAGGGATGTCACTAAAACGAGAGTCGAACTGAAAAGCAAAGGCATACCAGACGTGAAGCATAACCACTACGCTATGAGCAGCATGCCGTTTGCTTGACAAACTGACCTTTTTATTCAAATTGCGTCATGCCACGAGACCGAATCTTCGACTGGCAGCACAATAGCTCCAGCCGAGCTGTTGCTGCCAGCATCTTGGCGGCAAATTAGAAACTACCTGTATGAAATTGTGAATGTGAACTCATGGATTGTATTAAAATCTAACCATTGTTACCAAAGAAATCAATGGCTAATGAAAAGCTTGGTGTAGCAACAGAACCGTCACTAGAAAGTCTTTTATGGGTCTTTACATTTGTGCAGTGGGGCTTGGCATCTGAAATTTGAACAAACATCACTGTTTTTACAGTGCTTTATATTCAAATTCGGGGGGGATTGGAGCTTTGTTTCGGAGGGGCTAAGCCCATCATAGACCCCCCAAGGCTACGGGGCTGTGTGGCAAAACTTCAGTTTGCTTTTTAATGCAATTAACTCAGAAACGTACTTCGGTTACACGATATGTCAAGCTTGCAAGATATGTCAAACTTTCTGTTTATGAGCATGTCAGGGCCCAAAGTGGCACAATACATTCAGGTAGTGTCCATGGGCGTCGGATGGGGGGGCAGGGGGGCCTTGGATTTTGAAATTATTAGCAAAAATGTTTGTTTTTTTCAATTTCGAGGGGTAAAAACAAAATTTCACCACTTTTACCCCCACCTGGAAAAAAATTTGGGAAAATCCCCTACTGGCCCCTCTGGAAAAAATCCTTCCGACGCCCATGGTAGTGTCTATTCTGCTTCATGAGGTAAAACCTGTGCTGGGACTATTTTTCCTTCATTTGAACATAATTGGTTGAAGTGGTCATGTGCAAGAGTGTAGTGCTAAAAAAAGAGGTCTGGGAACGGCGTTCCCAAACAAAGAGGAAGGTTACACCAAATGTTTCGAATAAAGTGAGCATTTGCCTGCAAGAACTTCTACACTCGCTTCCTGTTTCACTGTAGACTTTTGACTAGCAGTGTGGATGTGCATGTCGCTAGCACATCTGTGAGATCGCAGCCATGTTTTAATGTAATCGTTTAGATCTCACATCTTGAAGTACTGTTACTAGTGCAAAAAGGTATGGGAACGCTTTCCCACACAAAAAGTATACGGGGAGTTCGTTCCAATACGTTCCCATCCCACCCCACTGCAACCCTGATCATGTGACAAGTAGGCTGCAATATGCAGAGACAATTGGTTGGGAGTTTATGTTTAGGGTTTAGGATCAGGGCTTATGGTCGAGGTGTAGAGTCAATTTTTCAGTTGAGGGGTTCAGTGTTCAGAGTTAAGGTTTAGCCTACTGTTCACTTAATGCAGTGGTTCTTAAACGGGGGTACACGTACCCCTTGGGGGTACCAAACACCGCAACAGGGGGTACGAAGCACCAACCTTTTTAGGCATACACGCCCTGAAAATTTTAAAGATGTATTGTCGATTGTTGTGAGTGCAGTAAACTTTGTCAGAAGCCAAATCTTGAATCACGGCCTGTTCAGAGTTTTTTGTAACGAAGTTTAAGCTCAACACAATGT
>JGI24159J19872_10000803_pt1 | contig 31203 bp, 17 predicted proteins | sample Ectturendosymbi4_FD_19872 | JGI IMG/M metagenome (IMG submission 19872)
TTNNCAAGACGTCAGGTTGCTTAGTTGGGAGACCGACCTGTGCTCCTGCAACAACTAGGTTGATCCCTCAACTAGTAGGGACCTCTGCAATAACCAATAACCTCAGTCCCTACACATCAATGACGATTTATTTAGGTACAATGCGGTTTAAAATGAAATGTCTTTGAATACAGTGGCAATAGATAAAGTGTAATAATGGATTGATTCAATACTGCAAAGATGCTTGTATTTGTGGTAGTTGCAATAACAAACTTCATGAATTTGTCTGATACTAAATGCCAGCTATCAATGGGAAGTTACTCGTGTACCACTTGGAAAATCTTCGCGCGCCATCAGTGGTAAGCATACCACAGTTTTTGTAATCACTTCTCTGTATGGACTACAAATAGCGAGTACATTTTACTTGTTTGTTTGCTTTTGTTTTCCTCAGACAAAAGGTCCATATCACATTAGTTAAAAGAACAAAATGATGCAAAAATGCTTGTACACAATGCTTTACACCTGGTGTGTGCAACCCGTGGCTGGGCAGGTGACGTTTTGTGGCCCGTGAAAAGCTTCAGATTTTAACTAAAGTAGCGATCTTCCGTGGGCCTTCAGCGAGTTGTCTAATCCGCAGAGCTTGACACATGCAGCTGTGGCCCGTGGACCAATCTGGTTAAGTGAATGTGGCCCGGCAGTGCTGCATGGTTGCACACCCATGCTTTTCACGGTATGAGTTAGTTAGTACGCATAGTCAATAGTCAATACTGAAGAGGAACGAAAACTGAAACAAAGTTCCAGCAACTACTGCATTCGGTCGTCGTCATATAGAAGCGTTAGAATTGGATAATGGGAGAAAAATGCAGATTTACAAAATTTACGAAAGGCATCAGACAATCGAGGCGAACGAATAAAAAGTTGGATGAAGATGTACATCGTTTAAGAAAAGCATGCAGATCGTGCTTAAAGGCATCAATATTTCTGGCGAAATAAGTAAATTGATAACGAATAGGTACATTCTTGGTTGTGTGATGCAAACTTCGAGGATGTCGTTGTAGGTCCATGCGTTTCAACCGGTTTTCGAGGAACGTTTTTCATCTGTACGGTAATAATTTCAATGTAGAAGTAATTATCCACTATCACTGAGTTAAATCTTTTGTATTATATGACAGTAATACAGAATGTGTTCCGCACCTAATAACCAGTTGGAAACGCAGTTGTTGGCAACGCGGAACACGATTAACAAGACCTCCACCACAATGGCATGATACACTTTGGCACAGAATACACGCGAAACAGTGCTTTCAAACTGCAACAGAGCAACAAGCCAAGTTGATTCTGACCTTGATTGCTTCGTAATAAAATGCTTTCACTGGCCCTTGTGCCACATGTCCTTGATATCTTTCAGTGAAGCATAAGTAACAGACCGAGATATTTGACTTGTCCACCGAACTTACTACTTATACCCAGGGCTACCATCGATCTAGAACCAAAAATAAGAACGGCTGATAAAATTTTGATTATATTACAGTACCTAAAAAGATAACGAATGTTTCTGCTTGCACGACTTATGTCAGTTCATATATTTGCCTATTTATCTCCAGGAACCATTTGCTTCAGCAATACCTTATTCTCGAATTTCTCTTTGCAAACGTCACTGAAAACGTTTTTTCAGCTTGCTCAGTTCTTGAATCAAGTAAATGCTAAACCAGGGCTACTCAAATGGCAGACAGCGGTCCGAATCCGGATCTTTGGATGGTGACGGCCGGACCTCGACAGCCTCTTAAAAGGTGTGCTCGATATCCAGATGTTTTTATACCAAAATGTTGGGTTTTTGGCCGTGTTTCTGAACTAGAGCATGACTCCTCGACAATTGTATTAAGTGATTGTCGATCAAGCTGTTGATCAGCTACATTGCAGCGCGCACCTGAGTTGGGCAAGCTACGATTTTTTGGTTCAAGGTAATTGTTTCGTCATAATTGTTCAGCAATGGCTGGTCACCACAATGTCTATCCTGGTGGAAATAGTGGATTCAAGGCTAAAAAATAGCGATGAAACCTTTTCTTTCCAAAAACAATGCAATTATACAGATTTACTTGTGCAAAATTATGAAAGATGCTTGAGTAGGGGAAAAGTTTTGCAGAGATTTTTGTCCTTTTGTTTTTTACGGGAAGTCAACAAAATGTGAAGAAAAGCTAAGGCATTTTCAGATTTTCAAAGGAATGATAAAGGGGAACTGGTGGAATTTTGACGACATAGTGTAACGTATCAAAGACTTGAATGTAAACCTGCAAGGAGAATAACATGCTACTATTGATTTGATCACTACTTTTCAGAAAAAGTTTCATATTTTCAAACATGTCATTCAAACCAAACTTAGTCGGTTTGAATGACATGCTTGAAAATATGATTTGCCGAGGCATTTCGGAAAATGAAAGCAAGAAGATTGCAGATATGTTCAATTTATTGAAAAGTTCACTAACAACATTGCCGCAGTTTGGCATTTTTTCTTTTTGAAAACAGTTGCTGTTCTTTCCTTAAATCCCTTTTCAGTGACAGACACTACCGAATTCTCGACTGAAGCAAAAGACACATGCGCATGTGTGTAATAAACTTGAAGTGGAAATTTTATTGGTGCCAAAGCTCTTCTGGGCATCTCCGCTTATATTTGTAGGCAACGACCAGTCATTCACTGATAAAGGTGGCGGAGCGGAGCTCCGGCACCTTGACACCACTGGTGTGGACGCATCCAAATTCAACTGGAATTTATTTGATTCCAACAGAACGTAGTAGCGAAAGAAATGTTTTTTGATGGCTCACCTGAAAACTTCTTGTCAAAGGAAGGTATCTCCAAAATTTTTTCCAACTCTCGCAATTTGTCAGTGGAAATTCTTACTGAGTTTGAGTCTACCTGCTGCTGCCAGAGAGGTGAATTGTCCCCTGCAGCATGCTACAGTAAATGCGAAATTCGGGCCCCCGCTTAGCTTATGCTTCGTTTTTGGTATTCTTTTGGTTTTCAGTATTTGTTTGCGTTTTCCGAAGTATTTTTCGGTAATTTAGGGTTTTAGTAGTACAGCCATCCACATCCGGATTCACCACCGTTTTTCAATTTTTTTTCGGAGTGTTTTTAGTGACTCCCCTACCGTGGCCAGTAGACCCCTTTCAGCTACGTTTTCCCTCCTGGCTCAAACATCCAGACACGCCACTGAATGCTGACAGTCAGCGCTTTCAAAAAAGAAGTTCATAAAGAACAAGTTCCGCACCTGCATGACGAATAAAACCTTCAGCATTACCTTCTACTCGCTGTCACTACGCTTGGAACAAAAATTTAGGTAACTGCCAAGAAGCACAAAATGCTCCCACCAGCAAAACAATAAATTACGCTGACCACTGTTGTTAATATCTGTATCCATTTACCGGGTTTTGTATATCTATATATAATGGAATTAAATTCTCATGTTATGTTTTTTGTTAGAAAATCCAAGACATGTCACATTTGCATGATTTTATAGGCGTGAACGGACCTCGAAAATTGCTGACATTTGTAACTGGACTCTTTCTTAAAGTAGTAGAGTAGCACTGTGCTAAACCTTCGCTACAAAACCAGTTTCCTAAGAATCCTAACCGAAGTAGACAGCTTACAGTGCTAAAAATGCCTGATAGTGCGTTACGTCTCTGTGGTGCAAGAACATTATACTACTTTTATAACGTCACAAAACCTTGATTGCAAAATTTTTAAGGTGAGTTAGTAATGTTCTGTATCTTTATCAGATGTGGCTCATTAACAAATTGCTACGCTGCTACAGAAAATAAGAAAAAATAAGGACGCAAGTCGCAAATAAGGACATTTCTCGGCAATAAGGGCTTTAATATTTTCTATGACGTAGTAGTGCAAAATAAGGACAAATCTTAGAAATAAGGACGGAGTGGTACCCCTGCTTATACCATTCAGGTAGATGAATGGTGTAACTACACCGACTGTTGTTTCACAAAATAATTTAATGTTGAGCAACGGTGATCACAACAAATATTCAGAAGGCTTTGAAGACCACTGATGCTAGGACCAAACAAATACTAATTATAATCAAAGAGTAAGTGATTCACAAACAGGTTGCCTACATTACGTACTTCACGAGCTGTGCCCAGCTGTACTGGATGCTCATCAAGGTGAAGAGCGAAAAGATATGGACCCAGAACTCCCCTTTATGTTAACCCGTTGGTTGTAATGAAGGGTCTGAAAGGCTTAATAAACATTCATCCTTTCCCGATGAAACATCTTGAAAGCAGGACAGAATTTTTAAATCCAACAGAAATCAAAAAATATATATTAAGCACAGATGTTTTTCTTCACGATAACAACATCTGATGTTCCTAACAAAATCTGCGACGCGGGCTAAAACTAACAAAACGTAATACAAGTAGAAACCCATTTCCCATGTTGTTGTCATTATAAAAACATTCTTTTGCATTAACATTTCTTGCTTTCTAAGGTGCAGCCAGGGGGTGTAGGGGCTACAGCAACTTATCCAATCAGAAACCGAGATTTTTCTCCATTCGGAGAGATTTTTCCCAACTTTTCAGTTTAGGATCGAGTGCATTACACAAAGTTCAGCAATAGTCGGAGCAGAGGGAGCAACGATTTCATTGGTTAACGAGATAATTATGAATTCTCGACGCTTACGAAATAACCAAGCAGCTTTCATAATTTATTCGTGTTCGTACTGTCACCCACAAAAACAGCTGATGTAGGCCTATCGTTGTCTACAGGCACGAAAATATAGGCTATGGAAATGAGCGAACCGGGGAAGAACGAACCATGTTGAGGTTGCAGCTCACCCAATGCAGCTTGAGATTATGAGACCAACAAAATCAGTATGGGAACCAACCGTGTAGGTAAGTAGGCAGTGGTGATGAACTGGAGTATGCTGGTCAACGTTGGCTACCCCAACGCTTGTTTCTGATTTTTTTTTTATAGGTTGTTGTTGATAGCTCCAAGTTAGTGCAGTAACAGGTTCAGAGACAGAATCACGAGACATTTACTTACAGACATGTCACCGAACATAACATCCAGTTGACAACAGGCCAGAAACACTTGGCATGCTGAACTCCCCGACTGTCCAAGTAGAACGGAATAACTAGTCGGGCAAACAGTGTGAGGTGCCCACTCAATCGAATTAGGCCATCGAGGGCACGATGAACATGCAAGGGGGGATAGCTGTCTAGCGTGCACATGGGATACATTCGAATAAAAGCTTTAAGAAAGCGCAATGGCTAATATCAAGAATATACTGTAAGTCAATGTCTCGACCGTCGCTTTGAATAGAGTAATCACAGTCTATAGGAGGATTGTCAAAGCTATTCTCCTGGCCGGGCCAGAACGGAGGCATGACGAGACAACGCGGACCGCATTAATATACCATGTCAATAATGTAAGTTTAAGACTCCATTCAGCAGAGTGTTTCCATAAGAAAAAAGTAGCAAACACGGATTATATCATCTTTATGTAATAGTGAGCTTGGCCGTCCATCACGCAAGCAGTCCCGCTAGCATCTCAAACAGGAAATTGAGAAAACTAAGTAGTTATTAATCGGTATTGAATGAATCAATTATCTGCACGCGAAAAACTAACGAGAAAGATGAAAGTAATTGCTGAGGAGTGTTATCATACGGTATTTTCGAAATCAAGTTTTTTCACAACACTTTGCAAAAGCAATTTTTTCGTCAGTTAAAAGCACATCTTTTGCTTGGACTTTCACTACCAAAGAACGGAACAATTGAACGTGAAATGTTGCAAATGATGCATTGTCTTCGCACCTTATTTTGTCATTCGCGGTCCACGAAAATTGAGAAGAGGCGAAGGAAGAATATATTTCTCATCAAACACGTCTGTACCGCCAACTTTGCGCAGAAAACTTTGATGTGCTTCTTAGACTTGGCAAGAATGAAGGAAACACGAACATGCGAAATATGTTTACAACAGAAAGAAAGAACAAAGCAAAGTTCGAACGAGTCACATAATTATCAGCGTTGGTGCGTTTTGCGATAGTCAGCAATTATCTCTACATTGTCCTGATGTACGTCACAATGGCGGGGATGTTAGAACTGCATTAAGGGTTTACGTAGATGCTGCTGATGGGACTAATCAGCTGACACACGCACAATATGACAAATCAGCTTATTTGCAAAGCAAAATGCATCAAGTTGTGAAAGATGTGGCAAACGTGAAGTGCTTCTTTGCATTAGCGAAGGGACTTCTGATAGTGATCTCGTCGAGCAATTCCGCTTATCTCTCCTTTTTGTCAAAAAACTACAACATGTTTTGTAGCACTTTCTTCCAGCACTGTGGAAGCACTGGTGGATTACATACTTAAAAGTTTATCTCAAACTTAAACATTTTACGGAAGCGAGGAATGAGGGCATGGTGGAGCCAGCAAGACGAACTATGCCTACAGAGCTGTGCAGGCAAGAGTGGGCATGCTGCATTCCCCCAGCAATGTATATAGCACTGCGGCAAGCATTCACTTCATCTTGTCTCGCAACGACTTTTGATTTTGGCCATTTGTGTTTTTAAGTCGCGGTCTGCGCTGCTATTCTGCGAATGTTTGTCCAGTCGCATACACGATATCTAGTTGAAAATATTAACTCGTATCTCCGTGCGAAATGCAATAACTAGAAAGGCCCGTTTCCGATACCACGCCCAGGGATCTGTCGCCAGGGATTTACTAAACGTTGTAAACTGACGGCCAAAGCATCGAAGCTGATAAATTCCGTTTGCAACACATTGTTTTTGGTTGATCTGCATGTCATTGAACACACTTTTGCCATTTTATTGCCATTGTTAGAATTGTTACAGGAAAAAAAACAGTTGTTTTTGGAAAGCAGGTGACTTCAGGACAAAATTGCTTTTATTTCTGCGAAAAACAGATCTTTATAGAAAAACTTTTTCAATAATATTTTCAAAAACGTACTTTGTTTTTCAATAAACGCTTCCATGACCAATATTTTGCTAGGAGATCGCTGTTGCATGTGTTTATAGTTAGAGTATTTTAACACGCCTTAGCTTACTACTGCAAAAGCACATCCAAGAAACAAGATGGCAACTTAGTCGGAAGAATAGCCATTTTGCGAGGCGAGTACAATCATTGTCAGTGACGTATTTACGCATAGGCCAAATAGGCCATGGCCTTGGGCCCAGCAATTTGGGGACCCGCACAACTCATGCTAAGACCACTCATTATTAACTTAAATTTTGCGAAACTGCTCAAAGGCATTTTGTCGCGACCCTAAAAATTAGATAACTATCACGATGTACTTCGAACGAGCATAACTTCACAATGTACTTCGAACGAGAAAAAATGCAAACGTCTAGAGCAGGGGTTGCAAACGTCTAGAGCAAACACTTTGCAAACGTCTAGAACAAATAGCAGGGGTTGCAAACGTCTAGAGCAAATACTTTGCAAACGTCTAGAGCAAATAGCAAAAATGCAAACGTCTAGAGCAAATACTTTTTGTCGCGACCCTAAAAATTAGATCTACTGCAAATTCTCGCTAACCAAACATTTCGTGACCGTTCAATTTTGTGGAAAATATTCTATAATTAAATATATCTTTTAGGACTACTATTGACAGTGGCAATTTACGTGTACCTAATTGTACTAAACGTAGCACATGAAACAGTAAATGGTTGCATTTATTCTATCTAATGAAAATGGCCAATTCAAAACGTAAATTTGAATTATTTCGCCACTTAGAATGGAAGGGCTAGCGACCAAAATTTGGGTCACGACCCATTATTTGCGGACGTCTGGTCTAGAATCGACTCTTCTCAGTGCAGTAACAACAGGATGGTATTGTTTGTAACGCAATGTGAAAATGACATTACTGATTTCACCGGAGTTCTGCAGTGTCTGGCGGTCTTGCGTTGTTTCGAGCTCTTCGTCAGTGAAAGATTGAACATCACGTAAGAAAGAGCTGTGTGAAAGGCTTGGTACTGTGGAACATGGCTGGACGGGAGAAAGATGCAGGCTATTTGTATAAAAGTGGTTACAAGAAAATAATGAAAAAGAAAAAACAGTAGTTACTTGATGTTCAATCTTCCACTGACAAAAAGTGCGCAAGCAACGCAAGACCGCCAGACACTACGGAACTCCGATGAAAAACAATATTGTCTGTATGGGATCTTAAGTGTAGATGCTTCTAACTAGATTTCCCCCAAACAGACACTGTTTGTAGAAGCTCTATATGTGAGTTAAAGCAACCAGATTCTCGTGAGTTTTACTTGGAAAAACGTGTCTACATTCAGCTCACTTCATATGGTTCGCTGAGGGTGTTGTGATAATACCTTGCTGTGCAAAACTTGTCTTCATGCTGTTTGCCATCAGCCTATGGCATAGAGCAAGGGTTCACAAACTTTTGTTTACCATGTACCTCTTTAACATTTCGGCAGATGAGCATGTAGCCCTTCTGCATTTCAACAGATAAGCTTGTACCCCTTCAGCATTTCGACAGATGAACATGTACCCCTAAAATCACATGTAACAAAATATTTTATCATGATTATTCATAAATATATTTAACAATAAGGATATAATGATTTTTGAAAATAATATTCACTGATATATGTATAAATATTTGGAAGCAAATGTTATGTAAATATATTTTTTCATCTATTCCTAATCTTAAATGTATCCCCTCGGATAGGCAAATGTACCCCTGGGGGTACATGTACCCCAGATTGGGAACCTCTGGAACAGAGGATCAAAACATGATGTCTTGTGCTGCTTTGAAAACAGCAACTTAAAAACGGCATAAACAAGCTCTGTGTCCACTTAATGGATTGTGCTTGTTTGGTCCATACAAATGTGAATATTATAACAAAGGCGTGTACCTACAGCTACTCAGATCGACAACTAGACGATGTTTTCGAGGGCGGCAACATGGTCCCGAATGAAGATACATATATATATATATATATATATCCGAAAAATAAACCTACAAAAGAGGCTAGAAATCACGGAAATTTAACGAAGAGAATTTCCGAAAGACACGAAAGAGCTATAAATTCCAAGATAAGATCGCATTACTATTTGTTCTTGAGAAGAATGCAGGAAAGGCTTTAATTTGTGTTGAAGATCTGAGGCGATCGTAGAACCAAGTCGTCACCGCAGAAGATAGTTTTGAGGGGCCACTACACATAACAGCGGCACAATAGGTCACACCTGTGTGAGGCCCCAAAACTAAGATGGCCTAGGGCTCCGCGCTCCATTAATCCGTCCCTGATCATTGTTTATGCAGTAAATAAGCGCACTCATTGTCTACTCCATTAACAAACAATTCTTCCTTATTTATTTTCTTTGCTTCTTTGAGTTCATTCCTGGCCAGGTGGCTTGATAGTATCTCCGGCATGGCTTGATCCCGTCTTGGTATTGAACAAGCAGGACTATCAGAGATTGCTATTGACCGTAAAGTGGGGCATGAAATTGAATGAATGAATAGCGGGTACAAAAATGAATGAATGATTAATTTCATCCACTCTATAGCAAAATCCAAGCTGCACCAACGTTTGCCATGTATTAACGTGTTTAAAAACTGCCACTCAAAGAAAAAATTTAAAACTAGTCGTAAATCTTCAACTCTGCAACCAGCGTTTTTGCAAGCTGTTATTGGCTGGCATTCCCACAGTTTGCAACGTGCACCAGGTATTCTAGAGTTACCAGAAAGTGTGGAGTACATCGTTATTGTAATTTCCCTGCAACCTGGGATTTCGCCACGAACGCGTCTAGCTAAAAACGTTGTCAAGCGGAACGGTTGACCACAGACGTAATACGATACAGAACTGCGCATCTAACGCACACGGGCGTAAAAAATTAGGGTTAAGCTTAACCTATGTCGCGTACATCTACAGTTACAGATGCTCGAATACCAGTCACGCAGAAATGAGAAGCATATTGTGCTTTGGTTCAAAGCCATTCAGTTCTTTCCAACACGGCCATGATGAGTGAGGGTAGTGAGGAATATAACGTAGTCTTGCCAGTGAATTGAAAACAGTTTCCTTGAAGACTTATTTGTAATCAGGTTATCTTTCAATTTCCAAGCGATAGAAGCGAAGAGAAATGTAAATAAAGGAAAAGACGGAAAGCCCGTGCCGTCGTTGCCCCTTATCCAACGATGCAGTAGCAATGCTAATCCACTCAGAGGGTAAATTTCTGAACGTATTTGCAAATTGAGATGTTACTTTATTTGGGTTACATTCAACTCACATCGGTTAACTACAGTAGTACAACACGAATTATTATGAGAAAAGCTTTGAGTACAAAGCTGCACGAAATACGCTTTGGCAGGTTGATAGAATCCATATACTGCATGAAGAGAACAAGCAGTGGAAGCAAAACCCGCTGGCCACTAACGATATCAAGAAACGGTTTCAAAGACAACCCATGTCATGTCACTGGCAAGGGACATAATTTCTTGACTTCTTTTCAATGCCTCGTGGGTTGACACAGGGTAAAGTACTTAGCTGCGGTCTAGCTGTAGCATAAACAAATAAAATCTTACTAAAAGTGAAAGATATCTTTTCAGCAAATGTTCATTCTTCAAAAAATCAAATTGATTCCTGCATACGTTTGCTAGAAGTAGGGGTTGATGTGGATTCGCGGCCAACAGATTTCATTCACATGCGCGCTCATCACGCACCAATCTTCAAAACATTTAGTGAATACACATTAGTTGTAGTAATCTCAGGTAAATGTAAATCGTATTGTAGTGATAGTCTTTGTTCACTGCGCCAGTCTCCGTTCTGTTGATTTAACTCATTTCAGTACCTTATGCAATGTTCAGCTGCACTGCATTAATTTTTTCGAAATGCAAACTACTGGATTACCTATATTTGGGGCTGTGACAACATCTTGAAATAAAGCTTCCTTTGCGGATATGTTTCCGTAGATCGGGCCTGCAAATAGACCTCACGTCGTATAAGGAAATGATTGCATTTTTGTGACCCACAAAACAAGGTTTCACTAAACGTAAGAAGTAACATCGCTTCATAAGCGGCAAACGTTCTGCTTGCACATCTCACGCCGATGAGGTAAATGTAAACGTCATCAATGTTAACAGGCACTGCGTCCACAAAACTTGAAGATGAATGAAAGCCTGCGTCGCATCTAACATGAACAGCTACCAACGTCAGGTGTTTGCTGAAAGCGTCAAATTCAAACTGCAGCTAATTCGCAAAACAGCCCTTGTGCGATGAACCTTTGTGGTAATATCTTATTTGCTTCGTAAACCAACTTCTGGCTGATTTACATCCGCACGTTTTTGTGGTAGAAAAGCGTTTTTCTCGAGCTATTGGTGGATTTTAGCGGACACGCAACGTCATGAGTCTGTTCAGTTAAAGTTGCACAAAACTTACTTTTGTTGCAATTCTCGTGTCATCATACGTTGCATTCCATCATTTCTCTCAGCGTCTGTGTTATGCCAAGTTGTATACTAGTCAATGTTGTAGATAGGCTTACTTCTGATCAAAAGGATAACGACCTCACTGCGCGTAGGTCGCTCTAAGTCAGAGTCGGGCAGGCCTCTTTGTGGATGTGATGAGCATACGCTTTCGAAACCGGTGACACTCATTGGCATCATTGCTGAATGTGCTGATAAAGCTGCAGACGCCAATAGGCGGTCAAAGTAGCGATTTCGTCGGACTAGCGCTGCTCACGCCAGTCAGGGCAAGAATAAAAGGTAGTGTCGGATGGACGTTTCTGCTGTACACGACTGATTCCGTTATAAACCTAAAGTTTTAAATCTTAAACCTAAAAGCATTGGCATACGAGCCCTGAAACATGCCTGTTAGGCCACGAGGTCGCTGCCGACTGATTGATAAACTCAGCGTTTTATCCGAGCCGCGTCATGCCAGGTGCATCCGTAATTACAGTACTATCTTGACGCAGAAACGAGAAGTGTTTCCAGCGTTTTCATCGCGCGAGGTTACCTTAGGTCAAATGCGCAAAATCGACATCCATTTCATCATCTACCGAATTTTTCTGGACCAAGTCCAAGGTTCTCGCTTGTTCGAATGCCACTAAGAGTCTTTGGCAGTTTGCATGGGACAGCAACCCGGTAATGAAAGCGTCGCGAATCATCTCATGCTGGTACTCACTGGGTGAAACCGTCCTAAAATTACAGTCTTTACTCAAGTTGCCAAGTGTTTGCAGAAATTCGTCAAGAGTTTGGCCTTGCTGCTGTTTAGTCGTAGCCAGCTAATGTCGAGCAAAAATTTCGTTCAGAACATGAACATAAAAGTTCTGAAGAGCCGTGATTGCTTCGTCGTACGTTTCGCATTCCTCAATGTAATGGTAGACGATACGAGACACACAATTTATTAGCAACTTCAACTTGCCGACAGCTGGCTTCACTTTGCTGGTCAAGCCCCTCTAGATAATTCTCAAACGTCCTGCGCTAATGCTTCCATTCCTTAGTACACGCACCAGTTGAGTTTGAGTCCAGATCCACGCGAGAGGGTTTCATAAGTTTATCCATATCAGTTATTCAGTTAATTAAATTAATGAAGCCTATTTGCCGCATGCAAATGTGCCTTTATATAACTGAAAACCTAGGTAAACGTAAGCGTTTGTGAACACAAGATACACATCAGTCACATATCAACTAAGCGCATACAAAGGGACAAATAGCCACACAGCTGCTCAACCACCAGTATTTGAAACAACGAGGAACAACCGCACGGCGTTGAACTTTAATCAGCAGTGAAGCACATGCTGCCCTCGGCAGAGACATAGCAGCCATACGGAAATCAAAGTCACAAAATAACGCCAAATTTCCACAGTCTAAAAACGTTTTTTTTTTGTTATAAACCCAATTTTCAAAATTAATGACAAGATAAACATATTTTGGCACCTCTCAGCAAACATCGCTGAAATTTTTCTACAGTAGTTAGCCCCTTTACCCGGTATATGATTTTATTAGAACACAAACCTTAACCCTACACATACTGCTGCGGTTCTGTTGACTTATTTCACGTTGACGAAGGCCAAAGCTTATTTCGATCACATGTCAAAACAGTTAGCAGGATGACGTGGACTTATTATGTATGAATAAAGCGTTTGTCTGTGAACAAGAAAATTTCTGAACCTACTCATTTTCAATTTCCCATAGTCTTAAGCCAAATTCTGCATCGATGTTTTGTTCTTTGCTGTCTTTAGGAAATATTTTGCAAACCTTTTACATGGTACTTTGAATATGTCTAAATCGCTGTACTGAGGATGGAAATAAAACTTAGTGTGTGGTTAAGTTCTTCAAACAAACCTTGTTTTCAAAAGTTTTCTGTTTGGTTCATGAAAAGCAGTGTTTACATATGCCGCATGACAATTTAGATGGAAGTAAATAATTAAGAACTGTCATAAAAATATTCTGAAATTTTTTGCACACTGACTCTTTGACTCTTGGAAGTGGTGATGGATAGTGATGATGATAATGACTCATCACTGGATGATAAAGAAAGAAAGGTGAAGAAAAATTGCAAACCTTCATCAAATGAAAGCAAGGTAATTTACCCATTTTTTATGGTAACGTTCACAATGATTTTTCGATTTTGGAAAACAACGCATTGACTCAGACAGATTAGCTTCACGCGTATCTTCCGAAACTAGAGTTTGAACTTGAGGTCAATCAAGGAGTTTTGCGTTTATGCCTCTCATTAAACATTAACATCAGTAAGAATAAAACGTACACTAGTAGCTCTCGACTTGATGGAAGCTTTCGAAGAATCAACCGAAATAGCTCCACTTTCACACTATGCAATGATTTGTATTCGCGCATATCTATTTTCGAGTAACTAGTCTCTTCAAAATTGCTGCAGTCGTGTCAATCAACAAATGCTTTTAAACGAAAATCCAATTGCTTGAATATTAAGACACAAAATGATTTAAATGCATCAGTACTCGAAAAGAATTGGTCCACTGCCTCGCTGCTGGTTTCACTTTAGTTGAAGCACCTTTTTCATTTTAATCATTGTGGTTTGGTTGATTCGTTTCTTTGTGATTGATTGAATTGGGTAATGTCCAGACTAATTACATCTCTTTTATGGAGTTTTGAATATTGTTTAACTCAAATTTAGCCTTGTGTCTACAGGTTCACATGATTTCGTTTCCTGTAACCAGTCATTTTGCATAAGTCGGCTAACACAAATTTCACGTTTTGTAAACGCACAGGTTACTGTTTTTTTACCATCTCTCAGTCTTTTTATACAACACTTGTACCATAAACGTTTTTACGAATAAGCCATTGAAAGATAAATACCATTTTTGTTTTGTAGCGTTTGCCTCAGGCTTATGGTTCATATGAAAGGCGTGATTAAATATGAGAACCCGAAAACGTCTAATTGCAATACCTCGCATGTGTTGGGTGTTAATTGTTATGCGCACACAAAAACTAGGAAAGAAAAAACACTGACAAAATACAGCTGCGATAATTGCAGTTTCCTCATCATTGTACACAACATTGTACAGAGACAATGGGAAATACTGTCGACTTGTAAAAATCACCAGAAGCTGAAATAAGCGGAAAAATAGGTGAGTGGAACAACTCATTGAAAAATATAATTCTAATCCAGGCATTAAATATCTCGACGAAAAACAGTGGCACAATTACTTTTGATAAATGGTAACATGTTTTTTAAATGTATTGAAAAATTCGATGGGCGTTGATATTGGTTACGCGTCACCAGCCTCTGTAGACCAGTTCTACAGTTGCGAGGCGTACACTGGCGCTCCCTAGGCACGGCGTATATTTGCTGTAGTGGAGCTCGGTGCAAACATGTCTCGAAGCCTGTTTCCTGCTCAGTGAAATAATTTCACTTGTTTATGAAAGTCACTGCCATCCTGCAGTTTGACGTGTATAAACATTGCATCAGGAGATTGAAATTTTTCAAGAGCTTCAAGAAGACCAACTATTGAAGCAACGTTTGGCGTCGTCGGCTGTTCACAGCTCTTTCGGTTAAAAAACTGCAAAACCGTCGTTCCGGATTTTTAAACACTTTCGCGTTCAGTCGGTTAATTAAAAGAATTTTTGATGAGACGTTGATGCCCGTTGGGGCTAACCTTGAATTTATCATCAGAAAGCAGTTGGGTACTGTCAAACACGTTTCCGATGTTGCATCGCCCTTCTGGGTGAACTAAGAGTTCATCACGCTCAATTGCGTATAGAAATAGATTTAATCTGAAACCTAAAACGTCTTCTTACACGTTTTTTACAGTTAAGTGATCAGAAAGGCACGTGACCCACTTCACTTGCATGGTCTGGTTCCTGTAACATCTCACCAACATTTTCACCACGCTCATATACGCATTGCATTCAAACATTTTTTGAGAACAGGTTGAAATTGCTTCTGCCAAACGTCTCAGACGTGCCCATCAGTGATCAAAACACCGCCACGCCTTTTTTACGAAATTCAAGTTTGTTTCAATAAATATACCTAAATAATAGTGCGGGTCTGTGGTTTGAAGTCAATACGAGCAGCGTGTGTGTGTGTAAGCCACATGAAATGCTGTCAAAAATGCATACGGAAACCCAGCTGATTCTAAGCCATGCTTGGGCACAAGGCAGAGTGCATAGCGATAATCTTGCTGCGGCAAAACCATAAACAGCACAAGATGTGCCACTATTTTCAGGTTTATTTTATCCATATCACTCTCAAACACGAGTTGTCTTACGAAAACCTGCAGCTTTGCGACTTTTTTCGATAAAACCGCGAAGTGCCTTGGAGAACAACGTCAGCATCGTTGAAGTCGTGATAATATCACCAAACTGCAATGTAAGAGACTGTGCTTCTTATAATGCTTGGCAGTTATCATAATGTTCTCTGGAACGAAACACACGTTCACACGTTTAGTTTGTTTTAATACATTTCGGTCGTGCACACCTGCAGGCAGAAAGTTCGACTTCTCACTTGGATCTGTTGACATATTCTCGCATTGTGGCCGATAAAAGGCGAAATGGTGTTGGTCGATAAAGTCTGAGCCAAATAGAGGTAGAAAATCAGATTTAAATTGTTGGTAAAAATATACCCCACCTTTGATTGTAAACTGCACGAAAAGGCAAAGACATTATCGAAACTGCAAATTACACTGGAAAAAATACGGGTGGCAGGAATGAATTTTGAAATTCTGGATAAGATGCAATTTCATAATCTACCTTTCAGTTTGTTCCCGAACTACCTAAGAAAGTTCAACTGGTCTTGGCTATCTTAGTTTCTGTGCTCCAGCCATCTGCCCTTGAAGGTTCGCACGGTGAAGAGAAGCTGTGTCGAGTTTCTATCAGTGATCCTTCGATAGGAATTTCTATGTACTGTCTTCTGAATGCATAGGACAGAATGAAAAAACAATATTTTGTAAGCCAATTTCTTCGCGTTTTTCTTTGCGACAGGGACGAATCGTCGATTGGTCTTTTATCGTCGAATGCAGAAAAGCAAAAGGTCAAGAAAAAGACCAAACCTAGTTACCAACGGTAGTTCTTTTCATTTGTAACTTGTAGTGCAGTTGAAGAAATCTTGCAACACAAATGGCCGAATCTTGCGATAAAAGCGACGAAAGTCAACAAATGTCACAAATCATTGAAATACACGTTAAAAAAGGCTAGGTCAACATGTATTCAGTAAGATGTTTAAACAACACCACGTTTTCTAAGCACTGATAAGCACTACATTTTCGAAAGCAAACAGTATGCACAGCACCAATGCAACAACGCAAAACAAAGGATAGTCTTCATGGCAAATAACGTAAGCAACTAACAATCGATTTTGGATTGTGAGGGAGCCAGTGACGAGTTTTGACCAAAAGCATCCTATGGCGCACCTAATGAACAATTTTATTACGTAACAAAGTATTTTAAAGCTTCCAAAACTACGTGCGTATTTAAAAAAAAAACAATCCAAACCTATTTAGGAAATTTGACTCGATTTTTGTACACAGATATGTAGATTTCAAACAATTTGATTTTTGTATTGCAACGAACTTTTTATCAATCATTTTTTAAGACAAAAACGGATTTCATTCGTGTGAGTCAGTGAAGATTCTTTTGCAAATAAAAATTTTTAAATCTTTTTCAGGAAGAATTAGAAAATTTGAAATTTCATATAAGCTATCTGAATATTCTTCCAAACAGTAAGGAGGTCAACATTGGTCACTATTCTTCAATCACTTCAATAAGTGAGTTAAACACGTAATTCAGCATTGTGTGCTTTTGTTTTGAAACAATAACATATGATAAAAAGATACCAAAGCCAATTATGTTTTTTTAGGTATTCTCGGTATTCTCTTCCTTGTAATTTCTGCTATTATAGCTTTCATCTTCTTTAGTTCAAGCAACATTAACTTTTCCAGCTCTGCATCACCCAACAGACCAAGTGAGTCAAAATAAGTAACTTTTGATGCACGCAAACTCGGATTAGATGATGACTGAAAAATTACATTTCTCTACAACAATCTTCTTTCAATTTTGTAGTCATTCTTTTTGAAAATGCATAAAAATACAATTCACGTGTTACCATGTTTTCTTTAACAAATTTTCTAATCAATTTAATTACAAAACACGTGTGCTAAATGTAAACTTAAGCAGTTGCATAACCGTTTGTAGGTAAAAAATATATGATTCCATAAAACCAGTTTTCATAGTAGAGTAAAATTTACCATGTTGAAAACCAATTTTGTTACTGATCCTATGCATTATTGTTGCGTTTTAGAATTACTCTTTTCCAAACATAGGTACTGTTAAAAGGGAAGAAGTCTTGACAAAATCTGTATGTATTTGCAACAAATTTGACAATTAGAAATGGCAATATCATTTACTTGAAAATGATGGTTGAAGCCCAGCGAGAACCTTGGCTGCTTTTGTTGCAGACACAATAGTAAATTTTCCGTTATGACTAGGCTACCGCGATGCGATAGAAATATTTTGTGTGATTACTCTTATGAATAATCCTAAACGTTCATTTTTCTATATTTTAATGTTGATGAAAGAAGCATCCATCTTGTTAGTGTTGTCAATTTACATTTAAAAATAAAACTCCAATTTTCACAGTTCTGCTGTATCTTGTGCGCTACGTGCAACTGTTTTCAATTTGATTTTACGCAATTGCTCCATATTTTATTCAAATACATTCTGAGAAACTGGTGATGCCTCTAACCGTTCTGTTTCAGGCACGATGTGAATATCCAAAAGTGAAAACACATACATTGTGTCACATATTTTACATTGCTCAATAATTTTCTGCAAGTGCTGCTCTCTATATCTCAGCAACGGTGATGCGTCTGTGAACACTTCATGAGCACCATGGCTTGCTTTAACTACAACATTTGTGACTTTTCATGTAATACGCATAAGATGATGAAAAAGATGTGAAGAGCGATCAAACACGTGAGAAAGTAGATGGATCAGCCTGCAAGGCTTCGAGCACTACCGAGCGAAACACATCAGTAAGAATCAAAACTAAACGTTTTTCAAAAAAACTAGAAACATCAGTAAGAATGCAAACTAGAAAAAATCAAAACTAGAAGCAAAGCTAGAAGTGGACATATTTCTGAACACTGAAATATTGGTGGGCTTAAAAAATAAAGCAAACTTTCATATGAACTGTTTTAGCAGCTTGTTTGACCCATCAAAGTTATTGAAAGAGTGCTAAACTACAGTCGTTTCTAAATTCAGAGCATTTTATGCAGTTGAACATATTATGCAATTGAAACGCTTCTTGGTTTCTTAAGTTCTTATCTAACTACGTTTCAGGAACATGAAGTAGCAATGTGCTCAGAAAGTATGGAACGTCCGACGGAGCAGTCAACACGTCAATGCCCTCCTTGCCCGACTGGGGAAAACTGCCAGCACATCACAAGTTTTGAAAAACTGAAAGCTTATATTAAAAACGGGATGAGAAGCTTCACTGTGGGAAACCAAACCACATACCTTTATATGATATATGGAATGACTGAAAACATTTTCAGTATTTAATATCTAAGCAATCGGTAGATCTTCTTTCAGATTTTTTATTTCTTGAATTTACTTGGGACAATAGAAATTGTAAAATGTTAACAGTTTTATATAAACCTCAGTCAATCGTCAAAGATCTTTTACGCCTTGACAGGTTATTTAAAACTATTACTTTGCCAAGTGAACCGTAAATATATCTCATTTTGCTTTTGAAAGGCATCGATTTAACTTCTATTCTTAACAAGATGTAGCAAACTCGTCTGTTTGTTGGAGTAAGTGCCTTTATATTAAGTGTTGCAGTAAGACACTGAAAAACCTGTAAACAGAGTAGTGTCTAAAGTGAGCAGCTTTGAAAGATTTTTTGAGTTATGCAATACTTTTTTCGACACACAAGAGCCCAATGTAGCATCGTATCAAACGTAGCCGTTATTGCCAGAAAACAGATAAAAATGGCTTGATCCAATTGTTTAATCTACTGCAAACATGACCGATATGCTGAAGCAATTATTATCGCCTTTTTGTGCTAATCCATAGACTGTGTTGTGTCATTCAAAAAAAAAACTCTACCAAATCAATTGTGTAATAAACTATAATGACGAAGTTGAGTCTTTTTTCAAGATATTCTCGGAACGTGGCTTCAGGTTAAAAATGGAAACTTTATATGTTGAGTATTTACTGTCGTGGACGATTCTTTATGAAGTTCCTTGTGTCAGAATAAAAAAACAAAAAAATCTGTTGCATTATTTCGATGAGTATTCTTTCATTGATAAAGTTTATTAAAAACAAATGCTTTCAAATTAATGAAATGGCTTTTATTGAACCATGTGCTTTTAGTAGTAATGAAGGATTAGGTTAAGCCAGACACGAAGAGTTCTCATTATACTGTTTTGCATTTTGAAAAGGCGCTGTTACCAGCAATTGATTACATACTGTATACGAAATTCAGCTTCTGCGGTCGTCTTGCAAAATATAATTTCCTGTGAAAAGAAATTGGCAATGCTTGGTGTGCAAACCTGCGTTATCATTAACAACTCGGCAGAATTGTTAAGTAACATGACAAAATTAAGAACGTGATGTAACAAAGCTCAGTTTTGAAAATTTTTCGTAATTTTATCTTTCCTAGGTCAATTACCTGAGTAACTTATCAAATATTGTTTTTCTAAATAAACGTCCTTCGCAAGTTTAAACTTCTTCACAAAAGAAATTTAAAAATATTTATTTCGTTTGTTTTTTGTATTCAACATGTCCGAAGTTGCCACAAAGCTGTCACATGTCTCCGTTCTTGCTAAAGCGTTGAGTTACTCTTGTGCAATTTCCAGCATTGAATTAAAGAAAGGGAGACCATTATGAAAATAGAAATATCAAAAAGTATCCTGCAGACGTAAAATTGGCTATTCAGGTTGTATATCATATCTTTTTGAAAGTTACCACTGAGAAAAGTAACCTTTGCCTTATCTCGTCAGCAATATCATAAATATATTATAAATCATCATATTAACTTGAAAGATTGCATTGATTTGTTTAATTTGTTCAATAATTATTTTCACAAACATAAACAAACCCAGACGGACAAAAGTAGCTTTTTTTTAAAGCTCAAAATATAGCGATATTTGTAATGCTGCACAAACCAACTGCAGTGACAGTCTTTGCTCTGCAACCTGAGGGCTGTGAGGGCTTGAGAAATATTTTATTCCGACAGTGTCATTCACTGAATTCCCTAGAAGTACTGAATATGCACTTTGTCAAACATTTTCACCCCTCGAAGCAATTTTATGTTCCGTATGTAGTTCCAAATGGTGTGTGTGTGTGTGTGTGTGTGTGTTTGAACTGAACCTTGTATTGTAGTAATATTCTACAACTATACATCAATTTCTAGGAAATAATTCAAAGGAAGTCTTTTAATAGCATAAAAATTGAAAAACAAATAATTCGTGAATTTTTGCAGCAGAGAAACAATAATTTTTCAATGTTAACTGACAATACCAATATGGGTTTATGCATCTTCTGCACTTGGGCATCAGAGCTTAAAAAGTAAATAGGTGAAAAACTGTATTTCCCTGTTTCAAAATGAAGAGACCGCTTTTAACTTTAACTATTCAGTATAATCTTCCACTGAAGTCAGGCCTGACGCGTAGTAGATATTTCACCGGGAAAGTGGCATTGTGCTTCGCGATATTTTCTTCAGCCAATGATATTGTGTCGTGTTTAGTTGGTACCTCACCTGTGTTATTTGATAACTCACCCACGTATGTAAAAGTGTAAAAATTTAACTTCATTTCTACAAATAAATAAACACAGAATAAGCAATTACCAAATGAATATAATAACCTAAAGAAAAAAAGTTTGCTCCATTACACTTTGCATGCACATTTCCGTGCACACATTTTCTGAGCAGTGAAACGGTCTTTTCTTAGATGTTCTTTGCTGGAACTGTGTTGAACTAGATAAGCAGGAGAAAGTTGGAATTATTGTGTTTCGTAGCTTGTTAGCGCATTTGAAATTTGAAGAGCTTGTGTTGTAAACGTTGTTTCGACACAATTTTAAAATGCCGATGAGAACAAAATCGTTTTAGCGAATATTTGTTCAAGCTCTTTCGTCGATTCATTGGACTCTCAGCTTCTATGAAGAGCACTATATTCAGAGCATTTTGAAATCTTCCAAAAACAGCTGGTAGGATACAATGGACTTAGCGTTTTTAATCAATGTTAAATTAAGTGAAGGTTTTTTTCATTTCACATCAGCTCTTTGCATCAGTAGCGGTCTCCTACAATCCACTCATTTTTCTGTAAAAATGCAGGTACCTTTGCATTTGAAATCTTTTCATCTGTCACAAGGACGTCACAGGGATTTCATGATGGCACACCGCCACGCAAAATTTCAACTGCAAAACTATGTAGGGAATTTTAACAATTCCTACATGAGGATGCGCGGAGTGAGATCGGAAGCAAACATATATGAGAGTGCGGAGTAGCGAGTGTGTGTGACAAGTGTTGTGGTGCGTTGTTAACTAAAGCGTCTGTAATTATGTACTGAAAGAAATGTTGGTATTAAGTGATTGCCAAACATAAGCTGCACAAGTTTTCAGAAATGCACTACGGTAAATTGTTGAGAATGTGTAAGGACCGCAATTGTAAAATGTTTATGTTAGGAGTGTATGTATTTAACCGTGGTAAAGAAACACAAGCAATTAGAGAAGGTTGCGTGCAACATGAAGTTATAGCCAAGCAGCGTTAGTGCTGAAGCATAACGACTATGCTTGAAGTGAAAGCACAGACTGCGGATGACATGGAAGTGCAACGCAAGTGAAGCTTTGTGCGAACAATCAAAGCCTACGTCACAAGACCTGGAGTCGAGCGGGAAAGTGGAAGATTCCCGAAAGCGTTTTGTCGAGATTTAAGCAAGCGTGGCGTTACAATATCGCGAGTGCAAAAAAACATGATGAAGTAACCGAGAGAGTGTACTAATGGTCAAAAAGGGTATTGACGGTCAAAAAGTCAAGGGAGGTCTGGTTAGAGACTAATTCACCTGATTTAATCTGATTGGGTAACGTGAACAAACAAACGATAATGTTCGATCACATGAGTCACGTGTGCGAAGAATTCATTGTTAAAACAAATTATGCAATTAAGACTAAGAATAAAAAATGAAGTAGAGATGTTGCTATCTTCAAAATCACTGAAGAATCTTCGGGTTCGCTTGTGTTTCACTGTCTATGGCGCAACGGCTTAGCAACAAAGACGTGATGCCTTGGATCAAGTTAGGACGTTGAGACTTGGCAAAAAGGCAGCAACTGATTTACTGTGAAGTATATGTTGATGTTGTTCTCTGTCCCATTTGTGTTGCGCATACGGTGTTACCACAGCAGCTTCCGAGCGGCCAATGATGTTGTGAGAAGCACAACGAAGCACCGGATTATCGCCTCTGTCGCGAGAACTCTTTGTCGCCGTTTTCAGTTCATTTTTTAAGCAAGGGAGGTTGAAGCACCCTTTGTGGTGGCCTCTCTCATGTCCGCGGCGGTGAAAGGAGTGTGCAGATCTTGCGCCTCTGGCCGTCAAGACTAGTTGCTCCACATGGATGTGATTTTTAATAGATGTGATTTTTTATAGATGGGTTACTAACTTGCTTTGCTAACCTTTTTCGTCATTTTGGCTGAATTGCGCAATGCGTAGGGACCGCACTATGCGAGATTAAGGTGCTTAGGGCGTAGGGAATGCGAAAACGTAGTTAGTATAATCTAGGGTTAGGAACGCGCAACGCGACGACCAGGGTGTGTGTGTGTGTGTGTGCATTTCATAAGGCAGGGAAAAGGAACCAGGATCAGGAAAATTCCAAAGTCCAAGAAAAGACACAGCCAGGAAATAAAATCATTATTGTGCAAGAATAAAAATTGCTTTGTCGTCGGTGTAAAGAGTATATATTCATCAAAAATGTTCGAATTGTCCAAATGGCTGGTTCGAAACATGATTTAAACATCGTTTGACGTTGCTCGAAATTTACGCTGGGTAAGATGAGGTAACTTCTGCAGCTTATGAAATATTTGGTGATTGTTCCATCATAAACTGTAAAGCATAATTTGGATTCGTTTCGATTAGACGTGCCCCAGACACGAACTCATGGTTGGAAATACTTCCAAGGTCCACTTTATACTACAAAATATTCAATAAAGTATTGCCAGCTTTTCGTTCAGGTGTATTTTCTTGTTTGCAAGCCTGGGTTGTTGCAATTGTTAAGAGGGGGTTTGAGGGATACATGCCGAATGCAAAAAGTACCTGTGTTGCGTCCAAACCTCAACGTGTGTAACCGTCTGCCTCTCTTGTCCCATGGCGACTGGGAAATACTGTCCACCCGTTTCAACACACAAAGTTTCGAAGCAAATTGATATCTCGTTCTTCACACGCAAGTTAAGCGAAAGCTTCTTGCAACAACCGCAATGCAGATCATGCAGGCCACAACACGGCAGCTTAGGAAATACTTCACAAGCTAGTCGGTTAGACACTTAGATAGCTAGTTGGGCAGTCAGATTTCCGATGGTCACAGCTCGTGTTAAACGCAAAAAAGGGACCACACCTCGGTCCGGCTTGACTCGCTCACAGCGCCACGCTCAAAAAAGGCAACTGTCATAGTGCGCAATAGGAACGTCAACCAACATGGGAAGTCTGACGCTTGTGGCACACAGGAACGAAAGTACAGAAGCGACGGATCATTCAACTTCGAAAGTATGATAAAATGAAGCATTGTTTCCAATAAGATAGGAAAAAGCGTTGGCTGGGAAACAGCGGCTTTAAAAATATTGGAGCCAATACTACGGGATTTTAATTTACAATAGTGATCTCCAATACATTCAACTCTTAGTCAAGTTCTCATCAGCATCTGCAACAGTACGACAAACGATAAACAATGCTCACACCTCTTTCAATACATGTCTTGCATGAACATCAGCTCAAGAGACTACTGCGCAAGAAACTACAGCAGTGCGCGGCTACCAAGGCGAAATAATCACTACGCAGTCGAAAACGGAAAAGCGCACAGTAACCGAAGAGATTGAAAAATAGGAAATAAAACAATTTATCGATCACTTCGCTCGAGCAGGTTGCGAACCTAAGAAAAAATATCATGCTTATTTTCAGCGTCAAAGTAAAACAAATTACTTGAAGCGACACGAGAAACTCGCAGCCCAGGTCACGACACGATAATGTTCAACCCGGATACAGCGGTCGCGAAGGTCGACATTGCACTCCTTTTTGACATAGAATCATGAATCTTCTGCTGGTTGCAATGCATGATTCCGTTTCTTAGGTCACGTTCAGCGAGGACGAAGTTCGTGCCTCTGTTGCTGTACATTTCCTTCACAGGATCGCGGCGTTGGATGAATCTGAAGAATGCTGATAACAACGAACTGGCCTTAAGGCTTCCCGCAATCTTAAAATGGACGGCCCGTGTTGTCATGCAAGTAAACAGTCATCCATATCGTTTTACACGACTTCTACCGACTTTGAGTAGTAAATCTCCGAAATAATCCGCCCCAGTGCATGTAAAGGGAGCGTTGTTAGCAGATACGCGACATTTTATCAGTGGGGCCATTAACTTCTTACATGTTTTTGGTTTCCAGAAACGACAGCTTTTACGTTCGTGAAGACATTGTCACAAAGGGAACTTTCCTTTTATAATCCAAACCTGTTCTCGCACCACAGAAAGAACAGCTTGAACGTCCGAATGGCCGACGATTCCATGGCAATATTGCACAATTAAGTTAGCCACGTGGTGTCTAGATGGTAAAATGTCAGGGTGTCTTTCTTTCACGGGCAAACTAGCATGTTGTAAGCGTCCGCCAAAACAATATACGTCGCAAACAATGATTGGTCTCAGCTTACGCAGAGAACGCGGTGGAGCCTTTCCGAGACTGAAACCACACCTACGATTTTGGAGGAACGCTTCACGATTGTTCAGTTTGGTTCTAATATCTTTGAACGCTTCTTTCTGGAGAAGTTTCACTACTTCTGCAGGTGCTTGATTGATTTCTTTACACGAGATAAAACATTTGCGAGGAAACTCTGACTGGTGTCCAGCTTTGTGTAAGAACTTCGCTTTGCGAAAGGTCTTGAATCTCAACCACTACGCGACAGCTTTTAGTAGTTTGATCCATTAAGAAAATGCTTCTTATCCAACAGGTTATGATGATCAGGTTATGAAGAAAACATTTTGCTTCTTTAGCGACAACAGTAGTAGCATTTCTCTTTAGCTCCGGATCATAATCTGCCACCGAAGACACGTTTTCAGGCATTTCAGGCCAGTGTCGGAAGTGTTTCCACAAAACATCCAAACCACTGGACCACATTTCGGCTTTATGACAATGCAATGACGTTTCACCTCGTGAAGCAAGGTCACTGGGATTTCTCTTTTCATCGATATACTTCCATTGCGATGGATCAGAGCTGTCATATATCGCAGAGAGGCGAATTACTACAAACGTTTGAAACCAACAACTGAGCTTCTGATATATTGTATGACAGTTGTCGAATCAGTCCAAAAGTAAGTTCTGGATAGATCGAGGTTCAGGTTAAGGTCTGCCGTTCTTGCTAGCTTGACAGCTACGGTGGCAGCACAAAACTCGAGTCTTGTTATGGCTAGTACCTTTCGCTGATGCGACGCGAGACATTCCTAAAAGGAACGCGCAGTGTGCAGAAGTGCCGTAAGTCAAACGTAAGTAGCACATTTCTCCATATCCAACCTAGCTAACCTCTCAAAAGACGTGTATTTCAACCTCATCAACCGTTCGAAAGGGATTCAGACAACGTTGAAGACTGACATCTCGTAGTTGCGTTAACATTTGCATGCATTTCCTCCATTGACCATCGAGATTACCGGGGATAGTACCATCCCAGTGTAACTGCATTTGGCAAAGCTGTTGCAATGTGTAATGGTACATTGACGGTTTTTTGGATTTTTCTTCTACGCCAGAGGAACACGAAGTTCACCTCCGCCAGCTTTCTCAAAAAGTTCATTACGCTGGTCTCAAAATCAATTTGAAAACGATCGTGTTAGGTCGTGCAGAAGTTAAATTCTGAGGTTATCTTATCAGTGAAAATGGAATACGCCCGGCTCCAGAAAAACTTGACGCAATCAAAAACTACCCAAGGCGGTCCACTGTAAAAAATCTAAAATCTTTTCTTGTTGCAATAAATTTCTACAGGGCTGCGATTCCAAACTTTTCCACCATTGCAGCTCCCCTGCGCAAGCTCTTGCAAGAAAAGAAACCTCGCTTTGCAACTTTGGTTTTTGGCAAAGAAGCCGACGTCGCATTTGACAACATGAAGCTTGCTCTGTGCAATCACGCCACTTTGGCCCATCCTCGTTCAGACACAGTCACTGTGCTCGTTTCTGACGCTTCAAACGTCAACTGTGGCGCTTCCATCATGCAGCGCATTGACAACGCATGGCGTCCGATCGCGTTTTCCTCCAAAAACTTTTCTCCTGGACAATGTAAGTACTCCACGTTTTCCAGGGAGCGCCTAGGATAATACCTTGCTGTCAAACTCCTTCATCATTACTTTGAGGGCAATCCTGACATGGTAATGTACTGTGAAGACGAACCTGCTGTGCAAGCTTTTTATTCCAGCAACCAACGTGACAACGCAAGAGAATGTCGACACCTAAGTGAAATAGCCCCACTTTGCACCAATTTGAGGTTCATCAAAGGATGTGACACTTTCGTTGCTGATGCACTCAGTCGCATTGAAATGAACACTATTTTTCAGCATATACCGTTAAAAGATTGATTGGCACACCTCCGCAAAGGCGAAGTTGATTGTGAATCGAAAAACCAAGCTGCAATCATATGACTGTTATCCAGACCAACAGAAAGGTGCAGAGCAATATGTTGATTTGTTTAACTTGGACATTTTGATTAACCCTGCTCAGGTAACCTCTACACACAAACACTTTTGTTGTCCTTGCCCAAAATGGGCAGATTTTGTTTCTTCGCTTGTACTGGACTAACTTGCAGGTTTAGACGAGCGCGCTGGTTTTTGTACAACTTAGTAAGTCTTCTCAAGCTCATCCGATCAGAAAAAAACGTGTTGATTTTCGAAAAAAATTTATATGATGAAGAACAAAAGCAATTTTCCAAATAAAAATGTGGGAAGTGCTCTTAAAAATTGAACGAAAAAGTAAAGAAAAATAAATAAATTCCACCAGTAGACGTAATTGCTGGTCGGTTTAAGGTTTGAACAGAACCTGATTTCTGACTTGTGGTTCTATCTGCAATGATAGTATATTAGGTTGAGACATGAAATTTTTCTATTTTCATTGCGATTTTCAGCCACATTAATCAAGTTTGCCCAAAATGAGCAATTTTTTTACGAAAATCAGGCACATAAGGAAAACTTGCCCAAAATGGGCAAATGCTTAACGACAATTGTTGGGCAATCAGATTGATCGCAGCACTGGTATTGGCTTTCATATCTCACATACGGCCAGTCCAGTCGCCACAGGGGGGAATCGGTGGGCTAAGCCCACCAAAACGATCCACCAAGCCCCTCCAAACTGAAATATGAAAACTTTAAATTAGTGGAGGTTTGTCAATTTTTACAATGTCAAGGCATTAACAGGGAAACCAAAAACTCACACTAGCCACAACATGGGGTGATTTTCACCTGAACTCACACTAACCACAACATGGGGTGATTTTCACCCGAAGTCACAGTAACTATAACATCGGGTGACGATCACCCGAACTTAAAATCAACCATAACATCTGGTGATTTTCTCCTAGGGACCACGTGGCCGCTACACCTGTCTGGGTGGAAACCACTCAGGTTAATATTTCAGGGATCTGAGTAATCTTTGCAGAAAACTTGAAAGTGATCAATGCAAACAAGTGCTCCCCATCGTTGCACGTGAACCTCGTTTTGTTCTGTTTTGATGGTGGACAGATTGCACAGCGTTGTTTGGTCTCAAACTTCATGTCCTCAATAAAATGCTTTGGCCTTTTACCACAAGTGCACATACAACAAGGAGCAAGCCTTGTTTGGCTAAGCCAAAGTTCTAAAAAATTCAATTGGGTAAAGAGAAGCACAAGGTTCATCATGTCCTCCATAAAATGCTTTGATCTTTCACCACAAGTGCACACGGTGCAGGCTCTTTCTGGCTCCAATTTCGTTCAGCTGATGGAGAAGGCGTCATATATTCTCCTGCCTGTTTCTCAATCAAAACCACGAGCTGAGCAGAAGCCATTCGCGCCAAATTGATTTGTGTCGTCAGGGCTTGCACTCGTGTGATCCACTCCCATGCTGGCTTTCGTCAAAGGTTGCTGGCGTGGCTTACTGGTGAACGTACATGCACCAACTCCTTTTGCCCCAAATAGTCAAGGTTACCTTAGGAGGGATCTTTGTGTACGAATTTTGCTACACCTCAGGTAATCATGGGTCATAAATTTTTGTTACCCATCGAAAACTACAAAACTTGTGCAGATTTCGATAGGACTGCCCGAAAGAGCGTCTAAAAAAATGCAGCTACTGAAAAAATTAGCCTTCTACGTGAACGTTAACTAATTTTTAATTTAAGCAGAAGAACCGTTTGCCCAAATTGGGCAGAGGTTACCTGAGCAGGGTTAAAGGTTTGTTCCTCCTCAAAACAAGCGACGAAACTTGTCAAGCGTAAAATTGACGTCAGACGTATGTGAATGGCATCCATCGACAACAGCCGCAAAAAGTTGAAAGAAATTATCTTTTGTCGTGTGAACGTGCTGAAATGTCAGTCCAGCGTTACTGGAAAGCATGTTGTGGACTGATTTAAAGTGAGCCAGTTCTTTTCTGCAGGATGACTTTGCGGTATTACCTATGCATTCAAAGAGTTCTCATGAAGACCCACGTCTTGAGCAAATTATCTTTGAGTGTTCAGTTAATGTATGTGTAGAAAAATGTATAATAAAATATGTAGAAAGCTCATTGTTGCCACTTATGTAACTATCGCTAAACCAGTCAAAAAAGTCAGACGTTTCTGAAAAAAATCCTAATTAGTTACATTTGTTTAAAATAAAGTAAAAGTAAATGCAAAGGTTCTTAGGAAATTTTTCCATCTACATCAAACTTGCATTTTTCATTTTATTCAGCATTTTTACAGCGCCATGCAGTGCTCGCACTGGAAATATAAATAATTAACTTGTCTCTGACCATTTAGCTTCAGATATTGAAAAAAATTTTAGTCGTTTTGAAAGTCAGCACAAAAAGAACAAGATTGATAAAATTTTGCATTGTTCAGTCTAGGAAGGAATGGCTTGTCAAGTATATCAGAGAAATACGCAGTGCAAAACGCATTGAGTGGAAAAATACGCTGCCGTATTTCTTTATGAAGCGTCGTTTTTTAGGATCTACAAACAACCAGAATAAAAGCTATTCAGCGAATGAGTATTTGAAAACACCGTTTAGTTTATAGTTAATAACGCATTTCGTGGAGCAGAATGTGCCGTTTCTTTGGCAATTTTGGAATCAGTTTTTACTTCATTTGATTTCCAACTTTCAAGTCTTTCATGCAGTTTGTTGCGACTTTCATAGGAACTATGTCCAACCTCAAAGATGTCTTGAAATCTTGGAAGAACGTAAAAAGAAACGAATGTAATGGCGCTAGGCCATTACATGCGAGAAAAATCGGTAAGTTCAAGGGTACTTCACCGGCGGTAAAGCACCCGAGAAAGAGATGCGAGATGCTGCCGCGCAAGCATGCGAGAGAAAGTGCCTAAGCACGAACGCCGGAAACAATACAAAGCACCTAAGTCTGATAAGACTAGGGAAGCGCTTCTTTAGTCAGTCGGTAAAAGCGTGGCTTTGCTTTGGCTAAAGATGCTCCCTGAGAATCAGGACGGTACGATTCTCAACTGCAAGTGGAACTAGCGGGCAAGTTCCACTTCACGAAGTTTTCAAACTTGTTCGCAAAATACGAACTGTAGATGTGTTCCATGTTGAATTGATAAGGAGTTGAACATCGGTAAGATCGGTTTGCAGGTCAAAATTGCAGGGTGTGCAAACTTTCAAAACTAGCATCAAATCTCTCTTTTATCTTTTGTCGGAGGCAATTTCGTCAAACATTGAGCATTCCTTCCATGAAAGTCACCAACAAGCTACCAAGGTGCTTTGGTAAATGAGGTGTTTGCTAACAAAAAGCTTTGAAAATGTTTGGAAATAAGCATTTTCGTCCATGCATAAACGCACACAGACCAACCAGTTGATTCTAAACTAATTTTGCAATTTGAAATTCATTTGTGGAAAATGTGATTGAAGCTGAAAAAAACATTAAAAATTAAATGTGCTGACTGAATGCAGCAGTTTCTTAACTAAACCTGTACTTTGGTCAAATAATTTGTTGGTTACCAAAGTTGAATCCAAGCGTGGAACGCAAACAATTATTGAAGTCAAAACGAACATTAATGCTATACGAAAAGTAAAGGATGAAAAACGACTGCGACGTCTGCCAATCTTTCACGTGCACAATTTGAACGCACTAGAGTCCTGCGCGGGGGGGTGAACCCGCACGCTTTGCGTGCGGTGCGGGTGCGGGTTGTAGACTTACTTGGTGCGGGTGCAGTGTGGGCGCGGGTTGAGAAATTCTTTGTGCGGGTAACTGAGCGTTGAGTCAAAGCACGTGAACTTAATCAGCTCAAAAATCGCAAAGCACGTGGATGTACTGAAGTTGTTTGCCAGCATTGCGCTTAGGACAGTAGGCCTGCAGCAATTATTACATTATGAT
>JGI24159J19872_10000804_pt1 | contig 31167 bp, 18 predicted proteins | sample Ectturendosymbi4_FD_19872 | JGI IMG/M metagenome (IMG submission 19872)
CACAGAGAGGATGTCATTTGTTCACATTTTGCTTGTGATATACTTCTACGCTTAATATCAGCACAATTTTTACTTTTATGTTAATACAAGCACATAGGAAAAGGATTTGGATCTGTTGCGTCACAGCAGCCCAGTGGAAGCACACATTTTTTGGGACCTGACCACTAGAAGACCGGGGCTGGCTAACAAGAAACAAAAACATTTTAACCCAAAAAAGATTAAATTTTCCAAATGTGTTGCTGCAAATTAAGAAAGATATATGTGGCAACAATGTAATTTGTTTGCATGTCATATCAATAATATTGTCAGAAAACCATGCATAAAGAACTAAAATACAATAAAGTTCCAATTGAAGACTCTTTCAAGTGTTGGATTGTATATTATATTTTTCAATTGTTTTTTCGAAGTCCGATCGAATTGAACAAGTTATGTTGCAAGGCTAACAAGCAGCTCTTATGATATTTACTGAGATGGTACTTAAATTAGATTTAACTATGGTGAATAAGTCTGCATGTTGTCAACTGCAAATCATTATTATAATCGAAGGAACACAGTTTTCTCTGCAGAGCTTTTTACCAAATTTTGCTTTGTGGGCCATAATTTTGGCTCCAGATATGCGCATATGCTACAAAGTCAATCAAGGGCTCTAAACACGCGGGGTTTAGTCTAGTTTTCAAAAAAACTGGGCCAAAAAAATGACTCGTTGGATTGGCGCCCATGGCCTGGTAAATTTGGCCAAAAACGTAAAAACATCCCCCCATTATTACGTTATCCCCAGAAAACCCCAAATCCAAAACGAAAATTTTTTTTTCGATCTTAGCTAGAAGACTCGCTGAATCCGCAGACTCTTTGAACTCTCTAGCTCAATCGGCTGGTGAGTTATGGCCAGAAATGTAATGGACACTTAAGTGGCTACCGTGGGCGTGAGAGGATTAACATTTGCTCTGTTAGTCAGTTCTATGTAAAAATGATCAAAACTACAACAGGTTTCAATTGCGAACAAATACTTATATTTTTGTACAAAAAAGGATTGTTGTAAGACCCCAGACTTTTACATCATACCGTTACCAACACATACGTTGCGAAGTATTAAATAATTTAAGGCATTATTTTCCAGAAGATTTTTGTAGGCAACCCATTATTTCGACCCAGTATAATGGATATCACTGTCCATGACTTTCGCTTCCAATTGCGATTAACGTGTTAACCCTACGTAGGTAACCTTTTTTAAAAGCGGTGTAAGTAATCAGTGCCATTCCTCTTTATATCGCATTTTCACCCCCTCCCAGGATTACTGGGAGGTCACCAGCGCAGAAACAGCTTTTACAACAATTTGGAAAGCATTTTCAAACTTATCTGACATTAAAAAAGAATTTGTTGCATGTCGTAAAACAATTATTATTAATAAAACAAACATAGGTCCACGCTGAAAAAAAGCGTGCGGTAGGCAAATTAGTGACACAAAACTATACGAAGAAAACGGAAATGCAACCAGTAACCTTTGATGGCAGTCTGTACAAGACCCATGCCATACTGTGTTTAAAAATTGAAGTTGTGCATGCAGTAGAAGTACATCAGGTTCAGACTTGAATGTTTGTTTACTTTCAGCAAATTTTCATGTTTCGTTACACATCTGGTGTGCTTGGCCAATTTTGGCGAAATTTTTTACAGTAATCAGTGGCAAAGTAATCATCACAAACTATTTAAACCGAAATGATTTTGACTATTCAAACCCATGTAACCATAGAAAATAACTTTGAGGCAAAAGATGTAATTGCTTCAAAAACAAACACAATCCACCTCCAAGAAAAAACGTTTATGGTACGCGTAGAGTCAAATATCCCTGCCAAGTAGTGCAAACTACCAGTCTCTAACTATTTAACACAAAATAATTTTGATTATCAAGGCCATTTCACCCCCCAAAAACACGCTTTGGGTACGCTTGTTTATTGCACATTAAGTATCTCTAGCAAACATGGCGCAGTTCACAAAAAAACGTAACAAGTGGAACAAACCATCGACCACACTGCATTAGGTAGGTCATTTGAAATAGTGAATCTCTGTGAAAAGAATAATAGCAACGTTCGCTTTTGCTAGACAACATAATTTTCATTGCCACTTTGTTGTCACTAGAGAAAAGGCGGGATGCACAGACACACAGAAAGTGGCACCCTGACCTTTCGGCAAATACTCTTTGTTTAATTCCATTACCATGCACTGCACTGCTGTCTTGCCGTGCTTGAGTGATCTCTGACTTTGTCGCTGACAAGAGACTGAGATTAAAGTTGTTTATGGGGATTACGTCTCGCGAAACTGAAATGCAAATCTGCTGCAGCGCATCAATGCTTTTTTCGTGTCCCTCACTTGTCGAAGCCATTGGCATGGAACGCCTGTAACTTTCTACAACCTGTGTAAAGGACATGGGTTTTACAGGTCAAGTACAATATCTTTCTTTATCATGCCAGCACAGTACTATAAGTACTTTGAAGCAGGGCTGTGGAGTCGGAAGTCTCATCATCCGACTCCGGGCAATTTCGATTATCCGACTCCAACTCCGACCTTCAGCTGTATTAGTTAGTTAAGTGATTATTCTTTTCAGATGAGTTCATAAACCCTACTTGCACTTCTTAAGAAAACGGGAACTTATTTTAAATGATGTACATGCACGTTTATCTCTCACTTTTGCAAAATATGGTCAAGCAGGGGTTAATCTTTTAATTTTACAAGAAAAAATTACTCGTCTAAATTGCCACAATTCAAATTATCAGAGAACGCTGATAATTGATTAAAACAGATCCTTCGTATAAGATATCAGTAAAAAAGTAAAATTTAAAAATGCATGCATCCCACCGGTTATTGCGCAACGCGGTTGGAAAACGCGCTCGCGCATACTATCTCAAATGACTTCGTTGACACNACACTTNTGCGGTCGAACCCTGCCAAGCTTCAGCTTTGCTGAACGCATATTGTTGCTGCCTTTTTCCTTAGATGGCCAAAGAACATGTTACAAGTAAGCTCTTATAGGCAACAGGTCAAAATCCACGAACTACCAACCAAGAAAAAAAGTAAAACAAATTAGTTTATTTTTTAGCTTAACCACTTGGGAGCATTCACTTTCCTTTTCATTATCTAAACAGTTCATACTACCCTGCCTTCTGTTAGGTGTAAAAAACTTGCAAGGTTTAAGAATTAGTCGACGTGGATTTTTAATGCAAAAAATTTGCGATAGAACGCCAGAACTCTACATGAATTGCTGTTACGAAAATCACTGCAGTTACTTCAAAGCGACAGCGATTGAAATTGTATGATAAAAGAACCAAAACTCATTTGTACGTATTAAGGAATATTTGTTCCTTTTAAGAAACTCATTTGTATGCGTTTAACGTTTTAAGGAAGTTTGCTACTATACGTAGAAAACCAAACGAAACAACTGTGTTGTTTCAATTAATTGCGTTGCAAAGCAGTTGGAGAAGTATGACCAGAAACCAGGGGTCGGGATTATCGTTCATAGTCAGACAGTTACCGCGCTTCGCCCATACTGGGCGATAAAAGAGCACGCCAACCTGGCAACGTAGCGAAATCCGAGTGTCTATTCTATTGGAGATCAAAGGTCGTAGTGAGTTTTCATATGAGTTGCCGCTTACTTGCAGATCGAATCTAACTGTGGGATGCCGAGTGTGGACAAGTCAATCAACACCAGCACGTATTTGCGGCGGAAAGTCCTTGTGCAAATACATTTAAATCGTGTATAGGCAGTGGCGACTCCGGCACACGGCATCAGCCCGAGTCTTCGACTGCGCTTTATATTTTAGAACGCGAGCTGGTTTGCTTTACATATTTGTGCCACCACCCCCTTCACTGATTAAAGTTGTTAACTCGGGCTCTTTCCATTGGGTCTTGTCAGTGTTCATATATTTTCTTTTCATGTTGAACCTCCGTGTTCATTTTGCAGGTAATGTAAATCAAAATTTTTTTTTCGTAGCAATGGTTCTCACGAATACGTTCGCTCGCGCATTACACAGGCTCATTCGTTAGAACACCAGCTGCCCTCTGGGATTAAGAAGTTTTTTTTTTTAATTTAATTCATATCAGATTGAATGTTTTTTTGAAGCAATGGATTTGCATACAACATTTCAATTCCAATCCAATGGACGGTCGCCATTCGAGAATAATTTCAAACGAACGATACAGAGTCCAGTAACTCGGGCTAATATGAATGAGCCTAGTACGTACAGGACTAACTGGCGTTATCATTGCTCTGTGACGTGCGTAACAATGGAGGAGTTCTCATGAGAACTTATCATTGCTTGTTGATTAACTAACGTCACAGAGCAACGATAGTGCCAACCAAAATGAAAGCAAATGGAATTTCAGTGACGCAAGCCTTGAACAGTTGCATTCACTCCGAAAAAGTTTCGTGATAAGCCCGAGTGACGCTGCTGACCTCGAATCGCCCCTGAGTGTAGGTATTCAAGTTAGTGTGCTGCAGCCTTTCTGAATGGCCATGATCATCTCTTGTTGAAAAGTTAAGCTGCATAAATTGCCAAGTGTGACGCTCACGCACGTTTGTGGCACAAACAGTCACAAACGGCAAGTAAAAGGTCAGCCCGGAGTCGGAGTCTTTAAATTTCCTGCGACCCCGACTCCGACTCCTCAGGTTCAAAATCCTCCCGACTCCTCGTCTCCGACTCCACAGCCCTGCTTTGAAGGGCTTACGAAATGCCAAAACCTGTACAAAAGTCTATTTCAGGAAATGCATAATCACGTGAAACGGCGATGTTTAAAATTTTGACAGGTCTGAATAACAGCAAAAGAGGCTTATCATGAATCAGGTCGTCGAAGCAGCATGTTTTAAGAACAAACTCCCTTCAGAATCGCATTTGCAGAGCTTGATCTTCGATCTAAGTGTGAAACTTGGTTTCGCCAAAAATGTCCATTGTTACCTGAAAAAGACCGGTTTCGCTTTGTCTACATCAAATGTGTCTCCGGTTACATGTGTGAGATTTGCCATTTTGTCACTAAGGAAGAGACCACTGCCAAATCTGTCCAAACTCCCCTCTTACTCAAAAACTGCAAAACCTATGCAGATTTGCGCAGTAGTACCTGAAATAACTCTTCAGAAAAACAGCTACTGAGGAAATGGATGTAAAAAAACTTAATTTTTTTAGCACTTTATTAAAATTAACATAGTCTGATTTACCTCACGTTACCTGAGCAGAATTGACTAGTTTCTAGTAGAAAGAACTCAAAGGGGGCACCCATTTGTGGGCGCTCCAAAAATGCTTGCGAAAGCACTCATCTGAAACATCTCACGAATATCTGAGCTTTTTTTCAGAAAAAGGTGGATATCAACTTGGAACAAGAGAAAACTTACATTGTTCACCACGTCAAAATATGTCTTTCCTCCGAGATCCGTCGGATAAATCACCAGGATATCGTTGATGGAACTATAGACTGATACATTCGGAGGAAATCTGGCAAAGAAAAAGTCGCCAACAGTGTACATTTTCTTAATCAAGAAAAAAACAAAACTATTTTTTCAAAACAAACTGCAGTAAAATATATGAAAGGACACAAAGTTACAAATAGCATTTTCAATTTATGTATTTTTTCAAATGTATCTTAACTTTTCTCTCCAAACCTGTTCACAGCAGCATGAAAAAGCTATTTTTCATAAGAGATTTCGCTCCAGGAATGTGGAGCCAATTATTGGAGACATTTACACAGGTTCATACAGTGGCGTAAGCAAGAAATTTTCACGGGGGTTTCATTCAGTGGCATATGGTGGTCATTTGTTTTTGGTGTGCGCTGTTTGTGACGTCACAAGTTGACGTCATATTCATGTTTCCAAACCAACATTTTGGCAATATTTGTTGACAAAATTTACATATCCTTCTACATGCACTCTCCTTATTTTATGTGTCATTGCACTGAATATAAATTATCAACACTTCAGGTTAGGATATTGGAGGAAAATACACTCAACGCTACGACACAGCAGTTCATAACTGCAAAAATATCAGGCTACGCGTTGAAACATAGGATTAAAACACGCTCATGACTGCGTCAGAGCAATTTACAGCTGCAAAATTAGGCTGCGCTAATGTCTCATAGAATACGAGCAGTCGAGCATAGAAAGTGTGCAGCTGGACTGTCTGGCGCACACCCCAGTTAGCAAGATCGAATCTTGCTGAACTACATAAGAATTGAGAATGCGCACAAAGTACGCAACAAAATGTTTGTTATTTGTTGTGTATAAAAGTCCAGACAAACGCTTAGTTTTCCTTTAACCCTGCTGAGACATTATCAAATGCCTGAATGCTTCTATTTTAACAACTGCTGTTTTTGAGCTCTTGCAACAGTTCTATCATGCTATAGAAATTGGTAATGTTGCCAATGCTGTCACCGCTTGCGCTGATCAGCCACAGCAGACAAAATAGAGACAATTATTTTGGATGAAGTGAACTATCGCGGAACACAATCTTGAACATTCGCAGTGGACGAAGAGTCTGCAAAACGTTGTGAGATGGTTTCTGGATGCAGAGGATAACTTAGATTCCCACGAAAACCTATATTATAACTTCTTGGCCCATTTGAAATGTTCTTTGAATTTTGCATGCCGATTCATTCCATGTTGTTTGCATTAAAACGACAAATTAACAAGCAAAATGTATGCGAAAACAATTAATCTCCTTTGCGCAGGTAATAAAATTTTTGTACAATATCAAGCTCAATATGAAGCTTAACTCCAACTCACCCGTTGCGTACGCCTTGGGTTCATATGTTATTGGCCATCCCTTACCAATGCCCAATGACAGGACAACTAGATAATAGACCCCGTGAATCAATACTAAATTAAATTACATATAAGGTAACGAAATTTCGTTGTATTGTGCAACACCTTCACTCCCACACGCAACGCGCTAGACTTAACCATGCGTCGCAGTAACAAGGAACACAAATTCATGAAAGAACACGAGGATATATTCGTGGCGGTAGTTGAAAAGCATGCGCTTGATGGCGCTAATACATTTACTTTGATGAAACACAAGCATAAAGGGCACACGCCTGAATGACGCCATCAGCATTATTATGATGTAGTACTGCGGTAACTTTCAAATACACCGATTTATAAAATGCTTGAGAGAGTGGGAGGGTGCGAAGGACCAGGGATCATTTAGGCTGCAGACCTCCCAAGTACGAAGTTACTTGTAGTGTAAAAGTAATAGTTTATAGCAGCAAGCAAAAGTATTTTGCTCTGCTTATGAAGTTTAATATGCGCGATGCGGTTATACAGTATGTTTTTTGAAGCAAAATGGATTGCAGGCAAGGTCAAGCCAGCAGAAGAAAATCGTTTATAGTTGTCACATTAAACATCTGCTCTTTTCACACATTTAAAACATTCGTGGATGCTAAAGAGGAAATGCGTCAAAAGTTATAAACCAATGCAACCCTGCAATGGTGCCACGGAATTTAAGAAGGTTTACAGCTTAGGCGTCCAAACATGTTACGGAAAATAATTCTCAGTCGATGTATGCATGGGAACATATTTCATGAATCGACTTTTCCATTGTAACAGCGTTAAATAATATAACCAATGCACCTGGTTTATGTACCAATAAAAAGAACACAAAATACGTTTCTAGTAGCCGAGTAAAACATATTTCTTATAATGTACTGAAAAAAGTGCCAAACATGTTTTATTCATAATTTCTAATAAATTTATTGACCAGATTTCTATTTCACTGCATTTTATCACTTTGGCACCGTAGTTTAAACGTGCTTTTGGTAAAGAAAATTGTCGAGTTTTGATTTGTCTTGCATTATACGGATTAACATCTGTAATAAGTTTAAAATAATTGTTAAACGTAGTCGGAAGCTGAGAGTTGGTATATTTGTTCATGAGCTTGCCCACTTCAGGATTGTAAATACTTTTTAGTTGGATAAGTTTCTGCGTTTTTTAAATGTTAGTAATTTTGCTATTCACAAGTTCATTTGTGTTTACCGTAAGCAGCTCATGGCGCGGTTTAAAACATTTTGAGGACCGCAAAGCACCTATAGTGGCTATGATTTGTCCGGTCATAACTTGTGACCGATAGAGCAAGAGATCTGTTCAAACTTCAAACCCTCTACGGATTCGGGAAGTCTTCTAGTTTCGATAAAAATAATTGGGAAGTTTTGGATTTGGATTGTGTGGGTGACGTTGCAATGGGAGTAGGTTTACAATATTTTGGTCGAGGTTACCGGGCCCTCGCTCCAAACCAACGAGCCAATTTTTGGCTTAAATTGTTTTGGAAAATAGGCTATGATCCGAGTCTTTAAAGCCCATGATCGGCTTTCTAGCATTTCCGGTGCCAAAACTTAGGCTCAAAAAACAATTTTTCGGTTTTTCAATAAAGTCCAACAAAAGCTATGCTTGGCCAATTTGCCGTAACTTGCCAGCCGATGGAGTTAAAGAGCTGTTCGAGCCCACAAAAAACTTGGAAAGTCTTCCAGTTCGACTGAAAAATGGGATGTTTTGGATTTGAGTTCTTTGTGGGTGACGTCATATTAAGGGTGGGTCTAGACTTTTTTTCCTACGTCATCGGGCCCTGGGCGGCAACCCTAGGGAGTAATTTTTGTTTCTATAAATAACTACGCGAAAATCCGCATCTTTAGAGCCTTTCATTTGCCTTCTAGCATTTGTGGTTAAGAAGTTACAACCTGAAAATCACAAATAATAAACAAAAAATTAATTTTATTATTTGTTGTTTTCAGACTATAACTTTCAGACCACAAACGCTAGAGAGGCAACCGACTGCATGTTTATACAAATTGAAAAAGAAAAACAATCCAGAAGAACTTAGGAATTCCACGCATGTATTTTGAATTCACATTTGGACACAAAGGGCTAGCTTAAATTGCATTTTTAGGTATCGAGTGGCCTTGCCGAGGTTAAAAATCAAAGCAAGCAAAATCTGCAGATCATCAAAAATGTCAGAGAAAGCAATTCCACGAAAAGAGTCTAACCATCAACGTGCAACATGGGGGCACAAGCGAAGCGATGACATCCACAAACCTTGAAATTGGTATTATTCGGGTATACAATTTTAATATTTGGGCATCTATTTATTGATAGAAAAAATATTGAATCTGAACAACTTCTTCCAAATTTGACTACAATGAACAACATTTTCAGCTTCATTCATATTAAATTAGACGACAGTGCAGCAGCCACACCTAAAAAAATCAAAATCCGCCTCTTAAAGCCAACCGTGACCATGGCATTCCTCTAGCCTTCTTCACCCTCGTCGCTCAGCGGTTAGAGACTCGAAATCCAGTACACAACGTGTTCAGCCTATCAATATCTTCAAGTAACTATGGATTTCACACTTAGCTGTTACTGCAAGGTGGTGTTGCCCTTATGCAAGAAGGCCTTCAGCGTGTTTTTCTGTTTGTGGCCCTATGCCACAGTAGTACTTGTGACGTCAATCATGACCGTCAGAACAGTTTCAATCAGATTTGTAGAACGTATGAGAAGAAAAGCATTTTTAAGCGAAAATACTTGGCAACTCCAAACACATGCATCGCCGTGCACCTATGGGTGCAAATCGAAACTGTTTCTGCAGATATGATCAAATAGAAATGGTCGAGACGTGGGCAAATGACACTTTTGACAAGTGTAACAGATATCCTCTTGCTTATTCTTTAAGTTATGTTGAAACAAACAATCCAAATATTTTGAAAAAGATAGAAACTCATTTTTAGAATTAATCATTACGTCACTTAACTCACTTGGCATGGTAAATACCAAAGTGGTTCAGTAATCTGTACAATGATGGAGAGGTTTCGCATATTTGCACAGGAATCTTGGGGTAATACATCAGGTAAGCTAAGCACATTTCGTGGTTTGTGCTTAGTCCGCCCTGTCATGAAAGAAAAAATCAGGGATAGTTAGATTGTAACTAGAAGGGCAATTCAAATTGAGGTAATTTTCCGCTGTACCCCCAACGACAATGAAAGTGTAACTGCATGTTTTTTGCCGAAATAAATTATTTTATGCCAGGTTTTGCTGAAAGGGGCTCTTGCTCGGCAACGAATCATTTGCAGTGGTTTGAAAGGGATTGTATATCTCGTTTTTTGTGTAAACATTACCAGCTTTTGTTCAGATAAGATTTAATGTCACTCAAAATCTTTTCAAAGTTTCTTGGCACTCGTAGTTTTGAAAGAATTTTTGCATAGGTATCCACATTTTTTGAGGATGTGCAAATAAATCTTTAGCTATTTCCAAAAACAAGCCTAGAATATTTTGTTTCTTGGATACCTACATGTCGCATGAGTTGAATTTATCTTTGAGGGAAGTACAGCAACAAGCATTTTATTTTAAAAGCAACGCTTTGCACCAACAATATAAAGAAATATTTCAGCAGCACTGAAAACATTTGTGGAAAGTTTCAAAACTTGGAGTGTATTTTTCTTGTACCAATTTTAAGCATGGTTTACAACATAGACGACCTACAAATATGAAGACAATATTTCTTGTCACTATTTGAATCGGAATATTTGCAGCACATAATAGAATTGTAAAAGGTCAAAACGTTCCAAAACCAAATTTTGCTTGATATTTCAACATGCACAAATTATCACTATGTTCTTCGTGATAAGATTTTATAAAACTTTAAGTCTATTGCTGCAGTGCCTGTTAACTGGAATGAAAAGACTCACCAAAGTGATATTACTTCGACCCTTGGAATTATAATGGCACACCACTTGTACAGCATCGCCTTCTCGTACAACTCTCTCTTTATGCAGATATCGCGTTTCTTGAAAATTGAAGTCGTAGAATCTGTCTCGAGCAATATGTGGCAGCTCTGTCCCGTTCCTAGAAAACAGCAAAGAGGCTTTTGTTCAAGCTTCAGTGCTCTCCAGAAAACTTACTATTTTCCTCAGTTCAAACACAAAAACGCCTTTTCTGGCATTGGCTACTCATGTTTGCGAAAGCTTTCATAATGCGAAATGAAATTGTGCTTATGAACATAGTTTTGCATACGTTTTTTCCAGATAATTGTTTCTGGATATGCGGCCCTCGAAGACTTATTTCAACAATACGTTTGTACACTTTAGTTACCTTTTTTATACATAAAGCATTGCACTTTATAAAATTCCGCATAACTAATATTTTTTTATTATTTATCTATTTATTTATGTTTTGTTCTGCCGCCTCAACAGACAAAAATATGTAAGCATTTTTTCCAGTACAAGCTGCAGGTCTAATCTGTACACTTCTGAGGAACACAATAGTCATTTGTGGTCAAAACAACCACGTGTTGCAAACCACGGAAAAACAATCTGATTAGAGCTAGTTCGTTCGCCGTTTAAAAGCGATGCTCACGCGTTAGGTGCTACTTGTATTTATAGTTAGAACTCGGGTGTTGTCTTGAAACTGCGAGATTTCAATTGTGGATTCATGCTGAAGTAACTTTTCAAGATCTTTATGGTTTTCTCAACAAGCCCACCATAATCAATGCTTTGATAAACTGTAACGTACGACCCATCATATCGAGACTAATAACGCAGGCGACTTATCAACGTTCGCACTTGTAGATTTAATGATTTCGACTTTACATGACAAATATTGCGTAATGTACCTTAGGTGTCTGACAGTCAGTCCCTTTCCCAGCAAATGTGAATGAAGCACGACAGCAAAGACATTAATCTCTTGTCTCTTTGCCAAACGCATCGCCTGCATTAGAGAAAACATGATTTCATTCATTTTCATTTTCAAACCTGTTTTTCCTCTGGGGAGGGTGGCCGTAGCAACAGCCCTAGTAGAACTTGAAATAGCCCACGGTCGTCTGCAGTCTCAAATATTTCTCCTGAATCCACAACCAGACGAAACCAAGCAAAGCCGGAGGTGTATTTACTCCACATGGCGCTTGGACGATCTTGAGGTTACGTTAGTGTGGGTGTAGCCAGGAGAAGTTTTTTCATCAATTTTCTGAGTAACATTATGAACACATGGCCGAATCAGTGTAGCTGGGATCTCTCTATTCGGAGCAGAAGTGACTCTACCTTTAAGGCTTTAAGAGTTTCACAGCTGCGCTCTTTGTCGTGAAGTGTCACGGCGTTAATCGTTTGGAAGAATCCCATCTATGGCGCTTTCAACTCAAACAGTATTCCTTCAGTCATTACACAAAATTCATGACCGCAGGTGAGGATCGGAACAAAGAATGCCACCCCAAGGTACACCTGGTACAGCGCATTGCTGCTCACTTGCAGCGTACACCGGATATGGTTTCCGCAGAGACTGTGATACCTCTGTGTTTTCAGTGCTGATTTTATTCCGGAAGGTAGGACAAAACTGATCAACTTCATGATGAAGGTGTTCAGAATATGCAAGCAGTACCAAATCGCCCGAAAAAAGCGAACGGTTTTATCTACAGCTTCCAAAAGTAAGAAGACAAGACTTACTTTCAAAATACTTTCAAATATCTTACGTTCATGAGTTATTTATTCGAATTAAATCTATTGTCTCATTAATAATAATATCATCCATAGAATGGGTGGTGACATTTACAACTATCAAATCATTTTGTTTCAGTTTTATCAATTGTTTCCTGAAAAAGTTCGTAACACACAATCATCCGCAGGAAATTTGCAACTGCCACAGTCAGTTGCATTACTTTTTATAAAACATTTTGTGCTTCCACTTTAATATTTCACGCAAACAAGCACTTTAGCAAGCGATATTTAACAACAAAATTAACAAGAGCTTGCTAATTGATTGAAATAGAACGGATTTCAGATTTCTCTACCTTTTTCTTGCCTCAAACCTTTTAAGACAATCCAGTAACTCCTATGTTACATCGAAACGCTTTTTGATAGGTATGCATAGCAGTAACTAATCTGTGCTTTCATTCGTATTTATAATGGTGAAATAGTCAAATCTAATTGCAAAGTTGTAGTACTGTTTACATTTTTCTAATGTTGCGAACTTCGGCCTATGTAATTTCGCAACAACAAATATTTTACCCGGTTATGGTGGAGCCTAGTAAAATAGTTTAAAAGGTGTTTTCAAAACCAGTGACATTTATTTTTGCTAGATTTCTTTGATATCCTGAACAACTAAAACTGCGAGGGTGTATTGAAAACTACTGTAGTTCGACCTTTGTTAAAGGAGGCATATACGCACATGTTTTCGTGTATTTGGTTGTAGTGGCATGACACGTATATTTCTCATGAGGTTTAAATGTTTGGCAGCGTTTTTCCAGATGTAGGTAAGGATATACTGTACGCTTATCCAGGGGTGTATGAACGGCGTTCCCACACCTTTTTGCACTAGCAAAGTTACTTGAAGATTTGGATTTTTCATTTCAATTTCTACGTGGAGCGCCTGAAGCAGCATGAATGTATTAATGACAAGTTATCTCGTGTATAGCACCGTACCATGGTTGTGTAATTACTGTTTTGCGACATCACCAATGGTATTTGCATACTCCACGCTTTGTCTGACTGTTTGCGTTCATCGTAACTCTGCTATCCTCTTTTCAGAGGGGTAATTAGTCTTGAGGTTTTCACGACGCTGCGGAGTAGATTACAGCTCGCCTGAGTGGATTGCGATAACTAAAGGAGCTTTGTGCATTTTTCCTTTTTATTTGGTGTAGGAAGGCCGTTCCCACAACTCTTTTTTAGCACTACACCCTGTGTTTATCTGAATAATCTGCATGATGTAGGACTCGCTAAACGTCCGTCTAAAACGAAGTGCAATTGTCTTCTTCAAAGCTGAAAAGGTTAACTGCTGCTGTCAGCGACATGAGTTCAAAGAAAAAGACTACTGTATCTTCATTTTAACATATTTATAGTAATTGGCGTTGGATTAATTATGTATTATCAGCATAAACCAGAATCTGAAGGGCGATCGACGCATTGGTTTCATCCGACGTTGGCAAAACCAGAAAAAGTTAAAATCACAATATCCACTGGAAAAATAGTGGCCCAATACTGTTTTTGGGATCTGATTAACTTTTTCTTGTTGATTTTCCCCAAGAAATATCTGACTCTTGGACAACTTGAACCAAGATTTCCAGAATAAAACTCAATTTGGAAATGTAGAAAGTTTTTCCTAAACGTGACTATACCTGGCTACATACAATCATCAGAACAAATTAAAATCCATTCTTTTGAGTGGAAATTGAAAACGACTCCACATATTCCGTACCTACCTTATGAAACACCATCACACTACCATTTCTTAGTTGCAATGAAAGAAACAGTGAGAGAAAAACTGTTGCGAGTTTGTCAACTAAGCTTAAATGAGCTAAAAGATGGATACCTATAACGAAAAGGAAATCAGGACAAAACAGTCTTGAACTTTGGCTGATCACTGGCACAACAAGAGAAGAATGCGATGCGAGCATAAAAATGAACGACGTACTGGAGCAACCGAACCCGTGCTTTCATTGCTCATGCACGATCTTGCATTACGAGAGGAAACGATAAACGAAACACATTCACACAGTGTTCACCCAGTCTAAAAACAAGCCGGTCGACCATATCTGCACGGTGGTACACCACGTGAACCTCGCACCGAACAGCGTGTCTCCCTCGTTTCTACACCGTTCAGATTCGCGCAATTTGCATCATTCGTTTACAACAAACCCAATTCCTTTGCACCATTTTACCCCCTTGTTCGTTACTCGTGACGGGGAAATGCTTGCCCTTTCAAATGCCGGAGATACAACGTTTGTCGTCTGCGTTTGTGGACAAGGTGCTTTTTCGCACAGATAAGCATTTTGTTCTCGGCCATTTTTGTGGTGAACATTAGCATACATCGGAGTGGCATCCGCAGTTCCGCTACCTCTACAGCGCATTGTCGTGTTTTCCAGAACGCAAAAGAACATTGGACCCGACCACAACAAATGGAAGGCAGAATCTTTCCATCTCCGGTTGACATTGAAGAAAGATGGTGCGCATGGGCCTTTGTACAATGAAGGCCTACTACCATGCAGTACATCTGTCAAAACACGTGACGCGACAGTTTATCGAACAACAGTTCATCGAACGACAATTCATCGAACTATAATTTATCGAACGACAATTTATCGAACGACAGTTCAACAAAACGACAGTTTATCGAAACGACAGTTCATCGAACCGACAGTTTATCGAACGACAATTCAACGAACCGACAGTTTATCGAACCGACAGTTTATCGAACCGACAGTTTATCAAACCAACAGTTTATAGAATCGACAGTTTATCGAACGACAGTTTATCTAACTGACAGTTTGTCGAAACGAGAGTTTATTGAATTTTTTAAAACTGAATGCCAGCATTTTACATGGACACATGCAAGGCGTTCATCGAATTTTATTATACCCATCAAAACCGTTTCAAATGTACCCATGCAGAGAGTTTATCGAATTTTATTAAACCCAATAACAGTATTTTAAATGCACACACACAATTGTTTTATCGATATTTATTAAACCCAACATCATCAGCCTTTTAAATCACCTATACAATGAGTTTAACAAATTTTGTTGAACCCAATACAAGTGTTTTAAAATGCACACATACAATGGGTTTACTTAAATTTATCAAACCAGGCGTGTAGCTAGGGGGGGCAATGGGGGAAGTTCTCCCCCAATTGAAAAAATGCGCCAAATATTTCTGGTTACTGAAGCTTTTGATATATAAACCAAAGAAATACTTTAGTGCAAATCAACGTAACTCTTAAGAAACCTATCCTACTTCAGTTTTTATTCGAACTTGATCAAAACAGTATGGTTTACTAATTGGTCAAACGTTGTGTACAGTGTAAATGCTGAGGTACTCATACCGTGACTGAAGTTTACCTAAGGTTTTGCCCCAGTGGAAGTTGAAGATATTGAAATACGAACGTGCCTCTAAGCGCTTGCAATCACTAACAGAAACCAAAACGAGGTGTAACGTTTTCGCAGCTGTTTCTGACGTACCAACTGGAACGAACCAGCTTTCTACGTGAACGTTAACTAATTTTTAATTTAAGTAGAAGAACCACTTGCCCAAATTGGACAGATGTTACCTGAGCAGGGTTAACACGTGGAAACGGCAACTACAGAAGAGGAAGCTACCACTGTTACGTAGGGCAACTGTCGCATCAAAGAGCCAGTTAGTGGGTAACATTACCTTAACGAGCAAATTCGTGCATTATTGTTCTAAAACGTATCCAGAAAAAAGGCAGAAACAACAGATTTCGTCTGTGTTTTTTGTATTTGCAACAAAGCGGAACATCTCAAAAAACTCGGCAAAATCCAGATTTCGCCCGGCTTTTTTTGGTCTTTGAAAAAAAGCCAAACACTTTGAAAAAAGCCAAATTGGCAACCCTGGCTCAGAGTGTCCTGACCCCTATTAGTTGCCAATAGATACTAAAAAGAAAAAACGGACTTTGCACTTGGAACTAATTGATTTAAAGCGTGGCGATTGCAGCTGGAGACACCCCGCCGTAATACTTTCAGTACACATGCAGCCCACTATACGTCGGGAAATTAAGGTCTAGAGCAGGACCAACCTGGGTACATTTACCCCTAGATGTACATTTGCTTAAAAGTTCTATTACGAAATCAGTGGATTTGTGTCATCTTTATTCGGGTCTTTTTGACAGATAAACTGTCGCTCGATAAATTGTCAGTTCGATGAACTGTCGGTTCTATAAACTGTCGGTTCGATGAACTGTCAGTTCGATAAACTGTCGGTTCAATAAACTGTCGGTTCGATAAACTGTCGGTTCGATAAACTGTCGTTCGATAAATTGTCGGTTCGATAAACTGTCGTTCGATAAATTGTTGATTCGATAAACTGTCGGTTCGATAAATTGTTGGTTCGATAAACTGTCGGTTCGATAAACTGTCGGTTCAATGAACTGTCGGTTCGATAAACTGTCGTTCGATAAACTGTCGGTTCAATGAACTGTCGGTTCGATAAACTGTCGTTCGATAAATTGTCGGTCGATGAACTGTCGTTCGATAAACTGTTGTTCGATAAATTGTCGGTTCCATGAACTGTCGGTTCGATCAACTGTTGTTCGATAAATTGTCGGTTCGATGAACTGTCGGTTCGATAAACTGACATTCGAGAAATTGTCGGTTCGATGAACTGTCGTTCGATAAACTGTTGTTGGATAAATTGTCGGTTCGATGAACTGTCGGTTTGATAAACTGACAATCGAGAAATTGTCGGTTCGATGAACTGTCGTACGATAAACTGATGTTGGATAAATTGTCGATTCGATGAACTGTCGGTTCGATAAACTGTCAGTTCGATAAACTGTCGGTTCGATTAACTGTCGTTCGATAAATTGTCGGTTCGATGAACTGTCGTTTCGATAAACTGTCAGTTTGATAAACTGTCAGTTCGATAAACTGTCGTTCGATGAACTGTCGGTTCGATAAACTGTCGGTTCGATAAACTGTCGGTTTGATGAACTGTCGATTGGATAAACTGTCATTCGATGAACTGTCGGTTCGATAAACTGTCGGTTTGATGAACTGTCGATTCGATAAACTGTCGGTTCGATAAACTGTCGTTTCGATAAACTGTCGGTTCGATAAACTGTCGGTTCGATGAACTGTCGGTTCGATGAACTATCGGTTCGATAAATTGTCGTTCGATGAATTGTCGTTCGTTGAACTTTTGTTTCGATGAACTGTCGTTCGATAAATTATCGTTCGATGAATTGTCCTTTGATGAATTGTCGTAAAACGGTCAAAACAACATCCTATGATTCGACATCCTCTTCCTATAACAGCGACCGTGATTCAAGACGTAATCTGATCGCTGTCAGGGAAATCCCATTATGACGTTCAGCTTGCGCGTTTCCTGTTGGATGTAATGTATAGAATGACTATTTGCCACACAGCATTGAGGGAGTGAAAACTGCAGTAAAGAACCGATTTTTAAACAACCACCTGAGTTGTAAAAAGCTGATATACATACCCTAATCCCAAGGTGGTACACAGTTGTTGAAGGAGGTGGTGGCAACGTTGAGAAGTGGGAATGTGACTCTTTGCGCTGCAGCTTAATTTTCATGCATGCCTGTTTTTGGTGCATTCTATTTTCAATGTAATGAACAGCTGCATTACATTTCCTAAGCAACAGCAGCCATTTAAACACTACATCATCAACAGCGAAACTTACACTCGACAAACACTGATCAGTGCATTCGCCGTAGGTGAGAAACGATTCCATATTTGGAGGAATTATCAGATCAAATGGTGAAACAATGTGTCCGGTTTCAATTGTACCAGCGTCGTGTTGGCGAAGGTTTGGAGTGTATGTTATTCGTAGGCCAGATGAATCCACGATATCTTTAAATGCATGAATGAGAAAGACATTTCTATATGTAGCTTTTGCCTCGGATAAAAAAAAACAATTATATGTTGTAAATGCACAAAAGGTAAACTTTCAATAGAGTGAATTTTCAGTTTGTAGATACAAAAGGATTCATTGGAAGAACATGTTTATGTAAACTAAACATAAAATAAACAGACCTAACTTTTAATCAATGAAAACTATGCCTGCATAACAAAATTACTCTACGAAAACTCACGTTTCAAGAACAATGGCAAACATTTTCACAAAAATCGAACAGCGAAGAATTTCGTTAGCTTTTCTTTTTGCCTCATTTAAGTTTTGAAAAATATTTACTGTACAATCGAAAAATGCTAACTACAAATTACAAGGTTGGTCACATTCCTCAAATGTCTGTAATATTTTACTAGCTTTACAATTCTGTGAATTTAATCCAAAGTGCAAAAACAGTTTCCAATAAAAAAGCCTGAAAGAGTATTATTTCATCATGAACTTGGAAGTCTCGAATTGGTTTTCAAATCAAAACCTTGCTCTTAATTGTTTTTTAGGATCAGTCAAAAAACACAAAGTTATTAAATGATTTCACTTGGTTTCATATCTGGATTGTCGTAATGTGTTTCCATGACGACGTACTTCGGATCTTCGGTGGTCCCTAGCGGATACCCAGCATGAGGAGGGAAATGAAAAGCCTGCAAACATATGTCTTTGCTTGATTTCGCACATAAAGAAATCATCAAAATAAGAAAAATCGAAATTAAGAGTTTTAGGAATTTCATATTTTTCGCAATTTCCGCACTCATTCGCAATAGAACTGATACGGATTTAATGAAGAACTTCTTGACCACTACCTTTGGAAAATGTAGCTGNCATTTCAAGTGCGCAAAGAAGCATTACGGGTNCTTTAATGTAACTCTGCAGCTGCAGAAGCAGAATTACAATATTACAGTGTTCAGAGCGATAGACCTTTAGCCCTTTGCGTATCATTCGTTCTTACTACTAACTAGAAAGGACTTGTGTCAACGGCCGTGAGTGAAACTGAAGGTTGCGTAACTTAGATATTATTTCATAAAACATTTATCAAGCCATTGCAATTTGACAAAGGTTACCAAAGTTTGTAGACGCATTATTTAAAGTAAGCAATTTATTGTTTTCCAAAGATGTTCTACGTCAACTTTCAATTCCCACTTTCCTTCTTTCAAAACAGTTTGCTCTTTAGTTTGTTAAATTAAAGCAAATATTACACACCATTGAATTGATTCAATTTAATATCTATTTGATGAAGTTGAGGTGAACAGTGTAATTTTTCTGAAGGTATTATGACACTGGTCAAAGTAATCAGTAACAAAAAAAATAAAGCAAATTATGCGCAATGCAAATTTCATTTCATGCTTCAAAAATCCTTTAGTATCAAAGGTATCAAAAGTTTTGTGCAATTTTCAGAGTACAAACAAGTAGAACAAGTGCATCAACGTAGAAATTAGAGTGATTATAATGCATTAAATGGTGTGTAAAACCATTGATCAAACGAAATGAAAATCAAATTTACTGCAAAAGCGTGCGACCTCCATACTACAATAAACCATCAAAAAATTACAAAATGTTGCATGACGCAGAACTAAAAGAAAAAACCATAACATGTCTGGGGAACTAAAAGAAAAAACCATAGCATGAACTAAGAAAAAACCTTAACATGTCTGGGGGATAATTAAAAGAAAAAACCATAACATGTCTGGGGGATAATGAAGTTTTGGTGCTTCTTTTGGACACATAAATTTTTTGTAAAACTTCCGCACTTTATAAGAAAAAAACGGTCATCAGGCTCAAAATCAATTACCAGCTAAAATTAACATTCATATAAAATCTTCTTTATATTGTTTTCTTCTTAACACATAACTATGTCTGACTCTCGTAAAAAAATTCATGAAAACGTAACCGCAAAAACTTCTCAACAACCAAAAACACTTACGCCGCCACCAATTGCCCAGGCGTGAATCACGAGGTGACAATCCCTGAAATCCATTGGCATGTTTGGGAGATAGCACTTGACATTTTTCCCTATAGATTCAGCTTCCTGAAATATAGACTATTGTATGTAGTCATGTAAGAGAAGCTTGTTATAGTGATGACAGCGCACAGCGAACATGTAACGGTATCGAATGCTTTATTATATTTCATCCTCACCACACCGGAGAATACAGAGAGTCATGTACAAAGAGTATGTGAATCACAGACGGAATGAAAGTTTCCCTATTGTTCTGTAGACAAAAAGATTCAAACCTGTGTGAAAATCAAAAAGCGTATATCATTCATCCACGGATTTTTGGTTGTAGTCGATTTAAACGTCGCATTAATCTCGTGCACCGTCGACATTCGTATCTTACCAGGAATATCAGGCAACAGTTTTAATGTTTCGCACTCACCGTCACGTTATAAATGCATTGGTATAAAAGAATGTGATGAACAATCAGTTCATTTCCTCGCTGCACAACGGGCTCCACCTGCAGATTTTTTAAAAAGTGCAAAGTCATGCCCTGAACTGAAGCAAACATGTCGTACAAAATTCGAAGTTCACTAAATTCGAAGTACAACTTCTCTATGGTAAGTTTTTCGGAAGCGTGGTAGTGAAGTGATGCACGATGGACGTTCATTAGCGGTTACGCGTCATTTGGAGCAGGAGTCACCTAAAAGTTGTCACGAGCACGACTGACCAGACCACTGAGTGAAATGAACAGCAGGTGCCGCATCATTTCTTTGGTGAATACTATGTACAAAAGGAACAAAATAAACACAAACATGTGGATTTATCAAAAGGACCCAAAGAAAGCGACCTTGCCAATTAGATGTTTATGACCCATTCACAGCGCGCGGATATCACAAACTAGAAGCAGCGGAAAAACCTAATGAGAAACTAGACTACATCAAGACGTCTGGGCACACTTTTTACTAGGGAGGCACAGTGTTTGGGGATAATTTTATTCCAACGTTAGACCTGCGTAGTTGTGTTTCTTCTTCTGCTTTTCATGCAGAACTGTGCGTTTTCAGTTGTTTTAGAAACTAACTTGCTCAAACGGACTGAAACGTGATACTAGTAATGCAGTATCTGCACCTTCGTTTGGCAAATGTCGCGTAATTAAAAAAAATAAACAAGTATTAGGAGATCTCGTGACAGTTAAGGTTGCCAGGTGGTTGGCATAGAAAATCTTGTTTGGCCTTTTGTCCTTTTTCTGGCCTTATCTCAAGTTGGTTGGCTTCAAAAATTCATTTGGTCTTTTGATTTTTTACGCTGCATTATTCTCCTCTGCAGAAAAATATTTGCCATTTCATTTTTAGGCAACACATTTGTAAAATTTATTTGATATACCATATGTTAGATCGAAGCCTAGGTTCTGTTGTTAGTAAGCACGCCCACGTTGCGATGCAAGTAAGAGCAGAAATTGGTCAAGTGATGTTCGTGCAATATAGATATTTCTTGTGACAAAGTAATTGCAATACCACAAACATTTAGTTCTTTTTCTAGCTTTTGAACAACAGTTTGGTCTTCTTTTGGTCTTTTAGCACTGTTTGGCTTCTTATTGAAGCTCTCATCTTGCAACCCTGGTGACAGGTCGTTTGATACCGAATCTTCTTCAATATCGTGGTACGCTTAGGTGCGAAATTCCGCAGCCCGCACGGTGAAAAAGTCCAAAATGCAATCTACGGATTATTTCGCACATGAGGTCGATTTCAATTACTGAGAAGCCATCACAGCATTCCAGTAAACCATTCGCAGTCTCCGCAGAAAAATAATATTGCTAGAATATTCGTAGAAAAAAATGCTGTCCTACTCAGCAATAAGGAAAACACTCTTGGCAGATGGAGAGAGCGTTTCAAAGACCTTTTCACCCCAGCGACTTCCACACCACCAATGGATACACGCGAAATGCATTTGGGGAAAGAATATACTGTCACTGCAGCCGAAGTCTCTGGAAGTTGGGAATGGTGCAGGCTGCCATGATATACTGAAATCCTTGAAGAGAGAAGGAGTTATATGCCTGACTCGTCTGTATCAACTGGTCTGGTGTTTTGGAAGGGCACCGGAAGAGTGGCAAACTGGAGTGATCATTCCCATAAACAAAAAGGGAGACAGGAGAAAAATGCAGTGCGATAACCACTGTATCGTCTCTCTCCTTAGCCTCTTTGGAAACAAGTACGTCAAGTGGCTTAAACAAAGATGCCTCGAGAAAAATGAACCCTAGCTGGAAGATACCCAGTGCTGATTTCGTCCATTTCCGTAGACCACATTTTATTGCACAGAAAATTTTCGAGAGCTCTTAGGAGTAGGCAAAAGATGTTTGCAGATGTTTTATCGACCTTGAGAAAGCGTATGACCGAGTCTTTTATGAAAAGTTTTGGGAGCGTTGCCGGAGTGTGGCGTTGACGACCGCCTGTTACTAGCCGGAAAATCACCATAAGCTTGCACAGATGTTTGTGTCAATATCGGCGGAGTTAAATTGCAACCCTTCATAGTGAGTGTAGAGCTCCGACAAGGGTGTGTGCTTTCACCCCTCTTCATAGTCTGTATGAATTCGATGGACAGTCACAGCCGAATCTACGAGGGTGTCACTGTTGGCCCCTGCAGGATTAACCGTTTGCCTTTGGCGACGGTTTAGTACTGCTTGCATCTTCTCAGCAAGATCTTCAGCATACACTTGATCGATTTTTGGTGCGTGCGAATAAGCTGGAATGAAAATCAGCCAAAAAGGCCGAGGTATTGCGAAATCTCTTTATTGTGCAGCAAACAAACTTTGAGGCACTTTTGTTCAGTTCTCTATTGAAGTTCAAGTCTTTGTTCGGTGCCCATTACAATCCAATGCATGGCTTCTAGTTTTGATGCAAGTACACGCAGTTTGGTATTAAAACCGTCACGTTACCTACAACAATGCATATCGATGTTTGCCTTAAATACCCAGGAAAGCAAGTTTTCACCAATATCAAGTTACACATTTCTTCATGGTATCTGATTTCTTCATTAGAAAAAAATTGTATGCCGTTGTTGAAGGATGTGCATCTTCATCCAACCTTTCATCCGCTCACTTCAATTGTATGATGCTTTTTATAAATTTCTTTGTCCTATTATGTAATGCTTCTACATGACGAGCTCCGAATTCATTAGTTACTGCCGCCTTGTTTCAGTTTCGTTCCACATCCGTATCTACTTCAAGTGGCAGCTAACGTCTTCCCTGTGATGCGTTCTGTATAAGCATTTTTGTATCCTTGTGTTTGTTTAACTAATGTGATATGGACTAAACCTCAGCGAGATCCTTAATGCAAGATTAATGCAGAACACAACAGACGTTCATTGTCATTTCAACCTGGTATGCTGTGGTTTGAAAATTTCAATTGAGATACGAACATAGAAAAGTACTTTGTCATGTTAGCTTGATAGTAACGAATTCACATTTTATAGTAACTTGTTAGCAAATGCAGTGTGCATTGCTGCTCTAAGAAATATTTGTTTTTACGAAATGTAGCAATACCCTTGTTTCCAAAGAACGCAGGATTGTGTATAACCTGTAAAGTTGGTTGGCAATACTACAACATAATTGAGTTCTGTGCATTGGATTGCCTGCTGGTAATTTGAATGACGTTCAGGAATTGGGCTTCTGCTGGCCTGAATCAAACCAGTGATCCCAACCTATTCAGACAAACCCAACCTACTTTCACGATATGTTGTTTTGATTGAAATTCCGGAAGTTTGAAAAGCTTGCAATTGTAGTACGTGTCTGCAGCTGGCACACTGACGTTGCTGTTGAGAAGATCAAAAGAGTAGTGAGTTTCATTTGCAGGCACGCGTGTTGCAGGTCCGCTGTAGTCCAAAAGGATCATGCTTCTTGATCCTGAAATTCACAAACAAATGCATTCATTTGTTCAGAAACTGAAAGCAAGACGAACTTTTTGACAGAGATTTTTGGTATGTTCTGTTACCGAAAAGCAATAATCGGCATATGTTTTCGCAACGTTTCATAGAGTAATGCAAGCAGGGCTTGCTTATGCCTAAATCACAGGCTTCACTCTCCACGTGGTTAATCCAATGACAAGACAAATCGAGACGACGGGACTTCACAGATGATTGCATCTGTCGTATCCGAAACGCATATTGTCCGATCGGACTTCAGCCCAACTTTGAGAGGTTTTCCGCAGAGGACTTTACATTGTGAGACAGACAAAAGGGAAGCACATCAGATAATAAGATATTGGTGTGACCCAGACTATAGTCTAACTCTAGACAAACCAGCACCGAAAGCTAGTCATGTTCCGCTACAGGTAAACAAATTGGTACACCTCAACTGACTGAGTAATGGTTTGAAATAACTTTTACCACGCCATTTTGCGGGAAAAGTTGAAAAATTTCGTAAATCTATTCAGTGAACCTGGCTTAGTTATCTTACCTCTGTTTGTGGAACCGTGATAATTTAATGAAGTGAGGTCATCATCCACAGGATCGCTACTTCCATGAGCGTATATGAGTCGAATAGTGTCGCTCTGCCCCCAAAAGCATTGATTTAATTGAAATATAATCCACAAAAAGCGAAGAGTATTGGTCCTGCCAAACGCAATATCAACACCTACATAAAACCAATGGTAGCCTTTATCTTGTAAAACCTTGTTGTGAATTGCACTTCCAGATTCGAAGCGTTGTTCCTATCTTTATGCACTATACTGTGATTCATTTTTGTAGTTTTTGAAATATTGCTTTCGAATATTTTGTTTGATAAATGTTTTCTACCACTTTTCTTGATTACTTTTCTCAGTTGGGGTTTCATGATACTTTTCTTTTAATGTTTTATGGAAGTTTTTTTGTTATTGTTTTCTTTGACCTTTCGAAATTCGTCAGTCGAAACATTTTTATAAGAAGTTTAGAACGTGGCTAAGGTTGAAAGTTGAAGGCTTGCAATGTTGCAAAAGAAGCAGCTAAGCAATGGATTAGACCAGTGCTTTTCAACCTGTGCGACGGTAGGCACTAGTGCGGATGAAAAAACCGTGCGGTGCGGACGAGTGCGGATGAGAAAACCCTGTTGGGTTGTTGTAAACGTATTTTTATACAATCCTCTTTTTCAACCACCTATTGTTTTGTTGTAAATCATGGTACCGCGCTCAACGAAAAATTGGCAGACATTGCCTCCATATTTCGATAGTTTGAACATCTCAAAGAGAATAGTAGTAGAAGTCACCGAAATTACTACCACACTTTCCAACTGTTTTTTCTATTTCTACGTCATAATGGAAACAAAGACGTGCAGCTGCAAAGCAAAGCTGAGCTGATATTGTGGCGTGGTGATTCGCCACATACAGTATAATTTTGAATTCGTAGAAGCAATAGTAGAGTTACCTAGTCGAGTTGGAAAACTCTGTTGCTGCGCGGCGATGTAGCATTATGGCTGCAACAATATCAATTTTTGTTGCTCCTCCAGTTGCACAAGGCTAACGCAGCTGTTCAATCTGTGTGCTGAGCCATGAGCACGCTGCCGATCTCAGCAGTGATGTCTACTGCTCACTCAGTGGCGTAACTAGAGGTTTGAAACAGGGGGAAAGCTTAGCAGAAGGGGGCCCACTGGCCACCTTAGGGGGGCCATTGTAGCGAACACTCAGAACAAAGTTTAAGAAATGACAGTGAATCCAGCGTCAACTAACATTATTCCACAAGGGATCTAACCAAATTTTTAATAGTGAATCGATTTCACGTAACACTACGCATCGTCAGTCCTTAAATCTTATTCAAAGTGAATCCAGATGTCGTGGATGTGGATACAGCATAAAAAACTAAAACACCCCGAAAATCGCAAAGAAGCAACAACCTACTCTACTGAGAACCAAACGAATATTAAATATCAGCATGTCAGCTGAAGGGAGGCCAGTTTTTGCATTTACCTTGCCGCGACTTGCCCTCCTTGCCGCCACGAAATTAGGGGCGGCTCGGAAATAAAGTCTGGGAATAGGGCGGCTCGCCCCACCTATTTCCGTCACGGCCGTCAGTTACGCTACTGCTAGTGCTCGAGGCGACGATAGTGTCACGACGATGAGCACCCAATAATCAGGAATCAGTCAATCATTATCTGCTATTTTAAGCGATTATTTTCAAAATCAGCTCAGTTTTACCTACTTAATTCCAGTCAGGCTTAGTATGGTAAATAGCAAACGCACCATTCCTTTAATAAATATCCAGAACTCAAAAATAAGTCGACTTCAGTCTTCAAACACGACAATTAGCGATAAATTTAGCAACTTGGTGGCACCTTCTGATCAGCGTCTCGTATTATCATCATTAATAGCTCATGTCCATATGTCCGCAGGGAAGTCATTTGCTTTATGAAACACTGCATGGAGATAGCAGCACGAGAAATTCATGATGGAACCATTGGTTGTGACCTAAATGCAAAACTGCCATTGTCCGATACCACCTGGGGCAAGCGAGCAATTGCACCACCCGAAGTTTTCAAAAACATGTTTAGCCTTAGGTACAACAGGTTACAAACATTTTGCTACCCCCTGAAAATATCAGCTGGTTGCGGCCCTGTGTGCGGTAATGGTTGGATCATTGAAAGAAACGTTTTAGCCAATCTTCGTAATGCGCCTTGCTTCGAGATTCAATTCGATGAAAATACTGATCTTACCAATGATTTCCTGTTACATTGGCAAGCTCAATTGATTTCACATGTTCGCTTTCCTGACAAGGAACCCATGAAAGTCGTCGATTAATAGGCCTATCTGCTTTAGCTTCCTACTGCATAGACACCACTGCAGCCAGTATCTTTGCAAATTGGCCGATAGCTTTTCAGGACGCGGAGTGAGGCGGTTGAAATGCAAAACTGTGTCCAAAGACAGTGCGAAGGCCATGGTCGGCTTTTGAAATGTCGTTGTTGCGCTCATAAAACAAGTCGCATCGGAGATTGTGAGTATCCAATGTGTCATAAACCGTGAAGCATTGGAGGACAAGAAGCTAGGCAATAAAGAAAATTACCAACTAGCTGATGTCATTTCTGATATCATCAAAATTGTGAATGCAATACTAAACAGTGGAGTGCATCAGGAGCCCTTGACTTTTTTCAAATAACTTCTACCTAGTGTTAAAGTTTTGCATTTTGTTAAAAAATGACACCTCTAAAATTTTTTCGCAATTGGTTGATGTTTACGGGTGCATCGGGACTCCTAAAGTTTGACCCCGGATGCGAAACTTGCAAATAATGAAATTTTGCCATGACGTCGTAACAACTTGGAGTAGGAACATGATTTTGGTGTCTAACACTACTAAAATACATACCAGCTATCCATTAAAGCTATCAGAAAGACCGAAAAGGTTAAGCAATTTCTTTTATGCTAAAATAAATCAAAAATATGCGTTTTCACAGGAATGTTCAACAGTTTGGCAAGTATTCTTCTTCTTGGACAAGTCTTAAACCCTGGTGGTTTTGTCAGTGATGTGTTCGAATCATATATGTCGAGTCACAATCCCTTCGAGTCGGTAGTGCCCAGTGGCGTAGCCAGCACAAAAATTTGGGGGGGTCAAAGTGTTTGATTTTAGGCGAATAACACTATTTTGCTAAGAAAAACCCTGTAAACACTGTAAATCAATGTTTTTGTCAAATTTCACAGTGTCGAGTCCCCCTGCACAAACGGAAAGCCCCTCTACTGAAGATCTGACGACGGTTCTGCCTCGAAATTCAAGCGCTCGAAGTTCATGTACCAAATCCAACCACCCACTTGGCCGAAAAAGGGCTTAGTGCTCTTGTAATTGATTGATATCAAGAAAGGAAAGTGGAGTTGTCTTCTTAGTGGGACACTAGATGACCTAATGTGAAGAGCGTTGGTGCAAGATGTTGCACGAAAATGGTCTAAATTTGCAGGAAGTATTCAGCAACCCCAAGCCATTAATATAATTGCATATTTCGAAGAAATAAATGATGATGTTCTTTGCACAATTTTGTGCTTATTATTTTGCAGTAGGTATTTGTTATTTTGGTTAAACAAAACTTCTACATCCTTTTTAGAGTAATCCAACTTTATGGCTATACGTCAGCAATTCTAGTGTTGGTTGTGCGAATGAAATTTTCATGGAACAAAAGAGTGCGAACCGTCTTTCTAAAGGTTGAAAAGCACTGGTAGACAAACACTTTTTCGTTTTTAACAAGTATCCATTCAATTAAGCTCAAAACATTGAGTATGGCGAGATCATGAGAACATATGCTGTCATAGTAATCATCATTGGTTTGCGTTGTTTAACATCTTNCGTCAAACGACGTAGCNTACNAGGCTACAATGCGAGAGGTGCAGACGTAGCCCTTCGACTTATGTTCGAAATTGCTATGCACTCACTGTCATGCTGCTAAACCCTTTTCTTTGCAAGTACGTTCTGAAACGTCCGGGTGCCTTGCTTTTTTTGCGCAAACCTGGTACGCGTCCGAGAGAGTCTTTCCCTTCTTTTATATCCACTTTATATTATTGCAGACGTCACATTTTAAAATGTTATGACCCGTCCTGTTCTTGCAAGTGCCGAAAAGGCCAATATTGACACCAAAATCATTTGAAATTGTTTTGTGACAATAAAACATTAATTTCAATCTTTTTTCCATTTTTGGCGATGCGTTATCAACTTTTGCCAACTATTTTTCATAGCAGGGAGAAAATACAGCAAACAAACAACAAGTGCGTCCAAACATTGCCCAAACCGCCAAATTTCACAGAAATATCGTCTTAATTTGAAAAAAATAACTACATCCTCGATTACATTTCTTTGAAACATACTGTATCTATAGTTAGTTTATGCACAAGATGAAGTAAACGCCAATTTCGTGAAAAACAGCTTGGCATCNAGGTTACCCTGTGGAAAAGTAGCCGTGGCGCTAATGTTGCTAAGCTTTTGCAAATTTTACTCTTCATATTTAAACCAATGACAAGCTTTTGTTCATAATTGTCAGGACTAATTTGGAAACGAACCATCAATATTTTCTCTTTTTCATTAAAAAAAATGTTTTTGAATCATATTGGATTGCTTAAAAATTTAACCAAATAATCGTCTTTCTTTTCGTCTTTTTACGTCATTGACGATAGTTTTTCAGTTTTTTTCGCATTTCAAAACTTCAAAGTTTGTTGCATATGTGTAAAATTAATGCTTTGAAAGGTATTATGTAAATTTGATCTACGTCAATTCATACCATGGTTGAAGAAATATATTTTCTACCGTGATCTCCCTGTCATGGTTCATTTCGCACGCAGCCAGTTGTCTTCTAAACTTGATAACAGTCCATCCATCGCATTCTCTACCTCCAAGCACTTCAATGTTTTGTTCAGGATCCAAAGGAGGAAATGTGTTCCTACCTGAAACGCCATACCTGTCCTGTCATTGAAAAACATGGTAACGTTGTGATTGATTTCAAAAGAGTTGGTTTTGAGAAATTGGTATTGAAGTTCATCTGCAAGAGATCAATGTTTATCAACAACGAACGTTTGAATAACAAGCAAATGCTGGGTTGCATAGGTGGAAAACGTGAAGAATCCATGTTCATACCGTCATTTTGGCATTTCCATTCTTCACCCATCCCACATGTATGTCTGCATCAACCATCGAACCGCTCGGAGAAATTCCTATCCCCACCCATCCTGCAGTTTGAGCATGTACCTAATAAAGCAATGATTCATGTTTGTGTTCAATGTGTCATGCATGTAAAAATAGATTTTGAACAGTGATTTTGATATTCCATGGGCAAAAGCAAGACATATTCAAAGGCGCACGGCTTTTTAATTCAAACGTAGCATGACAATGCGCTCAGGGAAAGTTTGGTGCAAGTACCTCAAAAGTCACATGAGTATTGTTGAAATTCCAATAAAGATTAAATCTATCTTCATTTAAAAGAACGCTGTGTGTGTATTGCTGAGTAGGAGTTGGAATGTTGTCAGCAATGTTGATTTGATTCCCGCTGGATATAGCCAAACAGCATAGCATCACGATAACTATTGAGACAGACATAGCTTCGGATAGAAACGCTAGAACCTGGATAGATTGAAATGCAGCTAGAAACCTTGTAATAGTGGCAAGACTAAAAAGTGCTTATTTCACAACAAACAACAGTGGAAATGAAATTTATGCGTATTTCATAACTTATAATCCTCAATACGGCGTTTCATTTTTTGCGTGAAACCAATAAAAATCACTTGAAATTTGTCTTTTGAAAAATAGTTTAATAGTTTAATTAACAGTTATTTTGAAAGTAATCTTCAACGCCCGCGCCGGCCATTATCATGCTCGATACTTTTTTCGCCATGTGGCATACGGCTAATGATACCTTCTGTGTAACTTTTTTATTATTGTCGAAAATTGAATTTTGAGCCATAATTTTGGCTCCAGGTATGCTGGAAAGCCAATCACGGGTCAAAACACGCGGATTTTGTCCTAGTTTACAAAAAACATGAGCCAAAAATGGTTGGCGTGGTTGAAGACCAGCGCCAGATAAAGTTGGATAAAAATTCGAAAACACCCTCACTTCGACGTCTCCCTCAGATAACTCTAAAACCAAAACTGAAATCTGTTTTCTTTAATCGAAACTAGCAGACTTCCCGAAGCCGTAGAGCTTTTAAACAGCTCTCTAGGTCTACCGGTTGGCGATTTATAGCCAAGAAAGGCGATTTATAGCCAAGAAACTGCCGCCATAGTGGCCGGCGCTGGGGTTCAAGGGTTTTGAAAGTAAATGTTCTGTTTGCAGCAATAGCTAAATGAACACACTTTTTAAGTCGCAAAGTTTTTCAAAGCAAGCAAGCCAGAGTATGCCGCTGACCTACTTTACGCAGCAAGGTTGATTGCTACGA
>JGI24159J19872_10000806_pt1 | contig 31128 bp, 14 predicted proteins | sample Ectturendosymbi4_FD_19872 | JGI IMG/M metagenome (IMG submission 19872)
TGACAAAAAAGCTGAGTAAAATAACAAAAATATATTTAATAACAATAAGCATGCAGTATAATGATATTTGAAACTAAAATTGACTGATATGTGTATAATGTGTATACATATTTGGAAATAAATATATATACATTTTTCCCTCCTATTGCTAACTTTAAATGCACCCCTTAAGATAGGCAAATGTACCCCAGGTGGGGAACCCCTAATCTAGATAGGCCTACGGGCATTGTAATCAGTCCCGTCGCCACGGGGGGCTTTGGTGGGCTGAATCCCCCAAACACAGCTCCAAGACCCACAAATTGAAATAAGGAACACTATAAACCATTTCAGTTTTGTCAATTTTTAGAATGTCAAGCCCCGCTGCACAAACGTAAATCCCCCCTATCGAAGACTCTCTGACGACGGTTCCCATTGTAATACAATGTAATTTTACTTTTTGGATGCCCCCTTACCTCGGATGCCAGGGCGCCGTCGCTCCGTTCGCCCCTTTCTGGACGCCACTGGTGGTCTGTTTTGAACGGACATCGTTTTGTGTGCCATTTAAAGCATGCATTGCTAAACGGTTTTCGACGTCTGCATCCTCTTAGTCTTGTACAGTATTTAAGTTTATGCAGTTTCTCCTGCCTATGTCTGCTTTCCTGACAATGATTCCTGCATTAATTTACAAGGACACGCCGAAACGTCGTATCTTCACAGTTGTTTCTTTCTACGTCAAGCTACAATAAAAATATGCCACAGATGCAGTTTCTCTCCGGAAATGCAACATATAGGATTGTAGATTAACCCCTTGTCTTGAGCGTCACACACAAGTTATGATTTATGAAACTTCCTGTTGCAGCTTAGACACAGGAATTGAGTGATTTCGACAAAGGTCATGGTTGACTTGAAACTAAACGTAAAATACGGCCCTAATACGTACACTGCACTGGTACTTCGAGGACTGAAAAATACGAGACAAACGACAAACCATTGACTTCAAATTTTGGGTTCACTTTTTCATTTCGGAGCTGGTGTGGGAAATTTATCCCTTACAACCGCAATTAGGTCTGTGCTGACCACTTGTTTGTTACCAACTTTCAAAAGCTGACGTTTATTGACTAGTAAAGCATTTCTTAACGTTTCTGAAAATGATTTATCAAAATGTCGTGCATGTATCTCAACTCAGAAACCAGCTTGACTGTAACACCATTTTTTCTTTCGTGTCCGTTATTGGGTTTGACCATAATTATGAGTGTGTCTTCGAAACAGGCAACAAAGGAAGCTCAGATTACAAATGATAACTATCTTACACTGCTTGAAGGAAGCAGGCAGTGTTTAAAGTGCTACATTGCAAGCACCTTCCGTTACTATTTTGAAGTTACTGCCCATAGCTGACTAGGTAGGGACTGTGACAGATGAAGGTTTTAGCGGTCCTGCAACGTCGAATAACGTCACACGCCAATTGTGCTTAAACCAGCAAGGTAAATGCGCAATAGGGGGCACCGAAATCACGAAAGGAGGGACAAACTAAAACTTTACTTCATATTCGGTGAATAGTGTCAGCTTCCTTCTTGCTTGTCTACTGCTTTAAAAAACTTAACTTTTTTCGTTGCAAAGCAAGTTATCGCATCTCAGCATGCTGCATCCGGCGACCAGGGCGTCGCCAGTGGGTGGCAGTGGTNCCCGGCTCCCCGGTTGCTACATACATTCAATATTGTATTAAAAAANATGGGTCCCTCTGTGGTTTTTGTCCCCCCCTGTTGCGAAATCCTGACGACGGGCCTGGCGTGGACACGTTTCCTCGTCTGCCACTGACCATGTTTCTATCCCGCACCGATCTACGCAAACTGTGGCTCATGGCAACATTTACTTGGCATCCACACCAACTGGCGAGAACAAGCTCTCCNACGACCGTGTCAAGACTCGGCAATGCATCGCTTACACGAGTTGCAGCTGCCTTAAACAACAGGTGGTACACAGTCTAAGTGCTGCTGCTCGGGTTAGCCTCGTTAATTATATCTGCAAACTGTCAAAAGTGAAATCTAATCAAGCAACCTTGGCATTTCATTAAACCCGTAAAACCTCCCTAAAGCTTGGCGCACGTAAATATACACTTGATCCCTAAGAAGCAATCAACGTTATGATACCAACCTTTTGTCAAGATTTTATTTTACTTAAAGCATGTGGCGAAAAAAACATAGACGTCAAAACACAAATACTTTGGACTCACAGGATGGCAGTTNAAATATGAGCTGCGATTTGTCGCAAGTCTCACGATTATCTTCTTGGTATTGAATGAAAAAAATCGCAAAACACTCATCACTACTTGAACGCCAGTGGCTGCGCATGCCCAGATAATAATTTGTTTTCCAGAGCGTGCTTGTTTTTTTTGTTTAGATATCTTTTCAAAGAACAGCGTCATACTATTCCACGTAACGTAATTCAAAATTGCAATGCTTAATAACATGCGGCCCTACAAACTCTGCGAGAACTTTTATGAAAAACCGAAGGGAAAATAGGCCAGGGACAAATCATTCAACTGTTCCAGGTTAACCGCTGCGCAGAAGTTTGAAACGTACGACGTGGAGAGGTCAAAAGACGCAAGTTAGCTCTTGTAGAGATGAAGAATAGGTTGAATAATTGACAAGTTCCTTAAGCTACGCCGAACACTTCCATCGATATCAGTAACTTTCGACACGACGTGTCCTTCGCGAGTCGCTCATCGATGCTCGGCGCCCTTTAGTTCTTTGTCTTTTAAAATTAATTGGTAAGCAACTTCGAACGCTTGACCCAGAGTGAGAATAATTTCGAAAGCAACGTCCTGCAATCAAGAAAACCACGTTTAAGAAACACAAGGTTGGGAGCATGAAAGGAGATACACCAATGTTTTTCAGTAAAAAACAAATTTTCGAATGTTTCACTTGAACGCAAAAAGAAGTTCAAACTTTTGAGCCCTTATTACCATTCACGAACAAATCGTCGGTAGCTTTTTGCGTTTTCAGCAGTAAGCATGTTGCATACGGTCATCTACACATATTTTGAGGTCAAATATGGACTTAGCACTTCAGCTTTCAATAACGTTCACTTCCTCAGATTTTCTTGGACATACGAATGTCCTTTACTACGCAAAATACTTCAAGAAAAATGCTGCAAGTGATGTGTCTGAGACAGTGCATTGAAGAAATCTCGGAAGCAGAGGTTCTGACACTTTTACTGGCGTGTCTTGCCACTCACCAGAGTTGTAACTCTGAAGACATGGCAGTAGTGATGACCCGTTCGGACGTCGTGAGTGATGTACGCGAAAGTGCAGAGGTCTTCAGCGTCTTGAGACGCGAACGAGATGTTGCTGATCTCATGTTCAGCTATTTCATGCTGAAATATAAAAGTCACTGTTAAGTGTTGCAGCAACACGATTGCAACCAGAGACAAGATTGCAGTGCTACAATTAAGAAACAAACGTCCAGCAGCATTTCACTGATAAAATCTTTACAGCGCCTAACATTTCCAACCAGACAGACTTGGTCGGGCATTAAAAATAGGAACGTCGGCAATAGCAACGTACTTTCGATTTTGAATCGATGAACTTGACACCCCGATAATTGATTGACAACGTAATGGTAGGGATTTTCTTCATGGAGTCTGTCGAACGCTTCATCTTGGCACAAGCTTCAACCGTCGACTCCACGCCTTTCAGTTCACGAATCAACATCGATCCGAGGTACTACAACAAGAAAGCGAGAAGTCATCATCTAGAGAGCGAATAAACTTGACGTCTGCTGTCAAGAGAAACGTTGGCTGATGCTGCAGCCGTGACCGACTAAAGCGCCAGCGCAGTAAATACATTGACGGGGCGCGATAATGTCCACTAAGAAGTAGATTACGATAGGGCCGAATCAAACGACGGAGAAAGAACAAGAACAGATCAATCAAAGAGACGGCGACAAATAATGAAAGGTATAAGATTCTTTGTTGAGTACGCTGCAACGATTAGTTCCGTTATATCTCAAAACTACGTAACAAGCGTTGATTGTATGCAAACATCTGCGAACGACTAGCAACGCTTTCAGGGAAAAAGTTACGACGTGAAATCAACTTACGTAGGCTTGGTAATTCAAACAGCCAGTGATAAGAACCTCCGGGGAATGGCGCCACGAACCCACACTGACTTCGCGCGTCGCTTCGTTGGGTGGGCGGAGGACCAGACCGCCGCCTGTCCGAGATGCGGCGGCTTCGGAGGCAAGGTACGTCGCTCTTTCGACATCCGGAATATCGGCAGAGGATGACGATTTTCCAGCCTATGAAACAGGCATTCTACGTCATGTTCGTGAAACAAAGCAGAAAAAGGATGTGGAAAAAATATGACAGAGTTGCTGCTCCTTGTGACCGACCTTTGTGGTTGGACTGTGGTATAGATTGAGCAAACAACCCGATGCTTTGTTGCCTTAACGCAAGAATGATACTTTTCCAGTAAATCTGATACCGAAAGTGGGCGACAGTGAGATCGCTCCCGTTTGCAAAAGATGCTGTTGACGGCAAAAGTGCAGTCGATGCAGAAGCAGGTTACATTTTTGGTATAAATTCAAATGCTAAGTTTGTCAACGACGTTCGAAAAACAAAAACGATGCNTTTCTATTTGCAGACGGTTTNTGCGTGGTATTNANTACACTAAATATAGGCGCACCTAATGAAAGNCGGTTTCNTCAATTTGTAAAGTCAGACGCCCTGAGGGTTGGNCACATAAGTGTTAAATACAGCAGATGGTGCTTCTGACACTTTAGAATCNATTACCACCAACAACAATATGCCTTTAACAGGTATAACAGTCAATTACAGAAAAAGCGGAGTCCAACGAATAAACAACAAGCAAGAGTTTATTTGTAGCATCAGCCAAGCTTCATGTGCTTAGTGAGCATCAACCACAGACGTACCATGACAGCGTTCTGCTTGTAATCTGTTTCAGTGCTTTTCACCGAAGACGACGACTTGTTATATGACCGGCTTTTTTGTGAAGAACGACGAGGAAGCCTGTTTTCTTGTGAATGCTGGTCTTGCCCTGCCGTCGATTCAACAAATACGGAAAGTTCAGTTTTCCGCGTTCGCGACCCTGAACGCGACCGAGGAAGATGCCGAGTAATGTCTCTTGAAGATTTTCTCCGGTGCTGCCGGTGGTGTGGACTGGGAGAGGCAGGCTCAAAAAGTACGTTTTCCGATTGCTCGGAGAGCTGTTTGTGCTGGCGAGAACGTCGACTCCTTGACGACGTCGACCGTGGTGACCCTTCCGCAGGGGTATCGCTGGCAGGTTGTCCCGGCTCGGGCACTCTGGCCAGCTGGCTGGCAGCAGCTTTTGCTGAATCGAGTCCGGCAAATTTATGACTATCAACACTGCTGCCGCTTCCAGTGCTGCTTACTGTCCCAGATTGAAAAACTACGGAGGCGTCGCCCGTTTTGGCACGAGACTTGACGATGTTGTTGTAGTCCTTGAAGAAGTTTGCAGACTCTAACAAAGGGCTCCTAGACAGAGGCGGACTCGCCTTGGTCTGAAAGCAAAAAAGCAACGAGTTACTGCAGTCGCTCAGGTTTATCACTTTTCATTACCAACGGTTGAAGGTCAACATTGGTGCAGTTAACTAACCGCGACTGACACACCCAAATGTTAGCGCGTTTAAACAATGCAAACATTGCGAAGCACAAACCACACGTTAGCTTTTTGCATCATCTTAACTCTGCTACACTGCTTAGTACTGCATCGCAAGACGNTAGAAANGATAAAATAGGTACTGTTGCAGCTTACCAGTTGCGCCAACAGGCTCTGTGCAACTCGGTACTTCTCAGCCACGTATCAAAGNTCACTAACCACAACAAAGCAACACTGACCATCAGCCAAGATCACGAAGCAACAACCTGCGTTAAAGTACCTGCTCTCGCTAGCAGTGCAGCTTCACCAAAAAAGCGAAAGCAGTTTGAGTCCAAAGCTGTGCAAACAAGCCTCCCAGACTGTTCGCCAGCACTGGCGTTTGCTGCGCAAACTGCTGATGCCTCTAGTCAGCCAAGCATGCTGCCGTCTTTGTGGAGTTGAGGCAAAGCAGAGGAAAACGCTCGTGACGCAATATCCGAAGCAATGCACGACGAACAATTCGAGCAAGCAAACAAGCTGCGCTTCACGACGGATGCGGTTAACGACATTGTGAAAAAGTGAGCGCTGCAGTTTTGCGTCAAACGAGAAAAGATGCAATCAGAAACGATCAAAAAGCGATTTAAAACGGTTGAAAAGCTTTCAGGTTACTGGTTCACCTGACATTTCCGCACTTACGCATGCAATAATTAATCACACGCCCATGCAACCTAACAGGTTCTTCCACGAGCAAATGGCGCTGTCCAATTCAATCGATAACAGAAGGTGTGGACGAATAAAAGCCATGTACGTTTAGCAAGATCAAGCAGCATAAAAAGCAACTTACGTGAGCGCTTGAAAAGGTTTGAGCAGACTTCGCCGCTTTAACTTTTTTCGCTTCGGGCGTTTGAACAAACAGAGAGGCTCGTATCCGTTTGAAGTGCCCTCTTGTCTTCACCAGCTGCAAGAAATGATGTCTTTTAAGTTTGCAGTCTGATTAAATGAGAGTAACCAGGGGGACAAAACGCTTCGACGAGAACTAGCCGCAACAACTGAAAGACATACTGGCAGAGGTTTTGACACAAAAGCTCACGATCTGCAACTTGAGTATCAGCGACTTACCGGTTTGATTTCATCAACGGACAACTTTCGAACGGCGTTCATGTCCCTGCAGCCTTTGACCATGAACGCCTGCTCGTACTGAGCCAAGTTGATTGAAGACAGCCACTCGCCGACACTAGCAGGCGCTGACGACCCGTCGCTGGCATCGAGCGGGTGAATGCTGGGGAGGTTCTTCGCCGATTCAAGCAAGCGACGCCGGTGCGACTCGTCTCGAATGTTCATGTCAATCAGGTCTTGCTCCTCTAAGATGTCGCCGGCCTAGAAGAGAAAACAGCGGGTCAATGAAATATTTTCAAATTCCACCAAAAAACTGCGTGTTGAGGTTGGGGAATTATGTTTTTTATAAACTCGCACACACGTTTCAGTCGTGGCTCTGAGACAAGCAACTGCATGATTAAATACATGATCGTACAAAGCGAGGCACGCTAAAATGCAACTGAAAACCGCCATAATCTACTTCAACGCAAGAGGAACATACCAAAAAGTCGACATCGTCGAAGCCGTTGCCGGAAAGTACTTTCTCATACTGTGGCAAACCGAGTTCGCTGAGCCAAGTGCTGACTTGCCGGGGTAGCTCCGAACCTGAATGTAACAACAACCTTGTGAAACGAGGACGATGCGCGTCTTTGCCGTGACGGGCATGATCGCGATATCTGCTGTTGGCAGTGTTCAAGTTCTTTTTACAATACGCTGCTACGCTTAACTTGGAGGTTTGGCCGAAAATCACCCGGTGAAGCAGAGAAAGGTGCTTGACAACAACGACGGACACTACTCATTAACCGCATGAGTGTGAGTAATCTCGAAGCTCAATAATTTTCGCAACCGCGAGCGCTCTCCGCTTCTGTCGACGTGAACCGCAAGCTTTTACGTCATACTAGAATCTCCGCCGAGAGAGCGACACGGCGAAAGAGTCTATACCTATTGTACAACAGCATATCGGGTGGACAAGGTTCGCTTGCTTCCAAAAAACAAGCGTTGATACTACTTGCTTTACGATCATCATTCAAAGGCTACCAACGTAATAATATGTGCCCAGCATTTATGCGAGAGGCGACATGTGTTGCGAGATGGGACAGCCTGAAGCAAGGGTTTCGCGAATAACACGGTAAATCGTATAAACAGAGTCGCGGCCTTATCTTAATCCTTATGTTCGTTAGCAAAGATACACGAAACGTGTATTAATTAATATGCTAGAAACGAAAAAAACAACCTTCACAAAGTCAAACAATAATTTTGATGACCAATCGCTGTTATTGATCGCCAAAACAGCATGACTCAGACCAGCAGTGGAAAGGTACGATAGCCCGCTGGCGTAAAATAAAGCTTAGACACGATGCAGACGTTAGTGAAAAGCCGTAGCTTGCTGCGTAAGCACCTTGGAGTGTTTGACTGCCAAAAATACTAAAAAGACTGCGACCATGCCTCAAGTCACGCATATACATATCCTTCATGACAGCAACAGTCACCTAACGTTAATTTCGCCACACACAGCGCAAGCGCAAACATTCTTTACCTCAACACAACAAATCTACGTTGCAACAATCCGAGGCACAATAACCACTTAACGAGCCTCAAACAAAAATCCTTGAAGTTACAATGCGGAGAGAGGGATTAAGCTACAGACGAGTCATGATGTTGTGGGTGGAGAGAAAACAAGACGAGTAGTGAATGTCAGGGGTCAGAAACGCCATCAACACTCAATGGAACGCGTTGAAATGCGAAGAATTTGTCCTCAACGCGAACGTGATGACGCAGAGCACCGAAATAATAAGAAAAATACGCTTATAGCTGACCTTCACGTCTTTCACTCGGTGGGCAAGACTTTCATTCAACACAGCGTTATCGACAAAAACAAGTACTTCCCAACGCGGGAAAATCTACAGTTTAGTTCCTTTTTTTATAAAAGAGCTAGAAAAACTTGACGCAACAGTTTCAAGAAAGCTCTTCCAACACATATCCGCATAGTTCTACAGAACCCCATATCTCCAAACAACTGATCAAATGTTTTTGCCTGTTCGCTTCGGCGAGCGATACTCGGGACATACACCTTTGTTACATTGACACCAGCCTCGCTGTGACTTCTCTCGCTACTTTACTGAAGCCACAAGCGCGAGAGAGCTTGACCTTAAGCTACGGTCAGATGCAATTGTAGTACTCTGAAGGAAAGCACTGTCGCCAGGCCATCAGCCAAAACAGCCTGGGCAACGAGTTTGCAAACGTTCGCCCCTTTTGCATTCACTGCAACATTTAAACTGTGGCAGCGCAGGAGACTAATAATCAAGCGACGGAAAACAGTTACGATGAGCGAAGCTAACACTTGTGCCAAATAATTTCATCTTCACATTTCGCTCTTGGAGCAAAAAGCAATTTAGTATTGATGGACTGCTCATTCAGCCGAGATTACTGGATATTGCGCATCGAACAGTAACGCGATTTTTAATCGTTTCAGCCCTGATCCGATAACCAAAGTCACCAAATAGGACGGAAAGCATCGATTTGACAAGTCCTCTATGTTTTTATCGACCGCAAGTTCGCATCGAGCAAATCAGCATCCTAATCAGATTTTGAAACGTCAGCATCTTTTGGCGACATCTGACAAACGATCTAAGACTTTCGGTCACAATTGCGTGTAAGGCGGCACTGCAATAAGCAAATGCGCGTTGCTATTGTTGAGTTTGCTGAGTAAAGTCAAGCACATGNAACTCCTCGAGAAGGCACTGTACTCGAAGCAGTTTCTCTACTACGGATCTTGCCTATGTATGACGTGCTATAATCCAATGAAACACACCAAGACAATGACGTACCGGTCATAATTTTCCAAAAGGTCTCCTCAAACTCTTTGGAATAGACCGACCCTTTGCTTGAGCCGCCACCAAAGGATGACATCACGTTGGCAATCTAAAAGCACAACATAATGCTTGCAAAGATCGCCAAAGACAAAAACAATCGGAATAATTCGCTCTGCAGTATGCGGCAAGCTCTTCCAAAGCCGTTACAAGAAGAGACAAGTCACCTGAGCCCATTCGTCGGTTCCATCCGGCTGACCTTGTGTCCGGATGCTTTTTGTCGGCTGGGTCGCCATCTTCGCCAAGGTTGACGAAGCGGAAGAAGACGACACAGGATCGCTGCTACTTCCTGAAAAGTAGCATTGTCTAGTTAAACACTTTGATCAAAGTGATTCCACCAGTCGCAGATAAAGCGGAAAGGCATCCGTATTTTGTTTTTCGCATCATAATCGATGGAGGCAGCCCATAACTGGCAAACATTCAGCAGTACACAGGCAATTCATTTGAGATGTAATCCCAAATGTAAGCATTCGAGGCAAGATCGACGCGTCCACGACGGCTAAGAGCATTTTCAATGAAATACAAGGTAGTTGCTTGAATGACGCACAAACGCCGAATCTCACCCTGAGATGATCTGCTCCGGACCGCACTGACTGTGTCGACGATGACATCCAGGTCAGGCAGTTTTTCCAAAGTCAAAACATTCTCTTGTTCGCCTGAAGCATTCTCGCCAATCGGATGTAGCTTTGCCGAAGCTTGTGAATTGTTATTGTTATTATCGTAGAAAGAGTCATGGCGAATGTGGTCGCCGAATCGAGTATTCTGGCCGTCACTTTCTGCACAAGTACGAAGTTTATGCGATTTCTTAAAAATGCCGAAGCCATAGGAGTATTCAAGAATGGAACATAAAAACTACAACTGTCTAAGAGACAACGGTGCCAATAATATGCATATAGTATCAGAATTTCCAACACAACTAATTGTTCAGCATCACACAAAAGCTACACTGCTTACCGACGCCATCTTTTAGCTTCGCTTGAAGGCGCGTTGATGACGAGGTCTCGATTGCACCTCGGCCGTGCTCCTCAGGCGAAGACGGAGACGACGGTGACGACGAAAGAGGGGAATCGCCGCCATCGCTGCGTCGAGAAGAGCGCTTTTTTCTCGAATCCCTCCTGGTCTGACCGAGTGGAGTCGCATGGTGAAGACCCGGAAGGTTTAAACCTGGGTCGCCGGCCCCAGATCGTCGGGAAATACTTTCCAGCGTCATATCCTTTAATTTGCAGGAGCCGGCCGCTTCCAAAGAAAGAACGGTTGAACTTGAGCGACGTTCGCTTTCGCTGGGAAAACAATCTTCGTCCAAATCGGCGCCGTACACGTCGCTATCGAATGGGGACAAGTCGTCGTAAGGCGAATTGCTTTGCGAGTAATGAGCTCTGGATCGTGATCTATAACTAGCCCCACGAATTAATCCTGAAGAAACAACAAAACATGATTTAATAAAAACGCAGTTTCTCGGTTTGAAAAAGTATGTAATGCAAAGAGCAACCCAGGTATTTTCTTCTGCCTGAGGCAGAATCTTAGCATTTAATGTCCACGCAAGGCTTCTGAATGAAACTAGGCGGTGACCACTTCGGCATTCTCCCGGAAAACCAATTAGTAATTGACCGACAATGATTCAGTAACCTGCGACCAAATACAGCTAGCAGGAAGCCTGATATATAAAAAGCATCTCTTTCTAATTTCCTCAAATGCCTTTGCACGCAACATAGCCTGCTGCCAGTGAGGTAGCAGAGGTTAAGCTGCATACATCTACTACATAAATAACAGAAACGTAAAACGATGCAATTTAAAAAAAATAGCGAACACCTTGATAAAACCTTCAACACTTACTAACAGGCACCTTTATACTACGACTATGCCGTGACAGCGCTGCTGTTGGATTATGAATAACAATAACACGCAACTGACGCTTCGGTTCTGAGTCACTCTCCGGTAATGAAGAGACTTTACAACAGAGGCACCAATACCTTAACTTTATGGTGGAGATTGCACAACTATCGCAGTTTAGTTACGGCAATACAAGGTCAAATTTAAACAGTATTACGTTTGCCTTTCACATACGTGATGACAGTGACGGGCACAACGCATCTTCGACGCTCAGATAACTAAAAAGTGAGGTTTCATCTGTTGCCGCATGTAGAAAAGGTGCGATTAACTAATCGAACTCAACAACATCGCATGTACCAGGAGCGGCACGAAAAACTTGGTTAGTTTGAAACTGCTCTGATCTCTTTGCCCTGACGCGACAGCTTGAACACAACTGGGCTTCGTGCGATCAAAAAGCTGAAGTGGGAAAGAGCCACGAGAAGGCGTTTCCATCGCAAAATTAATCCGGTCTCAGGCGGCAGGAAAGAAAAAAGCAGACTGCATTGCAGGACAGCATTGCTCGATTGGTAATTGCGACAAGGAAAGGAGAGCGGTCTACTCCATAAAATATTGATGCTGGTTGGGGAAAACAATCCGTCAGGCAAAAGCAAATCGATTGACAGCCAACTTGCGCACAGTGGCGTTCCTTTCTTGGAGGTTGTGGTCTAAACATTTTGCTTCTCGAGGGGTTTAAACTGTTTAGTTAAACCTACGGTCTGGAATTTAGGTTTTCAAACGTGGCTTCAGCAACGATGTCTTATTTTTTGAACTAGCTGGATTGCTTTGAAAATTTACCTGATTGCTGCAGTAATCAAATAAACTTGTTTGTTGACACATTGGTGCAGTGGACTGTTATCATGAAGGCAACAGACAATTTTTGTCGATGTACCATATTACACGAGAGTTTCTGCGATTGCAGGGAAAGTTTACATACGATCACAACGTACAGACAAAAATCAAGCTCTGCCTACTTGGTCAACTCTGGGCACAATGAACACTGATCGGCCATGATGGCTGTTTAGTACAGCAGCTCATACAGTTCACCGTCAGTGATTTGCCATGTAAGATCTTTTAAAACTTCTTATTACATTACGAAGGTTCACGCAAAAGACGTACACGACAAAACAAGGTGGGGAAAACCATATTACGTTAAAGCGACTTTGCAGTTGATCAAAGCACCACAAACTTACGCACAGGCATTAATTAATAATAAGGTTTGGACGCGAGTTAGGTCGGGACTGTGGCGTTTTGGCAATGAGCGCAACGTCATCGTCCTTTAATCAAGCCCAGTCGTCTAAGGCAGACTGTGATGCACATACACTTGACGTTTGTCAACTCTCTAGTAATTGCACTGAAACGTACAAAATCAGTCACGATCCACCGAAGCAAAACTCTTGGTTTGTTGAAAACCGGTCCCACAGCACCGTTTCAGTGAGATGACTTGGGGAGGTAGCAACTACCACTTAAAGCTGTCAACTGGTGATTATTATCATCTCGCAACGTGTGCACTGAGAAGCAAGGTTCGTGAAATCAACATAATATTTCAACCAACGGCTCATGGGCGGTTGCAGCATGTAGTCAATAATAATGCGGAGATTTCAGGTTGACGAAAAGCGGAACAGGTGAATGAGTTTAAACACCTTCCACAAAGCATTTGCATCAAGTCGCCTCGAGCACACCTTCAAATACCAACACATAACACTGGCATTTCACTGAGAACGCTCCTGACAAGAAATGGAAACGCCCATTTGCTCTGCACGCGACCTGAGATCATTTGGTGAAACCGGTGACAAACTGTTTTCTTTGGAAAATTTTTGCTTATGATTTCTNTAGTCAGGCTGATAAACCTGCATTTGCCAACACAGAATCTTTCACTTTTTGCTGCGAAANGACAACACACTATCTGACCAACATGGAACTGCCCAAAAACATTAATGTTCACTCCAATTTCATCTCAAATTCTCCGCTACAGTTTGATTGCTTTGCCACTTGAAAGAAAAAAAATTAACTGTAGTAGATGAAAAGCTCCGTTGAGGTTAGATGCGTGCATCTCGTAGTTGATTCACATGTTTTAACAATAGCTAATGCTCTTGTGATTTTAACAATACCAATCACAGAGTTGCGTCAAACGAAGATGGTGCATGGTTGGCCGAGGTACTGCTCGTAGCTAAACACCTATTACAAGAGGTGTTTTTAATAGGTGTTTTTAACAACTTAGGTGTTTTTAACAACTTAATGAGGTGTTTTTAACAACTTAACACCAATTAAACCAACCTAAAACAATGGCGCCGAACAGAGAGCAATCCACTAGAAAAAATAAGGTGTTAAGTTGACCGTAAACATGCACGTCACAATCGACGAAATGAGAAACGTTTTCTGCGAGTGTAACCCCGGATTAGGATCACGACTTGTTTAACCGGCAGACAACACGAAACAGCAGTTAGCCTCGCAAAACTGTGGTTTGCAACAACGTCTATTTGCTAATGATTAAGCATCCATCAATGCTTCAGAACATCGACCTGAAAACGGGTCATCGACCCGACGCTTGGAAGAGAAAGAGCGAATTTTTAAGCGAAAATCACAGCAGACATTTACCCAGAAGAACGGTAATCGGTCGCGATATTTCACGGAGCTGAAGTTCCATTTGCTGCGGGGAAAGCTCAGCTTATCACGAACTGTAGCGGAACTAACCACAACGCACGGTGCGGACTTTTGTCAATTTTCTAACGAACCTACCCGCAGCGCAACAACTACCCAGCCAATAAAACAAAAAAATCAAACAGACACAAGCAAGGTGCTTGACGAAAGTGAAGTGCACTATGCAACCGACGAACAATGTGACAAAACACCTTTATGGCTGAAGATCCAAGTTTTTCCCGACGATACAGGATTTCGAATAAGTAGTTTGGAAATCGTTACTGAAACGCGCAAGCTTGATGTACAACAATAGCCAATGCTACAGTTACAAACTGTACTCCGTCGCGTAACTATCTCATTGAAGAAGTAAACTTTCCGTGAAATGACAGACGCTTATTTTACCTCGGTGTCGAGAAGACATCTTGAAAACAAAGCAAAGTGGGAAATCGGGTAAACAGCTTGTAACTTCCATGCTCTAACGAAGCCTCTGTTGCGACAGCCGTTGTATCCGCCGCCTTTTTATTACTTGTGTATCTGATCCAGCTGGTTGGCAAGTGACAGGCAGACGTTATGCCATTCCAGTGATGAACATTGATGACTTGAGAAGCTTTGATCGGTAAATCCAAGAGTAAAGAAAAGTTGAGATCCCAGTTCGAAATATTTAGTACCACTGGCCAGAACACCGTATCATTGATTCGCTACATAAAACGCAAACAGTAAGTTGTTTCAAAGACATTTAGAAAACGAAGCAATGGACAAAGCGCGACCAGCACACCGATTTACAGCCACTTTCATACAAATAGCCGGCATGCCGGACATTTTCACGCCTAAGCGCAACCACAGGCCAAGTGGCACTAAGACACAGTGCACACTGCGGCAGAGAACGACGCGCTGACTATTTTCTGTCAATCCTTACTCAGCCGAGCGAGCTCAGGTCATCATCACTGCTAACCAAGGTTTGAAATGTATATCTATTTGCGCAGTACAGCACTTGGAAGCACACGCGGAGAAAGTCAAGCAAGAGTCCAAAAAGGTATATTTTTCCGTAAGAACCCTACTTTAGCTAACTCGCCGGCTGTAAAACGACACCTGAAAGCTTGACGCAGTTTATATCTTTACGGAGAATAGCTTTAGACTTCTTCCTGTTGTAGACAAACGACGCCAGAACAATCTCAAAAGGTTTACAATTCGACACACCTCGGTTACGAGTCAGCATTATTTTCCTGTCTCAATCAAAGCAGCCTTTAATTTGATACACACGCGGCTGCCTCAACCAATGAACGTTATCAAGTTGTTAAAAAAAATTAATGTCTATTTAAATTACGGACAAAATAGACATACTTTTTCTAATATGTCAACGACAAGGGAGGGATAACCAAACTTACGCCACGAAAATACAAAAAGAAAACTTGCGATAAATAGAGATGGTTACTATCGATATCTGATGAGGGTCGAGAACTCATCGCAACCGCAAAAGAGAAAACAAAGATAACATCCCGTGTGGTGAAGGGGCAACGTTACCAGTCACATGAAACGAAAACCTCAAATCTAGCGCAAAATTTTCTCTTTAGCTCATTCGCGTCTGAAGTTTCTTGCATACCGTCCCTACCACAAACGAAACTTCTAAATCTCATGGAGACCGACACTATTACTCTACTAAAATCACTTTCATAAACCTAGTATTATGAAATGCTTAAAATAATGAACGATGCTGCAAGGCATTAAAACTGAGAACCACCCTGCTCATCTCCGAACAATTTTCTATCGCCGTCACAGCGGTCGAATGCCACTTTAGTTGGCGTGGTTAGTTTTACGCTGGTTACAAGTGGCGTTCTTCGTTCGAAAGCAAACAGGCAGAACAGTGACTCTTCTCAACCACGATGCTCGATCAAGCGCAGCGTTCATCACGCCCGCTACCATGACGACTAATGCCTGTTATCTCCCACTCACCGTGATTTTAATTTTCGTGCAAGCGCGAGGATTGACCTGTCAAACCGATAAATCTGTAACGATTTGTGAAAGCCACGAAAGAGAGTGATTTCACGTTATTTACGCATTTGCTGATACATCTGCCACAACTGCAATTCAATAATTTGTAGGCTGTTTATTCAATATTTTGTAGGCTGTTCAGCCTGTCTCCTGCATCGACAAAATTACGTTTCTGCAGCCTGCGCAACACATTAACTGATTCACATACAAAACCCGATCCCAACTCTGGCTGCAATGAATTTAGAAAGTATGAAAATCATCGCTAGCGGGAGTTGTGTCCAAGCACAACTCCATACAAGAATAGATTTTCTTCTACGTAACATCACCCTGAGGCTATACATTCTGACTACAGCGGCATAAATTTCTGGTGCACGCGGATTCAAGATACGAGAACAATCGTGCAGTGCTGTAGTGAACGATATCAACAAATATGCACGATTGCTGATAGCGAGTAGGTATTAACAGCATTGAGGAAAAAACGTCTTTCTTCGCTGTCAGGGATCAGAATTCGGAGAATTCGATTCCGGAACATAAAAATCGCTAATGATACTCAAACCACCCACAGGTTTCAAACCAAACCAAAGCGGTTATTATCAAGAACAACCACATGTGCGTAAAATAACTGATATTGCGACAGTAACTTGAAAAAAATCATCATCTCTTTCATTTAGATTATTGGCCATTCCCTAAACCCGTGACGATAACCAGGTCGGAGCTATTCTTTCAGGCGGAAATAATCGACACTCCATTATTTCCAGCTAAGAAGGAAGGGCGTCATAAACCTGTCGACGTTACAGACAATAACCNGCTGACGTTAACGGCTTTGGAATTGGATCGTGCTACATTGACAAACGCTGGTGCTGAGAAGCATATGATCTTGTGCCANCTCTACCGAACACTTAATTAAAAGCGGTTTTGCCACGAGGATGTTATCATTAAATACTGAAGACACAGCAGCTGATCATCAGCTAGAACATAAATCCAGCACAAGTTCTGCTAAGAACGGAAGCTACATCCTGCATCGATGTTGGAGAACCGTTGCAATTTTGACCTAAATTTCGACGTGGGAGAAAAAAAATCTTCCTGTCATAGGAATTTTCAAGACGGAAACATGCGAGACAGTTTGGTTTACGATTTGACTGCTTACGGACCTAAGGCAAACTCACGAGGATGTCCCCGACTTCCTGAAAACGTATGAAGTTTTTAGTGCTCAATATTCCATAAGTACATAGTTTCAGTGGGTCCCAGGCCAACTATTCTTATTGATAAATCCGACCCTGGGAATGAACAAAGTATCGCTTTCAGCAGGAGTAGCAAAATCATCGCTCCCAACGACTCGAGATATTGTGAAGTATCCAACAACCTACCGCAAAAAGCCACAAATCATGGAATGCTGGTTAATTTGGCGCGTATGCCGATTTTCTTCGTAGTTTTGCCCAGATAGGGTGGCCATAAAAGCAACTTGAAAAATATTGACCATACCGTGTTGCGAAAGACGTTTGTAACAGGTGACGAGTGAAAAAAGGACAACGCTAATCAAGACTTGGCGGCGCTCAGAAGTCCTTGGGCCAGCAACGAAGCGGCGATTTGGCCGATCGCGACGAGGAAGTATGCAGCTTAAGTTCATAATAACATTTCGGAGAAATCTACAGCATGGATGGTGCTGCACACAAACAGACCTTTTTTTCTGATTTTTTAACAAGAAGGTTTTCAAATCTGTTACAACACGGCACATCTTTGCGCAAAACCTTACAAAAACTTCAAACATAAAAACATCCAACACAAAAGCAAAACAATGTGTTAAAATCTCCATTTACGTAAAAAAAAACATACTAACTGTACATATCTTTGATGTCCTTCTCACAGGCAATGACACGTTGCTTCAACCGAAGGATGCACTGCATTGCGTGACAGTGGCCTTTTCTTTCTTTGGCAAGATTCAATTAGTCACACCGTATCCGATAAGAACATAAACTCGGTCTGCCATTATATTTTATTGTTGCATCATGCACGCGGATGTAACCTTGAAGAACTCATGAGGGCCTCAGCGGTGANACTNACCATACCACAATAAAGCGCAGGCCAGCAGTGTTTTCCAACCGGGGTTCAGCGGGACGCCGTTGTGTCCATCGAGGCGGTAAGTGGAACCGAACAGAAATGGATAAATTGCGATCGATTCGCTTGGTGTGGGTCACTATTGTGGCTTTACAAATATTGCGGGAAAATAACCTATAGCACCCTGCACGGAACTGAACGTTGTCATCGAGCGTTGATGCACTCCCGTCTCTGTTGTGATATAACTATTGACACGAGGCATATCGATGTTAATTTTATGATTAAAAATGCATTTACCCATCTCGTTTATTAAATAAATGGGACAGACACTCGGATCATCGCACAGAGTTTCTTGAGCAATGTAAACATTTACGGAAGGTTCCGCTCCAGCAGAAAGGTTCAATACACTGGTGAACGCATACATCTTTTACGTTTATTTCTGCAATATGACGAAAGCCACTTTGTGCTTATCGTTGCGGTAACAAGAGCACGCTACTCCAGCCCGCCCAGGGTGTGTGGTTAACAGATTGGACCGCAGGCAATCGTCGAACAGAATCAACGTTAAGTTTTTCTCTATACTTCGTTAACACGATGGGAAAACCACTTCTGCATCGCAAGGGCACTACTCGCACTGTGGGTTCAAAACAGCTGCCGGCACAACAGCCAGTAGGTCGCGTTGCTCGTTGGTTTCCTTCCATGCAGTTCATGGCGCAAGGTCGCTACCTCGTTCAAGATCTGGGTAACGCGAACCTTAGTGATCTTCAGCACATCTCCACAGCTAATTCAAGGCTAGATTGGGCAACTTTGCCGTAACCAACTTAGGTAAAAGATTAGCTGTGCTCTAAAACGTAAAAGCGATTCGTGGAGCAGCGTAAACAGAAAAATGCCAGCTCTGTGGTCGGTTTCCTTGCACCGATCACAGTCGAGCCATACAGAAGAAGCCACATTTATTTTTTGACATGTTAGTTCGTCCAATTTCGGAAAAAAGGCAGACATTTTAACGGTTTTGGCTTAACGGCTGATCAGAGACAGTAGTATAGTTTCAACGCCTTCTGTACGACGGTGGTGTTGATAAAACGACAACAGGTCTACGGTTTTTTTTCGCGGCAGACAAACCTTTGGCCAAACCTAGTTACGATTAAAAAAGAGAAGCATTACAAACACAATAAAAAAAGCTTCTTTTTCAAACTGAAAACAACCGAACACACGGCCAGGGCAGGATCCTAAGCAACCTGGCAGCGTCAGCTTAACGTCCAGATTAGGTTAAAACGCACGCACAGCAAATGCACACAATGAATAACCGCGAACCTGCAGTACGACTTTCCAACACGAAAGTTCATGCCAGAAAAGTAGAACAATAGTAACTGGTCAGGATTAATTTCGTCTACGAAGCGAACTAAATAAAACCACGACAAAGCATTTTTTCACAACTGGCGGCACTGAATTCTTAACCTTTTTCCACTACAGGTCTGATGAAAGAATCTAGTAATTTCTTAGACCGGTTTCTCGGGTAGGAAAAGCTTATCGCAACAACTCGTTTGAGTGATATATGAATTTTGGTCATACATTTCCTAATATAACAATCTGTAAAACGCCACTCAGGCTGCTTGAAAGCAAGACTTCTTTTAAAAACTCATTACGTCTGTTTAAGACACTATCCGTCTATCTGACACGACTTTCATCGCGACAACAAAAATTTCAAGATCAAATGTCTGCGTGAGACTAACACTCGGAAGTTTTCATTTAACAAAGCAAAAACAAGACGACTACGTGCTTTGAAAAAAGTTGACACTTGAGGATGATCCACGAATCGGGAAGACACCTCTAAGTGAAGGCTCTCCCTGCGTCAATGGGATGACAAAGGAGACGTTTTGCGTCAGTATAGCCATTGTGACACGCGAACAAGAGAAACAGCGTTTAGTCATAAACCATGCGCCTGGGGTTTTGTGTAAAAGCATTCGGAATTTAGGGAGAGTTTGTATAAGGTACACTGTTCCTACGTATTGCACAAAAACATTAGAGAGCATAAGATCGTTGAAAGCACATGACAATCCATCAGCGGATTTCCATGCTCTTGAGCTAAGCGATCGAAGAAAATGACATGAGTACAGAAATAGTTTTACAGCGATAGACAGATAACTTAAGTCTGAACGACAGTTTAAGTTTAAATCGCCGCTTGGCCGGGAGCTAATAACGTACGTTTAACAGAAAGGCTTTGGTAAGCAGATGCAATGGTTTCTTTTAGTGTTATACGAGATTTGTAATGCGTTTGTGCCATGCGTTTGTGGAGTCCTCTTCCGTCTCCGATGAATATCCCTTTAATTGTCGGAAGGGTACTCTATCTTTTCGAACTGTATTAAGTAGAAATTCGTTTTTGACGATCATCCATGTCACTTCAGCCGCCATGGCCACAAGTCAACATGCAATCTTGGAAAACTAAACTTTAATACAATCCCAGCAATTCCTCGCGACTTTCCATAAATGGACAGCCTGCAGAAGACTGCGCACAGTTTAGTTATTTAGCTTAATGTGCCTCGGTTGCTTGATACCTTTTTGAAAACCATCGTCTCACCAAGGGGCGCTTTACGTAACTCAAGCGCGGGCGAGCCATCTTTCCCACGCCTGCTCAGCCGTCGGGTCAACAGGCCACAAGCGAACGTAGAATGCAACTGCATGCCACTATCTTACGCTCGGGCTGACAGCCGATGTCGCGTGCAGCGACCGTGTGCTGATTCAAATTGAATTTATCGGCACTTGACGATGTGCTCCGTCCCTATGGTAACACTATACAGCTCACGCAGATGAAATGCAACCAGCCCGGGGCAATAGCAAATCCTGTCACAAAAGAATTTTCTTAAATGGAGCAGTATTTCTTGGGTAGCAGTATCGAAGTAACGGTAAAAATGAGACTATGATGACAACAAACGTACTATTATAGCACTTAGTTAATTTCATGAGCTTTAAGTTTCACCCATGGCAATAAACCCACTGTTGTGACAGAGTATAACACAGAAAGCCTACACTTTCACCAAGCACTCGCACGGCCTGTGACGGTTGGTAGACCATGACAAGAGACGGTGCATGTCGGCACGCAACACACTTTTACCTCACTCGATACGCTGAATCTTCACCAACGTCTATTCCTAGGTTTAATTTAACAGTTTCTTAATGAATTACTCGCTGTCATACACGGTAGGTAATCAGCTTTACATACAGACTACTGCGGACACTACCCAGCTGCTTATTGGTGAAGCCAACTGTAGCAAAAGGCCCATATCAAGTTTCATCTATCTCAGCAAAACGACTTTTCTGCGGCTAAAAAAATCACTGCAACCTGCTACAGCCCGGAACACTCACATTGTTAAGCAACAATATAATACTTAAATAGCTGAAAGTGCAGTGAAATAACATTTCCAAACGTCAGCAGACTAGAAAACCATCCGCTGATAAACCGAGCAACAGAACACACAAACACGTTATTTCTCTTACTTGCCAAAGATGCCCTAAAACCAGGCACCAGCAGCGTAAGAGGTCGCCGAAATAACCGACCACATAGCACGCGTCTTGTCGTTGCACGCGAAATTCATAAAGCGACAAGTCAGTGGTTCCAGGGTGAGTTATTTACAGAAGTAGTGAAGTGTAACAAACCACTGGTTGTCATACACGAGTATCACTGTCACCGTGGCACGATTTTCAGAGCGATGTCTTCCACATATTGCCTGTCTATCTACGATTCCTGGTGACTTGGCACCACAGTTGGGTTTTTAGTGCAAAGCTGCAGTTTGTTGATGTGATCCTCAGCAATGAGTGCCTGGAACACTCTGTCGCACAAAAACTTTATCACATCAGTTTTTGCTCATTTTTTCTAGTATTTTTCATTTCTGTCGTAATTATGTCCACACAACAAAAGGTCATTTTCACAACTTGGTCCAACTTCGAACCTAAATTCAAAGTTTCGACTGAGTGTGGCAGAACACTTCACAAACTTTCAATGTTTACCTATTTTTACCCGATTTCAACTATTTGTGGCGCTGTTGACGAACCTTGCCCAGGGGTGGATCCAGCGAGGGGCGATCGCCCCCCTTAAAATGTACGGAAGTAACTTTTTTCACCATGATTTTAAACAATTCGGAAAACAGCAATCGCAATATAAGGCCATTTTGCCGTTAATTGTTTTGTTACAAAAGTGTTCATGTATAGGCTACTTCCTCTCTCTTACAGTAATGAACCCGTAATGAAACTTGACTTCCAAACGTTGTTGAAATCGCCCTTCCTAAACTTACTAGCTGGATCCGCCCTGACCTCGCCAGAATTTTCAGCTGAGCGATGCAGTAGTCTTCCCCGCCTCAGGCCTATAGCGACTTAACCTCCGCTTTGTTGTTTGCCCGCTACCATTCCACCTTCCAGAATGCTAGCCGCCCAACATCATTCAAGAGCCACATAAGCCAGTCAGCCACGCTTCATGAAATCGGTAAATGTGCCGAAGGTACCAAGAGTTGTTTCCACCACAAACGTAAAACCCAGCACACAATAACAAAACGCACGCGCGCCTACAATTTTTTCCAAAACGAAACAATTTAAAACAAAAGTAGCAGATCAACACGACTAGCAAGAAAGCCCTGTCACATGGGTCCATGTGAATATGGTCGTGGGAATCAAAACACGCGAAACTCACTGTTTCTTTGTGCCGGTAGCCAATGGGGAAAGACGACGCAACTTGACACAAGGCTGCGTTGTCGAAAGATCACTGTATCAACAGGTCGAGTTACGATTATCTAATTTTCAGCAACGCTGCTTGCTTCGAATCCGTCACAACATCCAAAATTCCAGCACAGCATGCGAAAGCTAAGTTACGCTTTGAGTTTGAGTGTCAACACATCACGCTCACAGAACATCAATCAATCCGCAGATGCGACGCCGTTAAAGTCACGCAAGAACAAGACTGAGTCAAGGACCAGCTGTAATTTTGAAGGTCCTCTTTGATCCTCCCGTAAAATGGAACGCTATTTAACCAACAAGCTACTTTTTGAAACGACTTCTCACTCCAAGTTCACCATAAGCAACAACTACTTCGCACGCGTCTGCGATAAGATCGCTCGATTGTATCTATCAGGTTCATCTACGCAAAATGCCGGTCAAATCAATGGTTAAGTGAACAAAAAACATTAAAGTAAGCATGCATTTTTGGATGATGCGGCTTACCTTGTGCTATTTCACATCCGACGGACAAAATGTGTTTGACATTTTCGTGTCGTTTACCAATGTGATAACATACACGTACAATTGCTCTAATTCGGCAAAGCTCCGACTGCTACAAATTGACGGACACGGTAGGTCAACGATACGAAAATTAGTCGACAGAACAACGCGGCGAGTTGGTAGCTCAGGAGCAGCTCCTTTCACACTACCTTGTCGCGCAGTGGTACGTTGCCGAACCTTGCGGCGTTGAGTGATTTACCTATCGATGAATGGTCGAATTGAAAACCTGCCGTGTTCCTGAACTGTGACACAGACGAGTTGTTTATTTCTCGTGGTGACGAAATGTCTTCACATGCGTCTTGTCCTTGCATTATGCTTGTGAAAGATCAACCGCTCATCACAGAAAATCAAATGAAATTTCAAAGCTTTATCCAAAGCTGTTCCCACCAAGACGTGTCAAAGTTCCAAATACAGTTTAAAAAACAGGCCAATGTAATTCGAAACATACGAAAGCAGCTGCCTTGTTTAATAAACTGGCAAAATGGAAGCTTTCAGCAGGAAGAATAAATACAAACGTTTTGCTTAAATTCATACCAATCCATTTATGACGCGCAACGTGGCTCAGAATATAACTGCGCGCGTTGAAGCTCAACCTCTTTTTTCAGACCTTCAAAAAAATGTTAACAAACCTGCTGGATTGGTGACAACCAATGAATGCCATAAGAGAACTAGAAACAGCGTGGATCTCGAACAAACTGGGATGGTTTCAGCTTCACGTTCACCTGGCAGAGTCTAATTAACGGTTACTGAAGAACTTTAATGATGATGTATTTAGAGCTAAAAGCTTTTGCACATTTCTTTGATATTCTTCGTGAAATTTCCAATGTTTAGTCATGTCTGGCTCCATTCCAAACGTTTGAAAGACCTTTGAACAACGTGCATGACACAAGCACAAAGGTAGAGTTGGTATACCGCAATTGTTCAACCATCTTCCTCACATCGAGGCTCCGGAACCGCTTGAAAGCAGCAAGGGGTTTTCCCAGCGTTGGTCAAACATCGAGCGCGGCAACAAACACACGACCAGCGAAAGAGTGGCGTCACAGAATCAAAAAGTGGAAATTCGCAACCGGAACTACTGTGAAAGGGCCAGCAGGACGCGTCCATTGCTCTTCTCCCAACGTAGTAATAAGAATTCAAACAATTTTATTTACCAGCTTGAATACACACCCTACTGGCAGACTGTACGCATTAGCAACACGTTCAAGGCTCGGCAGCCTTCGCTGTTGGCCCCCAGCCGTTAGTAATGATTGTCCAAATGATCCGTACCGTTTCAAGGTTGATGGGAATAATGAATAAATGAGAAATGTGATACACCCCGATAATCAACGGAACATACCGCAGCAGCGACCATCGGATAATATTTTATAGATCAAGGATAAATTTGTAAGAATAAATGCGTCACATCAGCTATAGCGCAACTGGCTTTTTCACGTTGGTTATTATTTTACACTCTTTTTCACGTTGGGTATTGCATTATTTTATATCTAACATTTAAATCTGGTTGCACGAACTGCACACCACTGACATGCTCATTGATAAAATGAAAGTTTGTTGACGAAGAGAAGACATGAACATCAGTATCATCACCATCAGGCTTACCTCAACGATCAACTACTTTTCTTTGGTTAGTGGTGTGAGTGACGTAATATGAAACATGACACTATATGCTCCAAAGCTGTAGTACACAATGCTCTTAAAAATGATTAACAACGGAAGTGCTAAGCAATAACATGATATCTGAGCATTGTTAGTCAGGGGGCGACGGACCCCATCTTATGTCGATCAATTTTTCCGCCCAATCAGCGCGGATAGATATGAATAATGTTTTATTGCACAAAACTGACATCATCGGGACTGATAGGATTGCTTCTTCCTGCACAGATTAATTTGTGACAGTGTACATACTGTCACATCTTCACCAACCACTGTGCAGTCGTCACGGACCTCCAGTTAGAGAAACCATGTCTTAAAAACGTTTGCTGTTGCATCACGATATATAATTTTGTCATTGGCGATATAGTGTCATCGCGGTTTCTTCGTTGCTCACTATCGCATCCCATCCGACCAACACTCGCACCGCTCAGCAAAATCGATTTTCGTCAAGCTGAGGTCCACACCAAGCGAGATATCGACAATAAAAAGTCTTTTGCCCGGGCCAGTGAACAACAACAAGACAACTCTAACACGGAAATTTAGGAAGTGGCCTGAATGCGTCAAACCCTTGTTAGACCATGCACTAAAGTGTCGAATGCGATGTTTGAAAACAAAAGTCCAACGCTAGCACGGACTCAGACGCTTGACGGGCACTTGAGTTAATAGGTAGTGAATCATAGTGAACACAAAGCATTTGAATGATAAAGAAGAGCAGCTCTGACGCGCGCCAGAGTCCAACAAAATAGGGGGAAGCAAATCCGATCCGACAAAAATCACTGCAAGAAAAATAGCAACTTCGACCTCAACACCAACTTGGGGTTGACTGGGTTTGACCGATTTTTTCAAGCTTCGCATTCATGCGGATTGTTAGCAGAAAGAACAAAAAGTTGCACGCAAACCAAATCGTAGCGGTCTGCCAGCGACCGCTACACCAACGTTCACAACTGCTTCACTTGACGTAAAGCGCTGCCGTTTTATGTCCCCCGATTCATTTGTCAAGGAACACAGAGCTGCACGATTCTTGTGTGTTGTAAAGCGAACTAATTTAAAGACATAATGTGGAATAAATACATAAAGCCATTGCGTATCCATACACATCAATTAATTTAATGAGATGAACGTTGATGCAATACATGCTTTCCACGAGTTCAGAATCGTGATTTGAAACAAAAATAAGGAAACTGCCATGAAATCACTTAGGAATTTTGCACAATTGTAGAAGTTCGCTAAAACTTATCTAGTAATGTTATTTCCTAAACCAAACAGCATTTATTAACAGCTGACATTCGTGAGTCACATTTCAATGGCGTCAACAACATGCTTTGGTGAAGAAAACGAAACTAATGAATGCCAAACGAAATAAATCCAAGCAGTCATCCGTGAGTAAACTTACCCGCAAACAATTCCAGTGATTTGACGATGAGTTACTTCAAAAAGGACATAGACTTCAGGGAAAACCATACATGTGCAATCACATATAATATTTTGCATGCACTACGCCAGATCACACTTAAAGCTAAGAACACCAGCAAGAAAGTCTGCAACACAGGTGCTACAGCTGTTTAGCTACACCAGATTTCGTTATCGAAACTACTGCGCACACATTCAAACCATCGGCACTGAAACCAGGGATTCAGAACTGAACTAACGGTAAAGAGGCAATAATCCCTTCATTTGAAAATGGAGTTTCCTTAAAGAAATATGCTGCTTTTTAACCAATACAAGCTGGCACGAGCTCGAGAAAACGAGACATAAGCAACAATGCTCGCAACTAACACAACATCGTTTTTTGTTTTTCTTTTTTCAAAAAAAAAAACGCCACCTTAAGCAACAATGTCAAATCACTTCTTTTTTCTAACACTGCTTCGGTTTGGCAAAATAACATCAGATAAACCAATGACGTTCTCGATCAAGCCAAGCAAGGATTGCGAAGCGAGCTTAAAACTTCGTTGCTATCTTGCACAAACACAATTGAATCTTTGCTCGCCACAAGTATTTTAATGCAAATCCTCAAAATGAACAATGCAAGGAAAGAGCAAATATCTCTGCTGTATGCAAACCTTACATGTTTTTAGCACGCACCGGCAGTAGCGGAGACACGGGCATACTGTGCAAACCGGCTTATGATGTTTGGGTACAAAATACTGGACAGTTAAACGTTGGCCGAGGAGGATAATCGCTTCACTGCTGTCAGCAAACATCGCCTGCAGAACCGGTCACTGCAAGAATTAACACTCTGTTAACACCTGATCACAAACATATTTACCCCTCAACATTGCCAGCACCTAAGCTGCAAATATTTATCTAGCATAAGGTAGGCAAAACTGTTACAACAAAATGATGAAATTGTTGGGCTACAGCTTTTCGCAATGTTTCTCACAGCCGTCAGAAGAAAGGATTTCTATTACGCACAAACGGCGAAAAACGTATATAAGCAAGCGGCTCAAGCAAAATGAGCTGCGTACATTCCGCATCTTTTGAATAAGACATTCGCTATGTCAGCACGTGACCGAATGTCAGTTTAACTATACACAGTGCCTCAATCGCTCTGTTGCGCGAACCAAGAAACATTCTTTACCTTCGCGATGTTTAATAAGCATCGATCGATAACCTTTCATTAGACAACGGTCCAGAACAGCGGCACTTTTTCCAGCATCAGGAGCAGCACCAACGCCGTCCTTTCGTAGCATTGCGGGTGGTTAAGAGCAGATTACGCAACAGAAGATAAAACTGCGTAACGAGCTGAGCTATAAAGCGGTATTTTCGGAACCGCGCTCCACGCCATACAAGCCCGATGCTAGTTGAGGTATTTATCGATCACCACGGCAGCAATCAACCTGTGCAACTTTGATATGCATCAGTTTTCTTCAGCCCACGGCCTTCAGTGAAACAACAGCTTCAGCCTACGGCCTGCAGCAAAATTATATCTCTAATCTACAATGAACGGGTAATTAGTCGCCAGAAAGACGACGCTGTCGAACCCATCGGCAATTTTTTAAAATAGGAAATCGATTTCACGTAACTGCGCAGCCTTAGTCCTGAAACCCGCAAACAACGGTTATGGGTGAAATGCTGACGAATTATTACTATGAACTACTTTTCAACAATCGCTTGCTCGGTCTCGGAAAACTGCTTGCCTGGTGTCTGTCTTCAGCATGAGCATAAAGCAAAACTTCAATAGAGCAAAACGGACCGCTTATTCCCGAAGGACGACAAAGAAGCTTTCGCACAATTCCCCAGACTTCAAACGCCAAAAACACCATGCGGTATGTTTTCGTGCAACTTCCATATAAGCGCCACCGTTTCACAGAATGACGTTACCTAGACTACTTGCCAATACGTTCGGGCCATTGAGGAAATGCCGGAATAATCCAAGCGTGTTGACGCCCTCGCCACAAACTTTACATTTCCTAACCAGAAATAAAACGAACAGAAGAGTTAGTTAACGGCAACCCGCAGGGCTTCCCAGCAATGCTGGGCAGCTTGCGTCCCATACGATGGCAGCACGAAAGCCGTGCCAGCTTGGCAAAACCTTGTTCCTTACTACATCCAAAAATTATATTCAGTTCAACATTCAGTATGATGACGTCGATCCCCGCATGTAGGGAAAGCAGTAACCGCCCGAGCAAACAGTGCAACACCACTGCATACATGTTACCGAACGAGAGAGCGGGACTTTGACATGTACAGGTGACTGTAATGGCATGCGAATCGCTCGTCCTAAAGCGGAGGCTTATTCTGAATGTTGTTTGAGAAGCATCTCTGAAAGAATGTTTTACTCAGTGAAAACATTAAATCCGGTTCGCTGTACACCATCACTCGACGGGACAGCCAGTAATCACCACAGAACAACTTTTAACTCAAGGAACGCTGTTTTCTTCAACTCTAGAGCATTCAATACCAGTGGGGGTTAGCAAGAGGTTTGCTTAGGTTCATCGAGCCATTGTTAAATCAGGGGGGTTAGCGAAACTGCTGCTAAAAGACACCGACCTTATGCAATGGAAAGCATTTTTGCTACCACAGAAATTAACATATTTTGCAATTACAAGCGATTAGTCTTTTTCAATAGTTTTCGTGCGAGTACAAAGGGGAAAAGTCCAATTCCCGGTGATCGTTAGTTTGTGACAATGTACATACAAAGAATGAAGGTCACGCCACAAGACCCGAAATTTAATCCAGCCAGGGACGAACAGCTGATCGTGCTGTGTTGCATACTGTTGTTTTCTGGTGGTCAAATGAAGCAGTGTTGGTCGGGTCTTTGGAAGTGGTTTGTGACAGGCTACTGCAATTACTTGAATTTATTTTACGGATTTCAACACAATTCGTAAAGTGACGGACGAAGATGTCTCGCGCTTTACAGCACAATCAGCACTCACTTTTACATATCGAGCGGTTGTGGTTAATCTCGAACAAACTAGACGAACTTCCGTGATCCCACTTCATGTTTACTACAGCTCAGTTTGCTTCCAGTCGCCTAAGAACAGACTGGATGCAAACTTTCATTAGTACTGACTAGGTTCAACGTAACCAAACACAGTGTCGTCACTACGCTTTCGTCAGGTGAGCCTGCAGAACATACCGCCGTGTACTGCCGTTCAATGTGTTCAGTGGCAACTGCGTCAGATCGCTTCTATTTTGCTGCACTTGTCAAGAGTTTGTAATAGTTGGAAACGTTATAAAATTCGTTTACTTGGTTTGCTATTAAGTTCAGGAAAGTATGTGATTCATCCCTCGGCAATACACCACTGAGAAAAGAGTAAAACCAAATGAGTCCTGCAGTATCATGGGAATCTCACACTGTTATTTCGGAGTGTTCTAACTAAATGATCATTGAAATGTTTACATTCTTTTTGTTAACTTGTAAGTTACATAATGTGTTGCGTTTACGGTTTTTATGAAGAATCATTTTGATTTCGAGTGTGTTTCTCAAATGAATAAAATTATGGTAATTTCCGGACTGATTGTTATTAACGACCTATTTAAAATAATCCCCTGAAATATCGATGTCTTGGTTTCTGAATGAGTTTGTCCATTTTGTTTGTCTGACGTAAAAATTGATCTTAAACCTTTGTTTCAAACCAATAAATTGGTTCTAACTTCCCAACCTATTGTTAAAACTTTTGAATCCCACTCCTGTTTATAAAATTTTCCAGACGGTGTTAGGAATGAACAACTGAACAACGCAGTGGCAATGTGATGCGAAGCGCTCGACATGGATGAACAACAACGCCACGTGACCAAAGTCAGTGTTAGGAGCGCAAAGCTTATCGGAGTCTTGGCAAAAAGCGTCGCCCGCCAATGGGTTCGAAGTTAGCAAATTTCAAGACTCGAAAATTTACACAGCTTTGCATCTTGCATGGGAGCTAAACCGCCAGTAACGTTTGAAGCATTCATTACAATTCGCCCTTGAGTGACGTACCGCGCGCGGGTATGCCTGATGTCAAAGAATGCTCGGGCATCCCATGCACGAAAACAATAGCGCGCACAGCGAAGGGTCCATTCAAAGTCTCTTAATTTATGTACTGTACTGTTTGACAGTAACTGTTTGTAATGATAATTCGGTTAATTTCCTCAAAAACCACGTCCTTACAACAATTCTTTGAATGTTCTTTGATTCTTCCAACAAATCCATTAAGTATTTTTCCTTCATTCATTTTCGTGTCCGCTTTTCCTCTCAGGAAGGTCGCGGGGGCAAATCTCAGATAGTTCCGCTGGATTAAGTCGAAGTTGAAATTCAGTCTCAATGACGCAAAAGAATGACTTGCCCTGACTCGGAAAAAGAAGGCAGAGGCATTTTGAAATTGAAAATATTTTCAGTTTTTGGTACTCGGACTGCCGCCAATCCGAGAATAAAACCTTTTTATTCTGTGAAATAAAAAGAAACAGTTGAAAGTAAAATCCCTTTGAAATAGCGCAAACTGTAAACTAACCACCGAAAGTCCACTCAGGCCAAGATAAATGCTAAGAAGCGTGAACTTCAGCCTCACGGTAATACATCCTGCCAAACGAAAACTAAGAACCGTAAAACCCGCGGTGGAGCAAAACTTGCTGTCAAGATCCGTGAAGCTTTTCAGGACTCATCTAACTACTTGTAAAACACAAAAAAAA
>JGI24159J19872_10000807_pt1 | contig 31107 bp, 23 predicted proteins | sample Ectturendosymbi4_FD_19872 | JGI IMG/M metagenome (IMG submission 19872)
AAAGTTAATGCTTATACCTGTGTCAGCATGCGCTAAGAAAGACGAACGAACGTTTTCGTCACAAGTTACATATGGTGCGACCAGTGCACTTACGATTTATTTCGTTGTAAAGTAGCAAACGTTGAAAAATTCGAATCCTACAGTCGCATCATCTTATCAGCAACAGCACTTCTTGTTCATAAATCCGACCGAGAGTCAAAAAATCATAAACAGTGCAACTTCATCTCATGTACGCCGTTGATATCACGCCATTTGAAAATCATTCCTGGTTTTCATTACGACCTGCTCAGCAAGCAACACACGACAACCCGCTATGTTTTGTAAAGAGTGGCAATGCATTTGCCCATCTCCGTTGCAGTACACAATCTATTATGAAAAAAAGTGCTGTCTTTTCACCTTGTTCTTCACTTCACCTTCATAAATGTCGGATTGGTCGTGTGAAACGAAAAAAAGTCGAATTGTATAAAACCGTTGATCTGCGTTGGCGTGTGTTTTGTTTAAGAAATATGGACCAGCGTTTTCATCACCCGTTCACGTGCGTTGTGGCGGGCCCAACGAGTTGCGGAAAAACCGAGTTTGTGGCAAAATTAAATCCTCCAATACATGCAAATATTGAAATGAACGAAAAAATCACAAAAAAAACAAAACAAAAATAAATATTTGCATATATTGGAGGTTAAATTTTGCCACAAACTCGGTTTTTCCGAGTCAATGCGTCGTCATTTTCACAATAGCCGCGTCGTCATTTTCACAATAGCCGTTATCGCTATCTCATCAATATTCGTCTAATTACTACGTACTTTGTTCGTGCCTAATCAATCTGTCACAAAAATAGATAGGCAAAAGCAGGAAAAAATGAAAAAAAAACGCAAAGACGTTTTCTGAAGCAAAGCTTGTTGACGTCCCTCTCATACATGTTACAAATCAATCTGCTTGACTTTATCGCAGCAGCACGTAGCGGTGCAAAGTATCAAAGTTACCATATTAGCACCATCTATGCGTGCGCGTTTTGCAAGCTCCATGTACCTATACTGTATACTTGCGCTCTTTCACCTATGCACCTCTTCCTTGTAAGCGCCATGTGTACGTGAGTTGTACGCCGCTGTGTGTGAAGATAATGTATTGTTTGTTTTTACACTGTCTGCAGCAATAGAAATAAGGAATTTTTGACTTGTCATGAAAAACAATACTGAGGATTTATAATGCGAAATAAGCTAGGCATCAATGTTAATAGTTATCTAGAAAAATAAAATTGTTTTTATGTAAATGTTTTAAAAGTACGTAAGGAATTGTGTTTTAAACTTTTGAACTCTTAGAAAAAATATTTTGACATCTACTGCAATCATTCCGGGGAAAAAAGTAAATACTCTTTCCTGCGCTTTGTAACATCTTTCTTAACGCAATGGTCCAAGAAAAAAATTTTATTGACGCCAGACATTGATTGTACTTAAAGTTTCTGTATGCGTTGTTCTATTCCAATCTTTGTTTGACGTTTCTAAATTTTTATTTTTGGTCTGTGGTACAAGTGTAGCAGTCATGCTAGCGCGACCGCTACATGTAGGCAAAGTCGGCCAAAGCAAGAAGAAGGGAAAGACCAAGCAAGCGACACTTATAAGGACTTCCATGCACATGGAAGTAAGAGCACTCTTTGGCCGATTCGTCTGGCGCGGATTTAGCATCGACGACGTCACAATCCATCATTTCCCGAGGTTCGAGGATCAATCCCACACTGAAGGTGTGCGAACACAATCGGGTTGCACACGCTTCAATGGCTCCCGATAACGGACACCTCCTTGAGGAACTGGGTTGGATAATGCGCGTCGCATGGAAAAAGAAAAGAAGAGAAGAGATAAAGAAGACAAAGGCTCAATGTACCGACGCCCAATCAACACACATGTCAGCAGACATGACACACATGTCAGCAGACCTGGCTGGACTCTATCAATTGGCAAGATCGTTCAAAGAGAGTGGGCAATCCAAAGACTTCGAGGAAGGAAAGTGATGTAGCAGTCATGCTAGTGCCACCGCTACATGTAAGCAAAGTCGGCCAAAGCATGGAGAAGGGAAAGACCAAGCAAGCGACACTTATAAGTGACTTCCATGCACATAGAAGTAAGAGCACTCTTTGGCCGATTTGTCTGGCGCACAGTTAACATCTATGACGTCACAATCCATCCTTCCCGATGTTCGAGGATCAATCCCACACTGAAGGTGTGCGAACACAACCGTGTCGTGCGTTTTTCAAATAAATTTTCTCCCAGTCCGGCATATTGCAATCTGCGACAAATCCGTCGCGGAGTGTGGAGAGAGAATGAGAAAACGTTGTGCCAGATAATATCATACAAATAAACACGTTTTCTCAACTCCGTCCAAGAGCACTAAATCTTCCCAGCGTTTAGCAAACAAGGTAATTTTGTCCCTTGCAATTTTTGTGCACCGATTACTTTAGCTCTGAGTATAACTTATCTTTAACTGCTAACATTAAAATGGAATTCAGCAACCTACTATTTGGGGCTACCGTTTGGTATACAGTTGAATTGAGTAACAGGACAACTGCCAACCTCACAATGGCCAACTAGGACATCTGCCAAGTAGGACAGCTGCCAACCGAATTTTGTTTCATTTTCTGCTTCCTGCGTTTTGTGCAGTTTACCTTCTCAACTGAGCGATATAGCTTGTTCCAGTATGTACTGAGACAAATCTCATGTATTGCAGTTGTCAATAAGCCTTTCCACATTTGGCTTAAACTGTTTGGTGTTATGACAGTTAAACCATTCAAGATGTGCTAATGTAAGTGGACACATACTGTTGCTTGTGCTGTTAGCTTTTCATTGTGCATAAATCCGAATTGCTTGTGATGTTTATGCGTTTCGTTTACTTTTATGTTTTGATCTCCTCGTGATTAAAGTTGCTGTGTGAACAATTTGTTGTTATTTAAAAAAAAGTTCATTTCCACTTACGTTTACTCAGTTTAACAAGATTAATGAGCGCTGTGGTGGTTACTTTCTGATAACTTGCTGTTCTGATACAAATTTCTATTTTGGCTGTTTCAGCTTGGTGATGTCGGTCCATATCCATAATATACCAAAGACCTTGCAGTGATTCACTGAACCTCCAGAACAAGAGTTAAAAATATGGTTAATCATCTGCTGCGTGAATGTATGGTTGTCACACTCAGTGGATGACACCAGAAGCATCTTTGTAAGTCCAAGTGAACTTCATGGCATTGCCATCAGGGCTGCAGAGCCGTCGTAAAAATAACACAGCTCCAGCTTCGGGTCCGGTGCTCTTCTTTTCATGAACGTGGCTCCGGCTCCAGCTTCGGAGCTCTTGGTCTTCATGAGTGTGGCTCCGGCTCCGGAGCTCTCTTTTTTCACGCCTTCGGCTCCGGAGCTCTCTTTTTTCACGCCTTCGGCTCCGGTGCTCTCTTTTTTCACGTCTCCGGCTCCAGCTCCGGCTTCTGTTCGTTCACACATTAATATTTTAATTGTCTTGGTGTGCCTCCAGTTCAATTGAAAATGAATTAAATAAAGTGCACAAAACTAAGAGAATACGCAAAACGTTTTTGAGTAATTTAATCTGGTAGTTTTTTACAGGCAGCGCTCTTACCTTGAGGAAATCAGCGACAAAACAACAATCACAGGTTCAAACGATTCAGAGACCAGTTCCTAGCGGAAACGTAACTCAAGATAACGGTAATATAAGCAATTTCTGGAAAGGCAGTCGCTCGTTTTAGGGTCAATGCCTGAGGACCTTTTGTTATTTCTTATGACCAGAATCAACAAAATGGCTGTTTGGAAAACTACATTTGTGTCCGAGCATTTAAACACAGACCATTGCCAATTGACCAAGTGTTTTACACTCGTTGCATGCTTTGCCTGTTGCAGTCCTGTCGATTCCAGCTCATACCGGTGCCCGGGCAAACCATGCAAAGAGCGCAAAATACATAGTTGATTACCTCTCTCATGCGTTCTTTCAAACACGCACACATTTGCATTAACCCAAATGCGAAGATGTGTTTAAATGCACTTTGTTCAAAGCAGGGCTGTAGAATTCGAAGTCACAACCTTCGACTCCGGGCACTTTTAGTTATCCGACTCCTAATCGACTCCGACCTTCAGCTGTATTAGTTGCTTAAAGTAGTAATTCTTTTCAGATGAGTTCATAAACCCTACTTGCACTTTCCAAGAATACGGATACTTGNTTTGAAACGATGTGCACGCTCGTNCATCCCTCGTTTTTGGAAAATGTGATCAAGCAGGAGTTAGTCTTAATTATTTTTACAGAAAAGAAAATNCTCATCTAAAACAGCCACAATTGAAATTATTTGAGAACGCTGTTATTATTGATTAAAGCAAATGCCTTACAAACGATATCAGTAACCATGTANAAAATGNATNTATCCTGCCAGTGTGCATGTTCACATATTGCGCGACGCGGTCGAAAAANGCGCTCGGGGTTTCATAATACCCTCAAAAATTGGCATGACTTTTGCGAAGCTTCNGCTTTTCTGAACGCACATGTGTCGCTATCTTTTTCCTTATACTGTAGATGGCCAACTGAACATGTTACAGGTAAGCACTTATACAGGTCAAAATCCAAGAACTACCAAGAAAGAAAGTAAAACAAATCAGTTTGTTTTTAGCTTAACCACTCAGGAGCATTCACTTTGCTCTTCGCTATCTAAACACTTCGTACTACCCTGCGTCCATTGAGGTAGGTACAACAAACTCGCAAGGTTTAAGAATCAGTCAATATAAATGTTATAATACACAATGTTGCGATAGAACGGCAGAACTCGACATGATTTATGTTCATTACAGTGACACATTGTACAACTACGAGTATGGAGAGTGCGTGTATAATATGCATATGCATGTTGTGTCAACAAACTTCGCAAAAACGTTGGTTTGCAAACATGAAACATCACGTCATATTGTGCAAACAGCGTATATCCAGTAACAATAACCACAATGAGCCACTGCTCAATACTGGAATTTGCTGGGGGCATACAATCAGAGCCGTATCAGCCGCACTCCATACCCCCCAATTGGGGGGGCACGTTGCCACAGGGGGCCCAAAATTCCAGTCCCGTCACCACTTAGCACCCCAGAGAAAGCTTCGATCCCCCAAATTAAAATGTGAAGCTTTAGAAATAAGTGAATTTAGGGGGCCCGTTGAAAGAAAAGTGCTTTACAGTTTCTTTAGGCCCCTTTGAAAGCAAGGTATTTCCATGTTACAACTGCTGTTGGGGGCCCCTTTGAAAGCAAAGTAGCCCACGTATACATTGCAATTGCTGTTGGGCCACTTTGAAAGCATGGTAGGCTGCTTTACACATTACAGTTGCAAAGGTGGGCCCGAGGCAAGTCCTTTGCTTGCCTTCCCTTAAACACACCACTGTTTATAACCCCGACAATGATCTTATATGAGAATATGAAACCGATTGAACACGTTCTGCTTCATCCGATATGGGTAGGCTATTTTCTCACCTGATGTGCGCATGTAAACACTGTAATGTAAACTTGTCTTTATGTTACTGAACACATTGAAGTTGTTGATGAGTCTATCACTTAAAAAAACTCAGATATCACGCGATTTTTCATAATAACCTAGACACACAGGTCGACTAAAAAACAGATCTGGGTGGAAAAAAACTCAGTGGGAGCCCTGGTCCCATGCGGCAGAACGCCTACTCCCATAACTTGAAGTGAACATTTGAAGATTTATTTGCCGTGTTATTGTTACGCAATAAAGACCAAGAGTACAACAATCCGCTAGCAAGTTTCGCAACCTGCTTCTGCAAGCAAAGGAGCGAACTGCGCACTTGCGCTAAGCGTGTCGGGGGCTTCGCGGTCACGACTTTGCCCTGATGGGCCTGGCGTTCATTTATCCGGCCCTGCCTACATGCCTTGTTGTATACGTCCAGATGTCAGATTTCCACTTGATCAACGTATTTTGTGTAGTGATACCTTTGCCTTGGTGCTTACGACTAAAGTTACACATTTGCGCAGCCTGCTGTTCAGACATCCAGATGGAGTTAATTGTGTAGTTAGAAGAGTCTATTTTGGGGGNAGTCCCAAAACAGAGTAGTNCAGTTAGTGGGCTATGGATGTTAAACGTTGCGTCCACGTAGGCCTTAGTCTATATTTGTTAACATTTATGGTCGATTTGAGATACAAAATATTATTAATCTGAACATGTGCCATGCACTAGGAGATTAACAGTCCAGACATCAGCACGGTTTATGCATGCGTATTTCGGCCAGTGAAAAGCCCAGTGCGCACGCTTTATAAACGTAAATTTTTCACTTAAGCTCATGCTAAAGTTTATCAATTTGCGCTGATGAAAGAAAACGTTCATCGCGGCGCACATGCTTTGACCGGCCTCATGTTTACTCCTTCGGTAATAATGTTTTGATAACTGAATGATAGGATTGATTCTGATTTCCTGCAGTTTTTTCTTACATTTGCGTTTCATTACGACATCTCTAAATAATCGCCGTCAATCAAATGACAATGATTTACGACCCAATTCCTTTTGTAAAGCTGGTTCAAATAATTTTAGTTGGAAACTACGAGCCTATTATGCGTATTTGCGGGAAAATATTTATAATTAATTTGCACATTCTGCAAATGCTGTTCATGTTGTGAATTAAAAATACAATGTCAGAATATCTAACCCCCCTGCACAAACATGAAGGCCCCCAATGGAAGACTTTCTGGCAACGGTTCTGCCCAGGCTCGCAGACACGGTGGGGCATTCGGGGGCAGTTACCCCCAAATCTTTTTTGTGCCCAGCAAATTTTGTTGTGCTCAGAAAAATTTGTTTCAAACATATGAAAAATATTAAAGTCTTTCCCCCATAAAAATGTATTTTTCCCCTCCAAACCTTAAAACCTGGCTACCGGCCTGGTTTTGCCAAAATTGTGTCTGCAATTAGAATATTTTGTTTTGATGGCCATTCGGCTTCGAGATGTAGCATAACGTCGATAACCTTGTTTCATAAATCACCATTAGGGGGGCCCTTGTAAGGATTTTATGGGGGGGGAGATTTGGGATGATACGGCACTGCATACAATCAAGCAGTCGCCCCGGCCATCACCACAACTCTGCATGGATCCCGTCTCAGTGTGGGGCCAATAGAATTATTATCAGAGGTTGCTGAAAACCGTCAAGTGTATTTCGAGCCCCCCTAGGGCTGCTGCTCCCTCGACTCTCCTGCGAGGTAAAGCGGGTATGAAAATAAATGATATGGAATCTTCGCTGCGAAATTAGTGTTTCTTAGATTTCCAACCAGCCTAGACAGCTTGCAGTGCTAACAACGCAGGATAAATTGATAATGCGTTGCGTCTTTGTGCTGCAACATTGCACTAGTTGTATGACGTTACAAAACCTTGATCACAAATTCTTCACCATGAGATGGAAATGGCCTATATTTCTATCACACTGCACATCATACTGTGCAGTGCATTGCCTGTTTATAATCGTTATGCTACAGGAAATAAGAAAAAGTAAGGACGCAAGTCACAATCAGGGACATTTCTTAGAAATAAACACAATAATATTTTCAAAGACTGTAGCACTTCAAATTAACTATAGCACTTCAAATTAAGGACAAATCTTAGAAATAAGGACGGTATGGTAGCCCTGCCTATAGGACAGCTTGCGATTCTGTGCTTCAGCCTCTTGATAATATGCATAATAATGTATTGCGTGCTCTCATATTTAGTCATGTTACATGTCACATAACGTCTTTGTATAAACAACTGTTTTTTAAAGGATATAATGTACTGTATATCCATTAGATATTTTTTAATTAATCAGGTTTTTTTTTGGTGTTTTAGGATGGAATCTGGATGGAAAAAACCCTGTGTTCTTTCCTGTTCAGGTTCGAAACAGAAATGTTAATGGTGTAGCTTCACCCACCAGCAAAATTGGTGTTAAATTTGTAATTGCACTGAACATGCAAAGACTTTTGATGTCCTCTCTAAGCAGGGGTGTGGTGGGGTGGAAACGCGTGGGAACGGCGTTCCCACTCCTTTTTGCACTAGTAACGTTACTTGAAGATTTAGCTTTTCATTTCAATTTCTACGTGTAGTGCCTGGAGCAGCATAAATGACTAAATTACGAATTGTCTCATGCACAGCACCGTAACATGGATGTGTAATTGATGTTTGTGACATCAACAATTGCATTTGCGCACACCAGACTTCGTCTGATTGTTTGCATTTATCGTAGCCTAGCTCTGCTATCGTCGTTTAAGACGTCTTGAAGTTTTCAGGCCGTTGCGGTGTAGGTTACAGCTTGCCTGAGTGGATTGCGAGAACTAAAGGAGCTTTTTGCGTTTAAGGGCATCTGAGCGATATTTGCCGTTACAATTCGGCTTTAACCTTTAACACCCGCACCGGCCACTATGACGGCCGATACATTTTTGGCCATAACTCGCCAGCCGCTAGAGCTAGAGAGCTGTTCAAACCCTCTACGGATTCGGAAAGTCTTCTAGTTTCGATTGAAAAAAGCTTTTTTTATTTGGGTTTGAGATTCTCTGTGGGTGACGTCATAATTGGAGATGTTTTGCGTTTTTTTGGCCGACTTTACCTGGCCCTGGGCGCCAATTCAATGATCCATTTTTTGGCTGGTGTTTTCTTTGGAATCTAGGCTATGATCCAAGTCTTTAGAGCCCTTGATTGGCTTTCTAGCATGTCTGGAGCCAAAATTATGACTCAAAATAGAAAAATTGGTAAAAATTATACTCCCACAAACGCTGACTCCGGGCACATTATACCATGGCCATAACTGGCCATCAGTCGCCGGCAGATTGAGCTAGAGAGCTGCTAAAACCTCTGAAGATGGGAAACGTCTTGTAGTTTGTAATAAAAAAAATTATTTCAGTTTTGGATGTTGGGTTTTTGTTTATGTTTACATGATGGGAGTATGTTTATGTATGTTTATGCGTATTCTGTTTACACTCCGATGACGTCATCATGTACTGGGAGCCGACCAAACGGGTCGATTTTGTGGGTCAAAGTTTTTTGGGATTCTAGGCTATGATACGAGTCTTTAGATGGTTTGATTGACTTTCTAGCGGTTTTGGTTCCAAAATTATGACCAAACTTCCGGAAATTAATTAGAGAAATACTCGCAAAATACTCAGCAAATTCCTGAAATATTTGGATGTTTTGGCATAAGTTTGGAACCAAAAACGCTAGAAACTCAATGAAAGGCTCTAAAAACTCGTATTATAGCCTAGAATCCAATTAAATTTGAGCCACAAAATCGGTTCATTGGATCGGCTGATGACGTCATCAAAATATCCGCAAAACACACCCCAATCATGATCCCATGGATCCAAAACCCCAAACACAAATCTTAAAAATTGTTTTTTCATTCTAAACTACAAACCTTCACGAGTCTTTAGAGGGTTTGAACAGCTCTATAGCTCAATCTGCTGCCGAGTTATGGCTGGACAAAATGTGGCCTGAGGTGGGCAATGATACCTTTTGTGTAACTTTTTTATTTTTGTCAAAAATTGGGTTTTTGAGTCATAATTTTGGCTTTAGATATGCTAGAAAGCCAATCAAGGGCTCAAAAGACGCGGATTTTAGCCTAGTTTCCAAAAAAACATTAGCCAAAAAGTGGCTTGCTGGATTGGCACTCAGGACCAGATAAAGTTGGTCAAAATTGTGAAAACACCTTCACTTGTGCCGTCACCCACAGAGAACCCCAAACCCAAAACTGAAAATGTTTTTTTTTTCAACCGAAACTAGAAGGCTTTCCGAATCCGTAGAGGGTTTAACAGCTCTCTAGCTCTAGCGGCTTGCGAGTTATGACCAAAAAAGTGCCGGTCATCCTAGTGGCCGGCGCGGGCGCTAAAGGGTCGCTTTGACGAAGTTTGTAGACGGTCATTTCGAATCAGCTTGCCGGGCGGTCACTGTCAATACTTGAGTAAGGTGGTTACTTAGAATAAATTTGTAAGGCGGCCATTTTGAAGACGTTTATAGAGTGGTCTTTATTTTTTTGAAAAATGTCCTGCAGACAGTGTAGTGACAAAAAAAGAGGCGTCGGAACGCCGTTCCCACCCCACTACACCACTGATTTAGAACAGAAGAAAATAAATCAGATAATTATGCGATTTATCTCAAAAGCTTTCGATCGATTTGAAATTGACGAACTAAGAGCTTTATCTCAATAACGTTAGCGATAGCCTATTTTCACAACAAAGAAACAAGCGGAAATAAAGCAAACAGTAGCGGTAAATTAGTAAAACCGTTCCTGACCACATCTGCAGCATGCAATATCGCGTATGCTCCTTTATAATATTCAACCATGCCTTCAGGCTCGCAGGTGGCAACTTTTCTCAACATCTCTGCTTTATCTTGTGGAGAAGCATCGCACCGTACGCCTCTGAATGGGAAGAGGGGTTCGTAAAAGTAACTCACTTCGGTTTTTCTATTGGTCATCTCTCCCGTGATACTGGATCCCGATCGTTGTTGTGCAACAATAATGACAGTTTTCAAAGGTGCCTTCACTTTAGAGGATTGTTCGCCAGCAGATGCTCCCAGATCATATTTCCTTGTGAGGTTTCGATTCCATATGTCTTACCAGCAATTAACGTCTTCAAGTATTTCAAAGGAGTAAGTGATGCCATCAAGCAAACAATAATAATTGAAGTCAACAAGCAATATGCAAAAAATAAATCTCGCCTCATGTTCGAGTCAAGTGATTCTAGTTTATCCAGATTGGATCTAAATGCAGTTGAATGGTTGTAACATTTTTTTGGATCCATGAGGGAATCGGAAGGCTTTTTGAAGCGTAAAAGTTCTCAGAAACACTGGGAAAATTGTCTTGTGGTGGTAACGTTTTTTCTTCTACTGTGTATCACCTCATGCCGGAAAATAAACTGCCACTGTAAGAATTTAATCAATTAATCGGAATTAAACTGCTGAATTCAGCTTTCTGGAAATTTTTGGTTCTTAGCCAAAATTTCCATGGTGGGGACATGCCCGTTTCACCCCTCCTCCCGCGGACGCCCATTTTGAAAAGGTACCCTTAATACAGTGTAGATGAGTTTTATCAAGAATATCTGAAACTCTACCAAAAATTGCAAATGTCGATTGCGAACTTTGTTTATTAGACGTTAGTAACATAAACCTGGTAGATGCAGCTAACGATAACAGATTACTGTAGTGCAATGTAATAGACACTCTATGGCATTATGCAGTCTCAACTGTTACCTATATTCAATAAGCGTAGAAGGGTGGTAAACGGACCGGAGCCCTGTTTTAAAATGCTCAATGAGATTTCGTTTAAGCTGGAGTTTTGCATTGTTCTTTGAAAAACATTTAATTGGTTCTTGGAATATGTCGAAACACTTGTTAATTCCCAGGGGTGTCCACAAAAGGAGTTGATTTTGAAAGTACTTTTGCTAGTTAATTGTTTTACCTGTTACTCAAACTGAGTCACAAACAGCTTCGAATACTGAAAAACTAAGAAAGGGTCAAGTAATTTTTCTCTCGTCACAAGGTAGAATCCAAAATATAGCATGTGCGTAGATTGCAGCCCAGGTTTTTTAAGTAAATATTTCAAAATAAAATATAAGCAACGGTTAACTTTAGATCTTGAAAAATGCCTCCTCCAAAAACTAAAATTGTTGTGTTCATGCAAGGTGGGTGAATGTAAACGTTTTACATTACGATTTGTATCGATCTTTTGTTTCTCCTTCCAATCTTTCAGGTGCAAAAATTATTTTAACATCTACTTGAGGTATAAACGTACATTGTCGTTATTGCGTTCTAAAAATTAGATTAGTTTAATTCAGTTGTTCTCAACCTTTTTTGGCCCACGGACCATTTAAAAGAAAATATGCAATGGACCACTTTACTATGCTGCCAACTCATGAACAACTAGTCGAAACTATTGCATATACGTCAGTGAACGTTTTATCAAGGATTGATGGAACTCTCTGTGGGCCACTAGAAATTCCTGGTGAATCACCCGTTGTCCAAGCCCAACTGCCACCCGGACATCTGCCACCTAGGACAATCGCTTGCCGGGTAGTTGGCAGCTATAAGCCAAATGGATTTCTTTGCCTTTAATGTCATTAACGACATTTAAACTTCTCAAGGTTCTGGTGTACAACAAAGGTTTCTTCGTTCTCTGATCACTTTGAAGAAAGTTAACTTCAAACTTTAATACTTCTGATTGGAGAATGTCGTATCGATGTCATTACGTCTTCATAAACATTCGTAAGTCAGTGCAAGACTTCATTTTTATGAGCATTTTCAATTTTTTACAACAATCTTTCTCATGCACATTATCGCATCGTATTCATTCTACACACTCATCAAACCCGTTCACTTCAGTTCATTCAAAGTTCTGTGCATTCCCTCACCTTAGCTTATCATTTGTGAGCCACACGGCAGCAAGAGCAACTCACGTTTGTTGCACTGTGCTGAAGCAACAACACCACAGCACACAGGTTCTCAACCGCCGTGTCACGAGAACTCTTGTACATGCCGCAACGCGATATTCCAAACTGAATGTGATAGCTTGTATGTGATGTGTAAAACGCAGTAATGTAGGAGGCGGCAGTGCAAGCGCGCGGCGAAAAGTTTTGATTTGGTGAAAATCCGGACAAAATCCATGGAAATATGGCCAATATCTGTGAAAACCTTCGCAAAATCCCTGAAAATCTGGGCAAAAATGGCACCCAACGTAGTTTGATTTGAAAAAAATGGCCCCCAACGTTTGGAGAATCACATGAAGAACGCGTTCCAACGCTTCCCACGCCGCGAAAATGTGTGGGAACCAGGGCTGCAGAGCCGGAGCCAGAGCCCGCAGCCGAGCATTTTGCCTGGAGCCGGAGCCGGAGCTCAAATTTAAAAGTCAGAAGGAGCCGGAGCTCACTTTAAAGTTTAGGACCGGATTCGGAGCCATGACCATTTGAGGGGTAGCTCTGGCTCCGGGTCCTTTCCCAGATACTAACAGTTTTGCCAAATGGACTTGCCTGCGCTTTTTATAACATATTAAACGAGATTGTTACGAGTTACGACACCAGACTGCAACAATGGATCTGCAAGCCTTTGATGTTTCTTTGATTTAATACAATCGCTATGGATGTAACGCCGCAGCTGGCAGGCGTGGCGTTACTTGTTGAACAATGGTTCTCAAGCACTGTTCTGAAAGCCGCATGCAGCTCCCAAGCATCCTTTGTGCGGCTTTTAGCAACCTTTCAGTAACAGATTCTATTTCAATAAGAGTTGATGATGCCTACTTCGTAGGCTAAATATACGTTCTGTAAGAGCTTCGTGTATGATCCTTTGCTGGAAAGTTTTTTTTCGATAGACAGTATCTTTCAGTAACACCTCTAAATATTTTGTATAACAGACTTCGTCAATGCAATAAAACAAAGCGTGTCAATTGATTTGTGGTAAACATTTTTCGTGCAGCTCTCTGAAAAAAGCGTAGGTCTGGATTTGCCTCCTTTCAGCGAAATGGTTGAGAACCACTGTTGTAGAAGTAAGAAAAACGTTAACTACCATGACATCTTACTTTCTAGTCAGAATGATCAAACCAGCTCTGTAGTAGTGTAGCATTCTAAAAAGAACTGACCTATAATGAGTAGGTATATAAAAAAAATATCCATAGCTTTTGTGGCTGTGCAGTCATGCTGTTAACACGGCGTATGATTAAGATATGATACAAATGCAGATTTAAACGTGAAATGCACGGCACACCATTGCAAGGTAGGTATTTTTACTAGAAACGATTAGGCTTATCAACAAGGTTTACTAGATTACTGGCAAAGTTCACTAGGAAACATTACGTTTGCAAGTAGTAGCATAGCATGAAAGTCTTAAAAATTTGGTAGTGAACTAACACTGCTTTAGATAGCAGACAGCAATACATTATCAGGAGGGTATAAAAATCAATGTAAACAAATGTGGACGTTTCTTGAAGTTTTCATCTGTGGAAAAAAATCTATGTTATCGGCACGGTAACCAGTCTTATTTTCCCCTAAGCGTGCAGTTTAAATTGTGCTTTACTTTGCGATTCATCACTGCTTATTATCAGTGCAAAATATAAGAAATCAGAATTTTTCAGCTATGTTTACAAAATCAAAGGTGAATTTCTGGCTAGATGTCGTGCTATTTCTTTGAACAAAGGGTTTTTGACCACATTTTCGTATTTGGGTTAATGCAAATGTGTGCATGTTTGAAAGAACACATGAGCGAGGTAATCGACTATGTATTTTGCGCTCTTTGCATGGTTTGCGCTGACAGCGNTGTAAGCTGGGATTGCCAAGACTGCAACAGGAAAAGCATGCAACGAGTGCAAAACACTTGGTTTGAGACAGGTCTTTGTTTAAANGCTCGGACACAAATACAGTTTTCCAAACAGCCATTTTGTTGGTTCTGGTCATAAGAAAATAACAAAAGACCCCAAGCATTGACGGCAAAACCAGCGACTGCCTTTCCAGAAATTGTTTAGATTACCGTTATCTTGAGTTACGTTTCCGCTAGTAACTGTTCTCTGAATCGTCTGAACCTGTGATTGTTGTTTTTTCGCTGATTCCCTCATGGTGACAGCGTTGCTTGTAAAAAGCTATCAGATTAAATTACTCAAAAATGTTTGGTATATTCTCTTAGTTTTGTGTACTTGATTTAAATCATTTTCCATTCAACTTGAGGCACACCACGACAATTAAAATATTAGTCTGTGAAAACGAACAGATGCCGGAGCTGGAGCCGGAGGAGTGAAAAAATAGAGCTCCGGAGCAGGAGNCACACTCATGAANACCAAGAGCTTCGGAGCTGGAGCCATGTTCATGAAAAGAAGATCTCCGGACCCGAAGCCGGAGCTGTGTCATTTTTACGACAGCTCCGCAGCCCTGGTGGGAACGCCATTCCAACGGGCTCCAACGCCACTACACCATGGGATGGCAGCTGTCTGGGTGGCAGTTACCCTGGGTGGCGATTGTCGTAGGTGGCAGTTGTCCTAGGTGGCGATTGTCCTTGGTGGCCGTTGTCGTGTGGCAGTTCTCCGGGTGGCTGTAGTCCGGATACCGCAAAGCATGGCTTCAGGACAAAGCCGAATCTTCTTTATATGTACGGTAAGCTAGGACGCAATACTCATCGTGAAAAAATGCAAAATGCAATATTGCGATAATTTCGTGTATAACCTGGATTCTAATTATTGGCAAATCACCCGGCATCACCGCAGCAAAAATCTCATACCGCTGGATCCATCGAAGATCAAAATGGTGCCTTACTCGACATTGAGGCGACATCCTTGGCAGATGAACAGTATTTCAACGACTTTTGGAACCCAGTCAGTACCATCCGGCACACAAGAAGCTCATTTGGGAGAGGAAATTGTGGGAGAAAATGCCGTCACTGCAACCGAAGCCTTCTTAGCTGTCAAAACAATGATGGACGCAGGTTGTGATGAAATCCGACGTGAAATGCTCAATAGCTTCAAAAAGAGTAAAACCTTCAGTTTTCTGAAGCCTCGAAGTGCTCCCCGTAAGTTGGACGACTAAGGTTGCAGTTAACTGTGCAATATACACAACCAGTCCGTATGCGTGAATAGCACCAGTGGTGGCTTTTGGGTGAGGGACATGAAGCAGTTGTCTAGCCAGTGGTGTGACTGACGGGGGGGCAGGGGGACGAGCCGTTCCCCTGACGAGCTAAATGTAAAAATCGGCCCCCCTTCAGCCTAAATTTTTTTATGTTAAGTATTCTATTGGTTTTCATTAGGTTGCTGTTTTTTTGCATTTTTCAGGGTGTTTTCGGGTTTTTTAGCTTTCACTGACATCCGCTCCCTATCCGGATTCAGTATCTTTTTCTCTGAGTACTGGCTAGTGGCCTCTCTACCGTGGCCAGTGCCCCCTTCAGCTAATTATCACCCCCAGGTTCAAATTTCTTGTTGCACCACTGTATCCAGCCACCCTACATCGATCCCTGTGTGAAGAAGACGTGACGCACTTTGGTAAAATAGTGAAAATCTGGCTGGAAAACTTGGTACAATTTTGGTTTTGATAAATGTTAGAACGGATAACCTTTTTCAGCGCGCTTACGTGGATCTAGCGACATTTGGTGCATTGCAGCGTACGCAAAATCATCTTCATACATTTCAGTTGTTCCGTGCTCTCCAACTAAAGGCGCCACTGAGTACACTGTGCAGGACTATTTTCACACCCACAGGACTTACTGTAATTTTGGCACAGGGAAAAGGGTAAGAGTCTTCGACACATTATGGTTTACTTGTAACCATCAAAGGTATAGGTTTGCTCGTCTGACGACATGTACAACAGAATTTAGCTCGTTATTGTTTGAATTTTTGCCAGGGAGGTTAAGGTTGGCAGACGTCCTTGAGCGCCAAGGACTTTCCTTGAAATTTGCTATCAAAATTGCTTAATTCTCCTTGTTCCTTGAAAAACATTTTGTTGTCCTTGAGTATTTTCTGGCATCCTTGAATGTTCTTGAACACTTGTGAAATTGTTCATTACTGAACTATTGATAACATTGAATATTTATGAATCAAGATTTAACAATGTCATTGAAAAGAATAACGCGTAGATTTGTTCTATCCAACAGTTTTATAGTAAAAAGTAAACGATTCAAAAACAGTTGTGCCACCACTATATGGGCTACACCACTATATCTAAAAAGTATTCAAAGTAGGCACGAAGTAAAATTTCAATACTCACAAAACAACAAAATGTCCTTGAAAAAATTTCAAGTGATCTGGCAATCTCAACCCTAAGCAAGGTAGTTACCTCAAAGTTTGTGAAACCACGAAATATATAGCACTGCTATTATAACATTCTAACGCTGTTGGATTGGCTTTGACTATTGTTGAAATACACTCTGATTTAAGTTCCAATTCAAGCTGGGATACAAAGGCAAGCCCCCTCATAGTTTTAGGCGCGCTTCAAATTGTTTCACGTCACGGTTCTTACGATGTGAAATTGCAACACAAGCAAAATGAATGATGTCAAGCAATGACATTCTGTCCAGTCATCTTATCAGTGTTATGAAAACATTATGTGAACAAAAAAAACATCCAAACTGTCATACTTGACTTCCTGTGCAAGGATGCAAGAATTCCGTAGATGGAAACATTTTCACAGGCCACCCACACTACTTGCTTCGAAAGTATGAAATCATGTAGAAAATGACTTTGATGTCACAAGTCGTTTTGTATACGTAACAAGAGGGAAGTTTGCAAAGAAAAGATTAAAAAGAATTCCAACAGAAACCAAACTGTCGGTTGCCAAGAATAGCACTCCACAACTGAATCTACAAAGCTGCACAACGTTATGATCGTCCGAATGTTTCAATTACTTTTCTGTATGACTTTTATACTCGCTTTGGAGCTGATGCATGCAGTATTTGACAAAGGTTGTTTCGCCATTATGCTGATTATGAATTTCCTCTTACAGTTCGTACGAGAACTGGCAGGTAAGTTACAGCATTGTTTAAATTCACAATTTGTCAGTGAGGTCTTGCGCATGTTTTTAAATGAATGTCGTGTTCGGGTTTTGCCTATATACCAATTCATACTTGCTCGAGCAATCGTATGGACGAAGCGTGTTTGTCTTTGAAAGATAAAATGCTGGATGTTGAAGTATTTGCGATCGTTTGTAAGAAGTTTTGGATGTTTTTCCATGCCAAGTCTTTGCTCTAAAGCTTTTTAGTAGGCTACGCTTCAATCATAAGTTGATGTTGAAACTATGTTGAGGCTCATTGAACAGATTCCCCAGTAAGATTACCAGAACAGTGGTTAAACAGCAAGAAATCAAGTTTTTTTTTCCGGCAACAGAAATTTTCTAACACTCTTGATATATCTGCTACCAAGTAAGACCAAGTAAAATGTTTTCGAAACTCCAAAGAACGAGCATTAAAAATTTTGCAAAATATCCAGGGCGATTTGAATATGCATTGGGTTTGGATCACGATCTGGCGGTGACAAGGTTTTAGCTCGACGGAAAGCCGATTCCGTGCAACTGGTAAAAGCATGGTTTGTAAAATATTCAAGATGTGCTGGGTCTGTATCATATACAATGTTAAAGGCATAGTGGTGGATACTCGTCGCACCACGTATCGCATTAGTTACACCGAATATTTTTCCTACTTACACGAAGTGGAGTGCGAGATATTGCACTTGCAAGCCCTAATTTTAGCCCGGATCTCGGAAAAGGTTGCCGATCCCTGATTTATCATGTACGTAGAATTAGGATGGTGCGAAACGACTACTGCCTGTCTAACAGACAGTTAAATGTAATGGTCAAACCTCATGTTTTACCGTGATATTCAAAGCAACTACCATCTTCACCTTGCACAAAGCCACGGCAAAGTGTTGTTAACAATCCAGAGTAGGCTAGTTGCGAATATTTTATGGACGCTGCATGTCTCAGAGCCTTCAATATTTTTAAGCAGTGCACAACTTACAGGCTCCGCAGACCTTAGGGCTTGCAATTTTCCAGATCCTGCGTAATTCAAAACCTTTATAGTTTANAAGTCGTATCTGACACCTACTGGCGCTAATCAACACCAAAGATCCCTCCTTAACAATTGAACTTGCCCCAGAAAAGCGTTTGCTGCATTTTATAACTGCAAACGCTCGGTAGCAAACAGCTTGGACAATTGAAGTTGCCCAACAGTANGTTCTCAAGTCTGGCCACGCTGATTTGGAATAACGTGAGCACAGTGTGCAGAGCAAATGTTTTCACCAGCTCGTTAGACTAAGCCTTTCATTTTACTTTCCTATGTTGAGCAACTTTGCATTTTTCTTATGATTGGTAGGATTTGTTTAAACATAAAAAAGGTTCACGTCTTCTTGATATACTAGTTAGTTCAATTCAACATTAACAATGTATGTTTGGTTAAACAGTACTCCGACTTTGGCATCTTAGTTCTTGGTCAAAACCGTAAGCACATGGCAGGTTTTTGCAATTCCTGTATTAACAGCTGCGTTGTCTATGCTGGCTATCAACTTGCGTCACAGCCCAAGAAATCTAGGCGCGANATCATCGATTTGAAGAACTACAGATACAGCACAAATGCTGATATTTGCGAATGTAAAATTTGCTGGAAAACAACACTCTCGATCTTATTTCCGCCATCATCTCTAATGGATCACCTTTTGCTCGCAAGATCGAAGTCTTCCAACTTTAGGTTTATAACAACCGCCGGCTCGGGGCACGTTGACGAAGTTTTGTAGTTCCTCTTAATATAAAGAAAGCATCATGGACTATTTAATAAAGCGATTACGTTTGCAGTGCCTTAATAAGCATTTAAAATTTTTAGAAGTGTTGCAGTCTAAACGACTTTGAACAAATGGAGGAAAAAATTGGTCAGTTGGCATCGTATGTTTTTATCCCGCGAGAGATGGCCGGAAACATACCAGGAATGCAGTTTTCAGGCGATACCACACGTTGAAGCAAAAGGGCCGCTTAAGTGTACGTAGTTTTCCGAAGCACGCATCCACTGCAGCAGAAGGTCACGAACCCCATTTGCTTTCAAATTTGCCCAGCGTTGGAATTATTCCCGCGGCCCTATAAAAGCGCAGTGCTAATGGGAATTGAATTGTTTTTGTTGTTGCTTGGTGACAAAAAGCCAAGTGCGAAGTCTTTTCGGTTTGTTTCTTGAATCTTTTCGCAGACGATCTTCTTGCGTTGCGAGTGTCCAGCAAGGCCAAAGAGAAGGAACGACTTGAACGACCAGTATGCACGACGACGCCGGCTTGCTATGCATCGTGCACGTGGTAGTGCAAAAAAAATATTTAAAAAAAGATTTCGCACAATCGACTGGTTGATGCAAAGCGGCGAGCAATTTGATTACTGCCGCAACCTGTGTGTGCTGCACTTTCCTGCTGTAATGAGCGAAACAGCTACGCTTTGTCAAAGTACGACATAAAAGGTCGTTCTCGCTGTTGAAAAAAACTAATTCGCCTCAGTTCTTGCAAGTTAAGCATCCCCAATGGAACCACACGAACCAGCATTTTCGAATTATGAAAAAAGATCTGTGCTTTTCTTAAAGCGAAAAATAAAAACAGAGAAACGAGGACTAAAAAGCAAGCACTTCTATTCACGTAAACGCTTCCATGGACTGCAACGTAAAAGATCCCCTGATTCTTCTGTTCGCGATTTCGTCGTTACTGTGAAGCACGATCGTCGCGCTGCCGCTCTGCAAGGTGACGTTGAATGGGTCAGAGCCGCTGTAAACACCTGTCGATAAGAGTGCACATCGTAAGTGATGAAAACCATATCATGACTTGGTAGTTTCAGCCATTGGGACAAAGCAAGCTAATCTATTTCGCAAGTACAAAAGCATCGCAGCGAAACATGCGGCAGTTTCGTGGCAAAAGAAGCAAAGAACAACTTTAAAATCTATCATCTGTGTTTGCAACTGGCAATGGAGCGCGCGGGAGATCAGTGTTTCGGTTGAGGGGGAACGAAATATGACCGCTTATTTAATCGTAATTCTGCCACCCTAACAGGAACATTGAACATTGACCACCCCAGGAGAAAACACAATGCCAGAGACAAAACACCGTTTTTCTTAATCACAAACGGCATCTCAGTGCAATCAGACTGTAAATAGTGTTGGCTCTGAAGTGCGAGCTACAGCATTACTGAATGCCATATATACATCAGAGCCATGAGCAGAAATAGCCACAAGCTCGTGAATATAAGAACTAAGAAGCTTGCCACAGAAAATTGTGGGCAAAAACATGTAGCAAACGATCAAAAAACACAACTTTGCGTTCCAACAAGTGACTCGGGGAAAGGAGTGCACAAACAAATGTTAGATTAGTCTTTGTATATCGATCTACATTTTTTACGGCAGATTCGTTTCTCAAGAAACTTTGCAGACACTAATGAGCAGACCAAGTTAGTTTCTTACGTTGCTTTTTATGGCTTAAGATGTCAAGAAACTTTCCAAGAAGGAAAGCAAGCAACAGTTTGTGAGAGAAAGCAATGTAGGTCAATAGCTTGCAGTCGTCAGCCTTGCACCTAACGCAGCCCACCTTGTAGGGTTCTGGACGAACCGATGCCATTGAAAACGTAAAGTTTGTCTTGGGCAGATGTGGTGAAATCTTCGAATGAGAGTGACACGACCTGCCGAAAAGCGGTTTCCTGATCTCGGTTGCTATTCGACTTAATCAACCAGCGGCAATCACCGCTTCCGTGGTGTTGCAGAGGGTAGTTTCGACTCAGCAGCAACCCATGCGTTCTGTTCACCAACAAGCTCTGTCCTTGACAACCTGCGTTTTGCCAAAAACAAAGATGCAGTGAAAATCGTAGTGGCACACGTGAGATTTGCATCAAAACTTGGCAATTTTTGTTTTTTAGGTGCGTGAAATGCGATTAAGCTTTCTAACTTCTTTAAAGCCATTTCGAAACGAACTCGCTCAAATTGGACTATACACCAACGCGAGCAATTCAGTAGTGGGCAGTAACCAGGGGCGTAACGAGGAGGTCAAGGGAGGCACAATTCCCCGGGCGCCGAATCATTATGGGGGAGCCGAACCACTGCGGCGGGCGCTGAAAAGACCCAACAATGTTGCAAGTACTTTCTTCAACAGCACACTTGATTCCGAAAGACTTTAGGTTCGAACGTATTGGGGCGCCAAACGTGTTTTTTCCCCTGGCGCCATCTAACCTCGTTACACCCCTGGCAGTACCCACATGAAAAATGAATGATGTACAATGCAAAGCTGGGCTTTTGCAACAGATGATTTTTCTGATGTCGTTGAAAAGATGCTTGCCGGAATTACTCACAACATTTAAACGAGTTGCCCAGGCAACACTCCAAGCGCATGCCAAACCACAACCTCTTCACTTGCTAAGAACAGGGGCCATAAGCTTTGTTCTTAATGTTCAAAATAAAGGTTTATGACTCCGGTGAGTGCCTTCACCATTTGGATTCATCAAACTGCCGTCATTCATTTTGCATTGTAATGACGAAATTTGGTATGGGCGGGCTCTGCACCTGAGGAGCAGCTGATTTCATCAGACAGGTCTCCGCAGTCGATGACGCCATCGCAGACTTTGTGCGGGGATACACACGTTCCGCTTGAGCACTTGTGTTGGCCGCGGCATTCTCCGATGCTTTCGACGTCATAGTTGAACTGTTGCAACCTGCATTACAACCAGCATCGGTGCATGTAATCCCAAGAGGCTAAATGCAGCAGATTTACACCACACATTAAGTCGAAAGCGTTTCGTTGCGGTGACCCCCCATAGGAGCCGCTGCACAATGTGTTGCAGAGTTCTTTACACACATGTACTTAAAGAGGATTGGCGCAGATGGCCCACAATTTAATATTCTGCCAACATTCTTTACCGAGGAAGAGACGAAACAAGATTTAAAAATTCTCAGACACGAAAAGAGAAGAAATTGTCTGCGTCCTATTTTCGTTTCTTGCCTTAACGTTTATTTCCCATCTGATTCAAATTCGCAAAAACAAGCTTAGTTACAAACTTATCAGCTACAAGCCAACAGACATGCAGATCTTTCAGCAACTCCGTATAGTTGACGCTTGTGTATACATCAGATCAGGGTCGGATCCACGGGGGGCGGGGGAAACGCCCCCCTAAAACCTACAAAAGTAACTTTATTCACCATGATTTTGTACAATTCAAAAAACAACATTCGTGATTTAAGGCCATTTTGCCGTCTGTTGTTTTGTCACAGCAGTGTTGTGAAGTATACTTTATCTCTTTTACAGTAGTGAACCCGTAATTACACTTGGCTGCCAAATATTACTGAAATCACACCCTCTAACCTTGCTGACTGGATCCGCCCCTGCTTCAGATAACACTCAGCTTACGCACACAGCCGCAAAATTACCCACCTCACGGATTGAAGGACTTTTTCTCCAGCAGGTGGCTCTATGATGAAACTAATTGGCTGGCCAGGCTGTGACGTATAGAAACATGGACCAGCCGTCCAGAAGTGCGATAGTTTCTCACCATTTATGACAACGAATGCACTTCCTCCGTAGATTGCAGGGTTAGCATCAAGTTTTGGAATTCGAAGAACGGCGACCTTGTTCTAAAACACAGGCAACTTGCATTGTATCAATGCTGAAACAGTTGTGTTCTAGGACAGGGCTTCCAAACTTTTTCTACTCCTGCACCCTAAAAATTTTTGTTCTGACCTCGCCCCCTTACAATTAATAATATTGTTTGATAGCAGCACTAATTCAAGCTTCTTTCTTGCTTCGTTTCTAAAAATAGTTGTAGCATTTCTAACACAGATGGTTTAATATGGTCTTCTGCAATAGTTTAAGGTTTCGCATATTTTGCCACTTTAAACGCCACTTGGTAATGAAGCCGTTAGCAGTGGTTTGACAATAGACCCAAAACCTGATTTTGGAAGGGTTGCTCGAGAAGTAAAACGGGCTCTCTAAGCTCGCGAAGATTTTCCATCATGTCCCATTACGTTGGCCCGGCCATGTGCCATGTCGATTGTCGAAGTGATCTTGCCACTTAGATGGCCTTCAAATTTGCGTTGGAGAAAACGTTTCACAGAGCACGCACTGAAGTTTTTGTAAATCCTGAGTTTTCTGTTCTTAGTGAAACCAAAACAAACGTAGTCATCGTTCTATTTCCCTATTCTTGGACATGATGAAGGGTTACGATGATCATAAGAAATCAGAAAAGCTTCTGCTTTATCTCCCTCGCAACTACGTAGAGCAGACCTTCACCTCTCTCCAAATCAACAAAATCTTTCACAAGAACAATTTACTCCAGTATAAAAGGCAGTGCACACGACTCGTTTCCTCTACTTTACAATAGATTCACATCAGAAATATTTACTGAGAATTCTAAAACACGAAATCTACTCGTATTTATACTACGCTCAGACTATCCTAGAAATGTCCAGAAAACGCCAACGCCATCTGAGCCAATATTACTGCAAGTTCGTAGATAGGAAGAATAGATTGCAGTTATTGTTTACGCGAATAATTAATATCGTGACACAAAAGTTTAAACAAACCTCGCGTTTCTGTATATAAACCATTGCAAGAGAAAAAAAAGCCGTAGGAGAGTAATAAATAGATCACTTTCCTGTCACTACGACGGACGCTACTCGCACCCCCTTCAATGATGTCTCGCATACCTAGTTATGAACCAATGTTCAAGGGATACTTTTAATCCACGTAAACAATAGAGTTAATTGAAACGTTTTTTTGACCATTTTCTACTCGGTTGTGGCAATGGCTTCATGAGTGCTTGTCAAGTTTTTCAATAAGATGGAGATGTTCACTTTTATTTAACCTTTTATTGAAAAAAGAATGTAATTTTGACGAAGTACCTACCTATCGCAGGTAGGTAAGATGGACCTACCTATCTTCGACTTCAACGGTACGAAGCTGTGTCCTGATGCCCTCTACATCACAATCTGCTGTTGGCCACTATATCAGGCCCGCAACTAGGGGGCAACCGGGCACTTCCCCCCAAAAAAATTTCAAAAACATGTTTAATTGTTACAGTCATCATCCCCCCGTGGGTTGCGACTCTGCACTTCATCATAATATGGTGTCGGTCGCTCACTATATCATAAAATGCTGCATCCGCCAGACACACGTGATTCCCTCACCTCAGGTGGTTTCAGAATCCATCTACATGACTTCACATTATCACCATCAACACGATTGAAGCGAATAGCTTTAGCAGTATCTTTTGTCGTGTTTATCCAGCTGTGACGCGCTTCGGCCAATTCAGTCAGTTCTGGCCAATAAGCGTCGTCGGGCAGTTCCACACCGGCGTTGCGCATGCGCAAGTAATAGCCATGCAATCGGTCCGCGGCCGGATTGTAATAACAGCCGGAATCACAGTTCAGCTCATCGAGGTACGTGCCCAGGCAGTCCACCACCCCGTCGCACACTTTTTCGAAGGAAATGCAGTGGGAGGAAACTGATGGTGATTCGTAGGTGCAAGAGAATTTACCAGGACAAACTAGAAAAATAGGTAGAAAACAATCTCAACTACTCTTTGAATAATGGGGCATCCTGCAATCGGGTAAAGAGGAAGGACGTTTTTAGAATAAACGATTTCAGACAAAAAATTTAACTGAAGTAACTGATAATAAAAAGCCGGCCCAGCTAGCTTGCCGTGTTTTCAACAGTTTCTGCTTTTTGACATTTAAAATTTGCTCAAATTTCAAACAAGTAACAGCTGCTCTCAGCTGATAAAGTCCGCTACCTGCATTTGTCAAATGCCAGCCCCAGCAGACAAAATCAAAGATGGACACAAAACAAACGACAAAAATTTTGCTCTTAATTTGGTAAATGTCGGAAAAAGAATTTTGCAAAAATCTCAGCCCATGAACAATAACTTTTATGCTTCAAACCAGCGCTTCCCAAAATGGGGTTGTGATCCCACTAAAGGTCGAGCGACGAATTTTAAGGATCGCAAGGAGTACATTAATTACATCCAAAGTACTACATCTATACAAACTGTACTTTCTCTGCCTTTCGAAACGAGGTTATTAAAACTAATGTAAAAAATATATTCTAACTGAGTTGTAGACTCAACACTAGTAAAGTGCGAAATTGTTACATGGTTAACGCGTTACGGTAATTCCCCGTATCAGCGGACTACAAAGGAAGGACTGTGTCGGAGTGTGTACCAACGGGTCCGCACCAATAACAGGACATACAGCAGGACCTCGTGCTAGAGTGCGATCTGCTGGTGACACATCCATTACTTTTACACACTGTATGATTCATTGAGAAGCCACAGAAGATCAAGAGCTAAAAATAATTACCCTAATCTCAACGAAGTTGTACAAGATGCTGCGAAAGTGATTAACTTCTATATGAAGCGATCGCTAATACCTGCTTTCATGCAAATTTATGTGATGATATTCGGAATCGGACATTGAAACACACTACATTGTGGAGTAAGGTGACTGTCGGAAGAACCTTCAAGAAGGCTATTCGTGTTTGAAAAATAAGCTTATAACTTTTCTAACCGAAGCAAGTTAGATTTGGTTCACTATTTAACAATGTCTGGTGGCTGTTGAAACCATGCTATTTGTCAGATTTGCTTGAACAGCTGAACAAACGTAATCTGTCTACCTGAAAAGAAAACAGCAAGTCCAAAAATTCGAAACGTTCATAAAAAATATTACCATTTACAAAAGAGTTCTTGGCTCACAATGCTATAAAATCTGATATCACTAAGCCGATTATAATGAACTATTTATAAATGTTTTTTGAAAAATTTTCATAAGTATTTTTTCTAGAATTAGACAACACCAAATTTAGGTTTGATGCAACATCCACTGTTAATATGAAAACGAAGTATCAAACACCTCTCTTTCATATTTNAGGAAAAAGTTTTTGAGCTGTCTGTTGATTTAAATTTAAGCTTGAAGTTTTGGAAAAAACTACACTTTTTTACTTGGTGCTAGAACAAATACTATCTGCTGCAGCAGTAACTGCACTCTGGCCACTTGTTGGAACGTATTTGTGTGAGTCAGCTTTTTCAAAGTTGCCAACAATCAAAACAAGATTCTGTTGAAGCCTTAACAACATTGAATCTGTATTTAGACCAGCAATTATGAAAACTGAACCATGTTTGGATTTTGTATGCAACCAAAAGCAGTCGCTCTTACTGCACTGAGTAATTCAATTGGCAGTGTTTGCTTTTTGTTTGTGTTCCCGAGTACCAGAAGTTAAGACTGTCTGTTTCCATACAAGATAGATAAAGTGCATAGTTTAAACTCGTTATCACTGCCAAACGTGAAGGGTCGTGTAAAAGTTTATTAAATTGAAAGGGTCGCTGGCGAAAAAGTTTGGGAAAACCTGCCGTAAACGAACAGGCCCTTGGACAAAACCTTATCCAGCAAATAAGGAGGGTTGGTTTTCTCACCACTATTTTCAAATTTGTTGCAGGGTATAGGCAAGGCCATACGCGTTTACTTGCATATAAGATACACTTTTAGGCCACGTTTCGTCAAGCAGGGGAAACCAGGCGTAAAACACCAGTTTTCAAACGCACGGTCAAGCTTGGGTATATGCAAGAGAAGCATATTGCTGCTAAACTTAATTCCAACGTAAGACAAGAGAAAGCTTTACCATCACTCAAAGTGTCGGCGATCCATCCATTAAGGTCTGGTGTCATTTTAAGGAAGTATTCCGTACCAAATGGTATGCCCAGCGTTGCTGCCGCGTTCGACCAGACTGAATGAACAGACAGTAATAAACTGTCTTTTAAAGACAAATATTACATTTACGTTATTGTTTTGTAGACGATTAGACGATAACACAATATTGAAAAGCACAAGCANTTGTCATNTCCTATAGTTTCCGACGACCCGAGGTCACAGTGTTCTTTCAGAAGGCGTGTACGTCAGGGGCGGATCCATGGGGGCCAANTGGGGCGATCTCCCCCTCTAAATCCTACGTTATCAACGTTATTCACCATGATTTTGTACAATGCAAAAAACAACATTCGCGATTAAAGGCCATTTTGTCGTCCATTGTTTTGTCACAGCAGTGTTGTGAAGTATACTTCATCTCTTTTACAGTAGCGAAGCCGTAATGAGACTTGACTACCAAATAATACTGAAATCGCCTCCCCCCTAAGCTTACTTGTTGGATCCGCCACGGTTGCACGTGCATGCAGGGCTACAAGCCTGATCAAACAAACAAGCACAAATTGCATGAAAAATGTTAGGTGGGTAGACCGGATGCAGGAGTCCATATCAGTAAGCGTGGTAATTTGTCCCCAGAAACACTTTGCTTGGAAGTCGAATTAAAGTAATTCTACACTGAAAGTTGCCCGAATAAGAATTGTAAATGCTTAATGTTAAACCAGTAAGAATTAGCACTGAGTTTATGTTTCGCTCACGTGAGAGCAAGTCACCCACGTTGAAGTTATGCGCCATGACAAGCAGACGCCGTCGTAGACTTGTAATGTGGGCGGGACAGGCGCTTAACCAGCTTGGGACACCAGGGGAGCGAACAGTTTTCTGAGGGGGGTCCAAATTTTTTAAGCTATGTCCATAGCTTCAAACTACGTCCAACACATTTTGGGGGTATGCCCCCTGCGCCCCCTTATTGCGAGCCTGGGGCTGGGACGCCGGAACGCAGCCTAGTTACGGGCCGGGGCTGGGCGGTGGGCCAGCAAAAGCTTTGAGGGCAATGGAAACTAATAACAAAAACAAAAATTTCGTTACATATATACTTGTTTCTGTTCAACAATAATGTTGACCTCAAATAAAATAACAGAATTTATAGAATATCATTCTGAAGTTTCTGGGTGCACGTAAAGCTGCAATAAATTTTTTTCAATTTGATATTGATAAACCATGAAAATATCTTTGATAATGTTATGAAAAGGCATCTTCCCCTCGTTACCTCCCTTTTGGAAAGGCAGGGGAGGAAAGGCAGGGGAGGAAATGCCCCTGCTCTCCGCATAGACGGGGCCAGGGTGACTAGGGAGCCATTCCTCCCAAAATGTTTGGAACATATAGCCGTTTTGTGCTCTGAGAGGCGGTATCTCAAACAAAATAGTGTCGTTTACCTAAAATCAAGTTACGCTACTGGCTCACGATCCGGCGTCTCTGAGCAACTGAAACTGCTAGAAGTTTTCACATCAGTAGGCGCTTGCTCTGCGCATTTGCCGGAACATAACCAGGGACCATCTTAACGTTCACATTCATTCCAGCATTTTCAGCTGAGTTTACAGAGGCCTAAAAATCGGACTCGAATCCGTCTTATACTTTGCTTATCACTTGCTACACAAAACCGTGAACAGTTACAAGGAGTTCAAATGTGAAAAATTTGTATTGGAATAATGATGGTCTATATATACTCTCGAATCAAGATACTATTTGAAGAGCGCTTACCGCGTTGGGCCAATAAAGAAAGTTTTTGACGGGATTCGTGTCCGATTCAAAGATGGTTTACGAATGCAGATTTTGTCTGCGAATGAAACGTCGCGCTACTTACTGTGCATAGTTTCTGTTAGAGAAGTGTAATTGGGTGAGATGTAATTTCGTCGCAGATTTACCCAGCTGTATAATCCACTCAGGAACCATCGGCCGTCGTGCTTTTTGCAAAACAACGCCAAACCTTGGTCGTTCTGGAAATAAAATAATTTTTCAAAACAAACACTATCACCTTTACCTCTGACGGTGCTATTCTAAATGACATAAATTTGGTTTTCTCATAAGTCTTTGAAAGACAGTGCAAATTTTTCATTAATATATAATACTCTGAGATAAAATTTATCGCTTATTCACCACCATTGTGTTGACAGAATGTTCAAAGAATTATTCCTTCATTTTCTTGGAAACAATAAGCTCGTTCGGATACTCCTCACAAAGAGTTTTTGACATTCAACTATATGATTTATTAAACTGCAAGATTTTGGACCTGTCTTCCTACTTATACCAAGTCTTTTAAACTTTTCAATATTTAAGACAAGCTTCAAAGAAAAATGCAGACTCTTCTTGGAACTAAACTGACCATACCTCTCCCTGGGCTGCAGATTGCAGCTTATCCACAGACCACTAAATATTGACGAATGCTCACATCGTCTGTTCTTGCGCAGCTGCACTGAAACCGAAGAATGTACAGCCCTGCACTGCAGTCTACACATTGACATTCGTTGGGATTTAATACAACAGTTGATAATTTTCTGCCTGACAGTAAATCTGACTAACTTGCTTCATGTTGCCATGTCCAACCGTTCTCAACTGATAAAGCTCTTGTTGCTTGGTCATGCAAAATCGCCTTTTCATGCAACTTACTTGTGTCACTGTTTCATGTTATCTTGAGCGCTACCATTAAGTTTTAGAATGACTGCCTGTCGCAGATTCTGGTTTAAATGATTTTTCTTAACTTATATTTATCGTATCTGTTATCTGACTTTGCATATATTTATCACATAACTTTTCCTTGCATTAGTTTGGTTTGTGTATGTATACTGTATATATCTTTTCCCGAGTTTCTATACATCTTTTTTGCCGTGACGTTGTTTACCGACAGATCGACTTAACATGAGTGGCTTTTTCAGACTCTGGCCTGCCACCTATCGTTGTAAAACATTTGAGAAAATTCTGTATCAATCCATGAAATTATTAGCTTCCTTAAAAACAACAAATATTATTTGTAATAACCTCCCAGCTGCTGCGAAACGGCACCAAACGCTTGAATTTCTCAGGGAAACGTTTAATTGATATAACGGCATAACGAAAGTTTGGAAGAAAAGTTTTGAAAGTACACGATTGCAAACAAACAAAAACTTTCGCTCACCACAAATGCTCCCACTTGCGATTTATTGTAGCCTCCTCGAATTAACGGACCCAATTGTAACGATTCATTTTCATCACCTGTAACCGGAAAAATTAAAAACGAGCTTTGAAAACCCCGATCAATATTAATCACCAATCTCCAGCACTGATCTGATGATGATCCAGGCCCGTAACCAGCTTGGGACACAAAGGGGGCGAAGAGTTTTCTGAGGAGGGCCAAATTAAGCACAATTAGAATTAAAAAAGTTTTAAACTATGTCCAACATATTTTTGCCGTTTTGAAACGATGCAACTTGTAAAAATATGTGCAATCTAAGACAGACGTACCTTACTAACCCCAATATGAATGGTTAAAGTAGTCAAACACAAAAGTTTCAAACAAACGATGTTCTTCTCCAGTATAAGTCCTTGAATCGGCGTTGACAAAAAATGCAAACCGGCGTATGTATATCAATTCAGAATACGTCGGGCCAAGCTTTTTGAGTCGGACCGGGTTCGGGCTTAAGTTTTTCAAAATGTGTCGGGCCAATTTTGGGTTTGCATGCAAAGTTTTTAAATAACATTCAGAGTAACGATTTTTTTCGTTTGACATTCAGCTTATTAAATCTTCGATAAAAAATGACTAATTATATATTATTTAGTCGTATTTACTTTGCTGCGTCACCAATATTCCGCAATTGCGTATACAGTGCATCCTCGATTAACCGGCCCCTCGATTATCCGGCCGGGTTGAACAGGGAGGTACATTCAATTGTTTAGTCTAAAATCTACACGTTTTACAGTGGAAAAAAACTAGAAAGCCAACAAACAATGTAAATTGT